>Ga0255757_10002216_pt1 | contig 18442 bp, 16 predicted proteins | sample 071ome_27_FD_179957 | JGI IMG/M metagenome (GOLD analysis project Ga0255757, IMG submission 179957) | Coastal salt marsh microbial communities from the Groves Creek Marsh, Skidaway Island, Georgia - 071409AT metaG (version 2) | ecosystem: Environmental > Aquatic > Marine > Intertidal zone >...
CATCCGGCATTTCCCAAACGGCATTTGCGCCAGGGGCGGAAAGGTCAGGCCGCATTTGATTCCGGAAGCCCTTGTCAAAAAGTACCGTGGCCGCCCATTCTTGCCGGCGATTACCCCCGATAGGCGGCGGGACGCGAAACAGCCTTCGAGTTTCGCGCCCGCCGCCGTTGGCGTGGAGCAGGTCATGGCGCGTGCAAGTTTCGATCTGATCGAACCGCATATCCCGAGTTTGCGGCGGTATGCGCTCGTCCTGCTGCGCCATGATGAACAGCGCGCCGACGATCTGGTGCAGGACTGCCTGGTGCGCGCGCTGTCGCGCTGGCACCTGTGGCGCAGGCCGGGAAACCTGCGCGCATGGCTGTTCACCATCCTGCACAACATCTACGTGAACGATGTTGCCCGGGCGGCCGCCCGGCCCGACGTCGTCGAAATCCAGGACTACTTCCCCGCCATGGCCGTGCCGCCGAACCAGGCCGACCGGATCCAGTTGCGCGAGGTGGTGACAGCCATTCAGGGGTTGCCGGACGAGCAGCGTCAGACCCTGCTGCTCGTGACCATGGAAGGGTTCAGCTATGACGAAACGGCGGATATCACCGGAGTTCCCATCGGGACGGTGATGTCACGCCTGTCGCGCGCGCGCGACAAGGTGCGCGGGTCGGTGGCGGAAGACGCGCCCCCGCGTGGACGGAGAGTAACGTGAACGACGTTGTGAATTCCCCCCTTGAGAACGAGATCCAGGCGCTCGTCGATGGCCGCCTCGATCCGGCGCGGCGCGTGGAGGTCGAGGCATGGCTGGCCGCGCATCCGGACGAGGCCGCGCGGGTGCGCGATATGTCTGCCCAGCGCGCCGCCGTGGAGGACGCTTTCAGCGGTCTTCTGGACCGTCCGGTCCCGGCGCGCCTGCGCAGTGCTGTGGAGGGGCGCGTCCAGACCGCGCCCGTCTGGCGGATGGCCGCGATGGTGGCGCTGGTTGTCGTCGGGGCGGCGGGCGGCTGGTTCGCAAATGAAACGCTGACGGCGCATACGTCGGCGACGGCGATGCTGACCAACGATGCATTGCGCGCCCACAGCCTGTTCGTGCGTGAAAAGCGGCACGCCGTCGAAGTCACGGCGCAGGAAGAAGCCCATCTGGTGACGTGGCTGTCACGCCGCCTGCAGGCCGAACTGGTCGCGCCGAACCTCGAGAATGAAGGCTACCGGCTCGTGGGCGGGCGAATCCTGCCGGCCAGCGATGCGGGACCTGCGGCGCAGTTCATGTACGAAACCCCGGATGGGGAACGCGTCACGCTCTATATCGAACAGGATACTGTCGGCCGGGAGGTGGGCTTCCGCTTCACCGAGCATGACGGCCTGTCGGCCTTCTGGTGGAAGGACGGCCCGCTGGTCTATGTGCTGACGGGTGCGGCACCGCGTGAAGAACTGCTGGGTCTCGCGCGCGCCACCAAGGCCCAGTTCGCGAGCTGACTAGTCGCTGACGGTCTTCGCGCCGTCCGTGCAGTCACCGGCGTTGTCGCCATCGGGACAATTCGAGTGGGTGTTCTGTGCGACCAGCGCCGGGTCCTGAAGCGCCGCGAAACGCGTGTCCAGCTCCTGGCGCCACGCCTGGAAGGTCTCGAGCGTCTTGCCCTTCAGTTTCTCGCCACTGGGAAGCTTGAGGCCCAGCGGGTTGATCTTCTGGCCGTCCCGGTGGACCTCATAGTGCAAGTGCGGTCCGGTGGAGCGGCCCGTCGTGCCGACATAGGCGATCACCTGGCCCTGGCGCACGCGCTTGCCCTTTCGCACACCACGCGCGAACGCGTTCAGATGCGCATAGGTGGTCGAATAGGAGCTGTTGTGCCGGATCTGTACGTAGTTGCCGTAGGTGCCCTTGCGCCCGGCCTCCACGACCGTGCCGTCGCCGGCGGCATAGACCGGCGTGCCGGTGGGGGCCGCGAAATCGACGCCCGCGTGGATCTTGGTGTAACCGAGGATCGGGTGCTTGCGCTTGCCGAAGCGTGAGGACAGGCGTGCGCCGTCGATGGGGGTCTTCATCAGCGCCTTACGGACGCTTTCGCCCTTGGCGTTGAAATAATCGAGATTTCCTTCCGGCGTCTCATACCGGTAGAGCGGCAGTTCGGTCCCGCGCAGCGTGAGCTTCGCGTAGAGAATCTCGCCGTTGTTGACCACCTGGCCTTCGTCGTTGCGCTGTCGCTCGTACATCACCTCGAAGGAATCGTTGTTCCAGATATCGCGCTGGAAATCGACATCGAAGCTGAAGATCCGGATCAGTTCCACCAGTACCGAGATGGGGACGCCGGCATCGCGTGCATTCACGAAGAGGCTGGAATCGATCGTCCCCTGGGTGCTGACCATTTCGGTCTGCAGCGGCAGGATCACCTCGCGCGCAACGAAGCCGCCGTCCTCGTTGCGATCGACGATCACTTCGCGGTCATAGGCGACCGGCAGGCGCAGGCTGGACAGCACATAGCCCAGGCCGCCATTGACGTTTTCGGTGCTGCCGGCGTCGTTGTCGGTGACGGGATCAAGGGTCACGGCCAGCTCGTCACCCACGCGCAGGTCGCGGCGCGGGTTATAGACACCCTGCAACGACTGGATCGCCACATGGGCATCGAACCGCTCCGCGCCGGCTGAGACCAGCACGCTCATCAGGTTGTCGCCACTCTCGATGGACACAAGTCGGATGAGCGGCTGCGGAATTTCGGGCTCCGGCTCCGGCGCAGGTTCGGCAGCGGACTCTTCCACGGTCTGCGCCGTGGCGGTGACCGTCGCGGTTTCGTCTGCGGGGGCCGATACGACCCGCCCGGGTTCGCGGTTGGCCAGTGAGCCCGCCAGATAGGCGAGGGCCGGAACCAGCACCAGGGCAGCGATGATTGCGAGCAAACGTCGTTCGCGGGTTTCGAGCTTCAAGCCAATCCCCTGTAAACACGGGCCAATACCCGGTTCTCGAATCAAATGTCGGCGAATCAAAGGCTTCGATCCACCGACCGGCGTGAAGATGCGTCACGCCCCGTTTGCGTGTCAACATGACAATTGTGCAACGCGGCAAAATTTCTCTAGCGGTATCAGCGTCTTGTCAGGATTCCGCGAGAACCCGTTCGACGCGCGGATACAGCACCAGCAGGGTCAGCGCCCGCACGACCATGAACAGCATCACGGAGGCCCACAGGCCGTGATTGCCCAGAATTCCGGGCAGGGTGAACATCGATGCGGCATAGACAGCGACGGAGACGAGCATGGCGTTGCGCATTTCCGTTGCCCGTGTCGCGCCGATGAAGATGCCGTCGAGCTGGTAGGCCCATATGGAAAGCACCGGCGACAATGCCATCCAGACCACATAGTCGCGCGCGAAGGCCCGCAGTTCGGGGATATCCGTGAAGACCGCGATCAGCGACCGGCCAAACACGCCATAGACGAACGCGTAGCCGAGCGCCACGCAGGCGGCCATGAAGGTCGCCGCGACAACTGTATCGCGCAGCGCCCGGCGGTTTCGGGCCCCGACCGCTTCGCCAACCAGTGCCGAGGTCGCGTGCGCGAAGCCGTCCAGGCCGTGGGCCAGGAAGGACTGGAAGTTCATCAGGATCGCGTTCGCAGCCAGCACCGTGGTGCCCAGTTTCGCACCGGTCCAGGTGAGCAGGGACCAGGCGAAGATCATGGCCAGTGTGCGCAGAAAGATATCCCGGCTGACCCGGAACAGCGCCGTCAGCTCCCGGACATCCATGATCCCCTGCCATGACCAGCCGCCTGCCGTTCCGCGCAGCCGGGACGCAATGATTGCAAGGCCCAGCGCCGCGCCTGTGTACTGGGCGATCACCGTGGCCAGCGCCACGCCCTCGACGCCCCAGCCCAGTTCGATGACGAACCACAGGTCGAGCGCGGCGTTAAGCCCGTTGATGATGATCTGGATGGCCAGAGTGGCGCGCGCGTACTGCATCGCCAGAAGCCAGCCCAGGACCGCGTAGTTCGCCAGTGTGGCGGGCGCGCCCCAGATACGTGTGTCGAAATATCCGCCGGCGAAGATCTCCACGGTCGGGGCGGCTTCGACGATGGACAGTGCCAGCGCGCGCAACGGGACCTGCGCGAGTATCAGCAGGCAGGCCGCGGCCAGCCCGAGCAGCAGCGCGCGCGCCAGTGCGGCGCGGATTTCGTTACCGTCCTTGCGCCCACGCGCCTGGGCCACGAAGCCCATCGTGCCCATGCGAAGGAAGCCGAAGCCCCAGTACAGGAAGGAAAAGATCATCGCGCCGACGGCGACGCCGCCGACATAGGCCGGGTCGGGCAGGTGCCCCATCACCGCCGTGTCCACCGCACCCAGCATCGGCACGGTCAGGTTCGACAGGATGGACGGCCAGGACAGCGCCCAGATGCGCCCGTAGGGCCCGCGCCGCAGCCGCTCGGCGAGTTTGCCGGTGGGTGCGGTGTCCGGTGGCATGGGCTGAGCCTAGCGGCCGACCGCGTAGGCTTCCTGGAATCGGGGATGGGCGGCGGCTTTCAGGAAGGTGCCATTCGCCGTCTCCTCGCGCCCGACCGCGACCATGCGGCCGAGCGCCCAGTCGCCGACGACCTGCATGCGGTGTCCGCGCCGCTTCAGTTCCTCGATGGTGGCGGCCGGCAGGCGGCTTTCCGCCTTCACGACTGCTGGCTGGAAGGTGCGCGGATAGAAGCTCGACGGCAAATGGTCGGTGTGGAAATTCGGCGCGTCGATCGCTTCCTGCAGGTTGTAGCCATGATGGATGTGGCGCAGGAACATGGTCAGGCCCCACTGGTCCTGGGCATCGCCGCCCGGCGTGCCGAAGGCCAGCGCCGGCTTGCCGCCGCGCAACGCCATGGTCGGGCTGAGCGTGGTGCGCGGGCGGATACCCGGGCGCAGCGTCGTCGGGAAACCTTCCTGCAGCCAGAACATCTGGGCGCGGGTGCCGAGACAGAAACCGAGTGCGGGAATGGTCGGCGAGGATTGCAGCCAGCCGCCCGACGGCATGCAGGCGACCATGTTGCCTTCGCTGTCGGCGGCGTCGCAGTGCACGGTGTCGCCGTCGGAGTTCACGGCCGCGTTGGGCTCACCCACCCCCGCGCTTGCTGCATTGGGTTCGCCCGCACCCGGGGCCGTCCTTTCCTGCGCGTCGGGATCGAGGATCGCGAACTCGGCCAGCGCCGGGTTGCGGCCGTCGGGCGTGCCGGGCAGGAACTCCGTGGATGCCGTTTCGCCGACCAGCGCGCGGCGCGCGGTGTTGTAGTCGTCGGACAGGAGCGTCTTCAGCGGCACGTCGTTGACGACCGGGTCACCGTACCAGGCTTCCCGGTCGGCCAGCGCCAGCTTGGCGCACTCGACCTGGGTGTGGATGAAGTCCGGGCCCAGCGGGTCCATGCCTGCGATGTCGAAGCCCTGGAGCAACGCCAGTTGCTGAAGGAAGACCGGTCCCTGGCTCCACACACCGGGCTTGCACAGGGTGTAGCCCGAATAGTCGTATGTCGCGGCGTCCTCGACCGTCGCGCGCCAGTTGGTCATGTCGTCGCCGGTCAGGAGGCCACCATGGACCTCGCCTGATGCATCCAGCCAGGCGGTCTCGCGGCAGAAGCGGTCGATCTCCTCGGCGACGAAGCCTTCGTAGAAGACCTTGCGGGCCGCCTCGATAGTGTCCTCGCGGTCGCCGCCCGCTGCTTCGGCCTCGTCCAGCAGGCGCTGATAGGTCGCGGCCACAGCCGGTGTGCGGTGCATGTCACCGACGTTGGGCACATTTCCACCCGGCAGCCAGGTTTCGGCAGAGGTCGGCCAGGCGGTGCGGAACAGTTCGGCCACGCCCTCGATGATGGTGCGCATCATTGGCACCACCGCATATCCGTCACGGGCATAGGCGATGGCGGGTGAGATGACCTCGCGCAGGGGCAGGCGCCCGTAGTCGCGCAGCAGCAGCATCCAGGCGCCGAACGCGCCGGGCACGCAGGGCGCCAGCAGGCCGGTGCCGGGCACCAGATCGAGGCCGAGGTCGCGGAAGGCTTCGATGGTTGCGGCTTGCGGGGAAACGCCCTGTCCGCAGATCACTTGCGTCTTCCGTGACCTGGCATCGTAGAAGACGATGGGCAGGTCGCCGCCCGGCCCGTTCTGGTAGGGGTGTACCACCTGTAGTGCCAGGCCGGTCGCCACGGCGGCGTCGAAGGCATTGCCGCCCAGTTCGAGCATCCTCCAGCCCGCCATGGTGGCCAAATAATGCGTGGACGTGACCATGCCGTGGGTGCCACGGATTTCGGGCCGTGTGGTAAACATGAAGCGAGACCTCTGCGCTGATGAGGCTCGACAATAGCGGGCAGCCGGTCGCAGCAGCAACCGCGCCGGCAAGAGGACCAAAAGATGCAGATCGAACAGCCATACCTGATGTTTCTGGGCGATGCCGCGGACCAGCTTGCCGCCAAGACCGCGAGCGGTATCGTGCACTGGCGGCGCGACTGGTGCCTTGGCCAGCTTCGTCTCGATGGCTGCAACGCCGACCTGGGCCTTCCGGACATGACCGTGGCGGAAGCCGCCGAGGCAGGGGTGCGCACGCTGGTGATCGGTGTGGCCAACCGGGGCGGGGTGATCGGGGAGAGCTGGATCGAGACCATCGTCGGGGCACTGGAAAGCGGCATGGACGTGGCCTCCGGTCTGCACGCACGCATCGCAGCCATTTCCGCGGCGGTCGATGCCGCCAAAGCCAATGGCCGCGCGATCTTCGATGTGCGCCACCCCGACCGGACCTTCGACGTGGGTACTGGTGCGCGCCGTGCGGGCAAGCGCCTGCTGGCCGTGGGTACCGACTGCTCGGTCGGCAAGATGTATGCCGCCCTGGCGATGGAGCGGGAGCTGGCCGGACGCGGCGTCGATTGCGATTTCCGTGCGACCGGCCAGACTGGAATCTTCATCGCCGGAAGCGGCGTATCCGTGGATGCGGTGGTGTCCGATTTCATTTCCGGCGCGACCGAATGGCTGGCCCCGGAAAACGATCCGGGCCACTGGGACCTGGTTGAGGGGCAAGGCTCGCTGTTCCACCCCTCCTATGCGGGTGTGACCATGGGGCTGGTGCACGGCGCGCAGCCCGACGCGCTGATCCTGTGCCATGAGCCTACGCGCACGCACATGCGCGGGCTTCCGCACCAGGCCCTGCCGGATATCGGCGAGTGCATCGACGGACATCTCGCGGCGGCGCGGCTGACCAATCCGGATGCGCGCTGTGTGGGGATTGCCGTCAACACCTCGAACATGGATGGCGACGGCGCGCGCGAGGCGCTGCTGGGCCAGTTGTCCGACCGTTTCGGCCTGCCGGCGGTGGACCCGGTCCGCGACGGTGTCGGTCCGATCGCGGATAAGCTCGAGGCTATCTAGCGGATGCCCGAACTTTCCGCGTGCATCGAAACCTTCGCGCTGCGTAACCATTTCACGATCTCTCGCGGCAGCAAGACCGAGACGGTTGTGGTCACCGCCACTGTCTCCGATGGCGATGTGTCCGGACGCGGAGAATGCGGCCCGAATGCGCGCTATGGCGAAACACCGGAATCCGTGCACGCGGCCATCCTTGACCGCGCGCCGGATATCGCCGCGGGCCTCGACCGCCATGCCCTTGCCAGCCGGATGCCGGCGGGCGCTGCGCGCAACGCCATCGACTGCGCCTTGTGGGACTATGAGGCCAAGCGGTCGGGAGAACCCGTCTGGCGGATCGCCGGACTGACGCCGCCGCAACCGCTCGACACCGCATTCACCCTGAGCGTCGATACACCGGACGCCATGGCGCGCGCGGCGGCGGAAAATGCGCACCGCCCCGTCCTGAAGCTGAAGCTTACCGGCGACAACGATCTGGCCCGGGTGCGCGCGGTCCGGGATGCCGCGCCGGGTCCGGACCTGATCGTCGATGCCAACGAAGCCTGGGATGTGGCGGCCTATGAGGCCTGTGTGCCTGCGTTTCTGGATCTGGGGGTGCGGCTGGTCGAGCAACCGTTTCCGGCCGGGCGCGACGACGCCCTGGCTTCGCTCGAACGGCCGATCCCGGTCTGCGCGGACGAATCCTTCCATGATGCGGCCAGCCTTGAGGGACTGGTCGGGCGTTATGATGTGGTGAACATCAAGCTCGACAAGACGGGCGGGCTGACCGAGGCCCTGGCCGCGGCCAAGGCTGCGCGGGCTGCTGGGTTCGATGTCATGGTGGGGTGCATGGTCGGTACGAGCCTGGCGATGGCACCGGCATTCCTCGTGGCGCAGGGCGCGCGGTTCGTCGATCTGGACGGCCCGCTCCTCCTGTCGCAGGACCGTGAGCCGCCCCTGCGGGCCGATGGCAGCCGACTTTCCGCGCCGGAGCGTGCGTTGTGGGGCTGACTTGTTCCTGCCCTTATGATTCAATGGCTTGGCGATAGAGTGCACAAATCGTGCGCAGCTTTTTTCGCCGGAAAGCGCGAATGTCCGATGCGGTGACGAGAACGTAGGAGACCAGACCGGGGCCCAGCTATCCCGACGAACTCGCGCGTGCGCAGTTGGTGGCCCTGAACCGGCAGGGCCGGGTCAGCAACTTCGTGCCACCGGTCAACGCATTGATTCTCGCGGGCATGCTTTGGGGCGAGGTCTCCGATGCGCTGCTGGTGGGATGGGCCGGTTTTGTCTGGCTGATTTCCGCGCTGCGCATTTACCTGTATCGACGGTTCGATGCCGCCCTGGCGGACGGCGGCGGAAGCGAACGTCGCTGGCATCTGATCTGGATCGGCGCCTACATGCTTGCCGGCGCGGTATGGGGCGTCGGTTCGGTGGTGATGTTCCCGCAGGACGGGTTCCTGATCCAGGCCATCATGGTGATCTTCATCCTGGGCATGGGCGCGGGCGGTACGGCAAGTTTCGCCCCCTACTTCCCGGCGCTTGTCGCCTATGTGGTGCCGCTGATCGTGCCGCTTGCCGTGATGCTGGTGATCTGGGAATCACCGCCGCACATGATCCTCGGGCTCGCCGGGATCATTTTCTGTGTGGCACTGATCTTCCTGGGCCGCGCCGGCCACCGCAGCTTCGCCGACAGCTTCCGCCTGGGCATCCAGAACAGGCAACTTGCCGGCGAACTCACTGCAGCCCAGGCGCGCCTGGAGGGCGCGCTCGACAGCATGTCTGAGGCCTTCGTCCTGTTCGATGCCGGCGACAGGCTGGTGGAGTCGAACAACAAGCTTGAGGTGCTCATTCCTGAAATCCAGGGCGTTCATCTCGAGGATCCGTCTTTCGAGACCTTTATATCCCGGCTGGCGGACAGTGGCCGTGTGCGTGCCTCGGTCGGCCGCCCCCGTGACTGGACCAGCCAGGTCCTGCGCCGTTGCCGGTCAGGCGAGTTGCCGCTGGAGATCGAACTGACCGGCGGTCGGTGGCTAATGCTGAACCGCGCCACGACCACCGATGGCGGAACGGTTGCGACCTTTGCCGATATCACCGACCTCAAGCAGCATGAGGCCGAGATTTCAGAGAGCGAGCAGCGTTTCCGGGATTTCACCAGCGCGGCGTCGGACTGGACGTGGGAGCTGGATTCGGAGGGTCGGTTTGTCCATCTCAGCGGGCGGTATTCAGAGGTCTCAGGCCGAGATCCGGACGAGTATCTCGGGCGGCGGCTTGTGGATTTCGAACCGAGCGAGAATCGCGACGAGTGGGAGCGCCTGCTTTTGGCGCTCAGTCAGCGTCAGCCGTTTCGCAACATCAGAATTCTGCGCACGCGCGACGATGACGAAGCCTTCCACTTCCTGATCAACGGCCTGCCCATATTCGGTGCCGACGGAACGTTCTTCGGATATTGCGGGACTGGCACGGACATCACGGCGATGGTCCGGGCCGAGAACCGGGCACGGCTGGCGCAGTCGCAGTTGTTCGAGGCGATCGAGTCGATCCCGGCGGGGTTCGTCCTGTTCGATGAGGAGGGACGCCTCACCCTGTGGAATTCGCACGCACCGCAATACCTGCCGGGTGCGGATCCGCTGATCGTGTCGGGCGCGCGATTTGACGACCTTATGAAGGGGTGCGCGGAAAGCAATTCCATCCGGGATGCCGAAGGCCGCGAGCGCGAATGGCTCGATGAACAGGCCCGGTGGTTCGCCGCGCCCGATCAGCGCCGCGAGATGGCGCTGTCCGACGGGAGGTTCATTCAGTTGTTCGGGCGGCGCACGGCTGATGGCGGCACCGTGTGTGTGATGACCGATATCTCCGAGATTCGCCGCAGCCAGGAGGAGCTGGCTGAAAAGTCCACCTTCCTCCAGGCCACTCTGGAAGGCATGGGCGAGGGGCTGGTGGTGCTGAATGCGGAAGGTCAGGCGGTCCTGTGTAACTCGCGCCTGGACCGGCTCGCGGTAATGGAAGGGCGCCGGGACATAGCAGGGCTTTCGTTGCCGGAAATCCTGCGCGTGATCGGGGCCGATACGGACAGTCTGCGTCCGGCCGCGCACGACCCGGACACGCGGCGCGGTCTGGATGAGAACCTGGCCGAGCGCCTGCCATTCCAGTTCGAGGTGGCACGTATCGGCCGTCAGGTGCTGCAGCTGCGTGCGGACCCGATGGCCGAGGGTGGCTGGGTCTGCGTGTTTACCGACATCACGGCGGAACGCCGCGCGCTGGGCGCACTGGCGGAGAGTGAGGACCGTTACCGGCGGCTGACGGAGGCCTCACCGGACATGATCGCCGTCCACCGGCGCGGCCGGTTTGTGTTCGTGAACGCTGCCGGCGCAAGTCTGCTGGGGGTCTCCTCGGCCGATGATCTGGTCGGGCGGCGCGTGCTCGATTTCGTCCATTCCAGGGATCACGACGCGGCGCGCCGCTCCCGGCCGAATGCCGGCCTCGATGATCCCGTGAGCTTCGAGGAATTTAGCGCGCTGAGAAGTGACGGCCGCAGTTTCGATGCGGAAGCGCACGGATCGGAGTTTTTGTATCAGGGAGAACCCTCGGTCCTTGTCATCTGGCGCGACATCACCGAACGCAAGCTGGCCCAGGCGCAACTCGTACAAACGTCCAAGCTGGCGCTTCTGGGCGAGATGGCGGCGAGCATGGCGCACGAGCTCAACCAGCCGCTCAACATCATCCGGATGGCGGCCGATTCCAGCCTGATCCTCATGGAGGAAGGCCAGGCCGATTTCGACAGTCATCGCGAGGAGTTCGAACGGATCTCGAACCAGACCGAGCGGATGGCGAGCATCATCAACCACCTGCGCGTCTTCAGCCGGCAGGACGATGCCAGCGACAGCCGCTTCAATCCGCTCGCGAGCGTCGATGCCGCGGTCTCCATGGTCCGCGACCAGTACCTGCTCGACGGGGTCGAGATCAAAGCGGCCCTGCCGAAACGCGCCGTGCAGGTGCGTGGCCAGCCGATCCGCCTGGAGCAGGTGGTGCTGAACCTGCTGGCCAATGCGCGCGACGTGCTCAAGGACCAGCGCGCTGCCCCCGCTCTGATCGAGGTGGCGGCCTTTGTTTCGGAATCGGAGTCCGATTCCGCCCGGATCCACGCGGTAGAGATTGTGATTACCGTGTCCGACAATGGCGGCGGCATTCCGTTCGACGTCATCGACCACGTCTTCGAACCCTTCTTCACCACGAAGAAGGCCGAAAAGGGTACCGGTCTGGGCTTGGCGATCGGCTACAGCATCGTGTCGTCGATGGGGGGAGGGATCTCCGTCACCAACGGCGCGAAGGGCGCGATATTTGAAATTCGCCTGCCGCTCGCCGATGCATCGGACCGTGCCGACACGCTGGAGGCCGGTAGGGCGGCATTGGCGGCGCGGCGGGCTGGAGAGTAACGGAATGGCCATGCAATCTCCCTTGCGGGTCCTCATAGTCGATGATGAGCGGGACGCCACGGTGACCCTGGCGAAGTTCCTGACCTCGCGCGGACATGTCACCGCGACGGCGGCCAACGGCGCGGAGGCGTTCAAGGCCGTGCTGTCGCAAGACTTCGACGTTGTGATGACCGACCTACGGATGCCGGGAATGGATGGTGCGGATTTCCTCGCGCGGGTGCGCGTCGAACGGCCTGGAATATCGATCATTGTCATGACCGGATACACTGAACTCGACAGCGAGGACCGGGTCTGGGCCAATGCCGGCGTGAGTGCAGTTCTGCAGAAGCCATTGGATTTGCGGCAAATTTCACAGATTCTGAGCGCTTACCCACGATAGCCTCGGAACGTGTGGGCGCCATTCGCCTAAAGTTGCGTGAGATTCACGATTTTTCGGGTTTTTGAATCCGCAAGGCGACGGTACGATAGCATGCCTTGATGTACTTGAATGGGACTTGTCTCCATGTCCGGCTTCGCCGCCAGATCGCCGTCGAATTCCTCAGGCCAGCAGCCGTTGGTCATGATCGTGGATGATGACCGCGAGCAGGCCGATCAGATCGGGTCGTTCCTGTCCCGGTTTGGAATTTCTGTGAAGCAGGAAGACAACGGCTTTGCGGCGGTCAACACGATGCGGCGCGAAAAGCCGGCTGTGGTCATCATGGATGTCCGCATGCCGGGTCTCGACGGAATCAAGGCGGCCCAGCTTGCGGCCAATCTCGACTACAAGCCGAAGATCATCCTGATGTCGGGCTATGCGGATCAGGTGAAGCGGGCGACCGAGGAAGGCCTCGACGTCTTCGCTGTCGTCGATAAGCCGCTCCCGCTGCGCGTGCTGGTGCGCTTCGTCCAGAACGCGTTGAACAGCGCCGGTTAACACCGCCGTACGTCAGTTCCTGTTGGCCTGACCGGTCTGCAGGGTCCATCCCACAAGCCGTTTCAACGCCGCGCCCAGAGCGTCGTCGAATGCTGCGATGATGGCGTCCATCGTGTCGGACGACGCCGGAACGCTGGCCTCGAAGCGCTCGGAGCCGACGATTGCGCGCTGGGGCATCTTCACGAGCTTGGCGTTGATCCGCACATGGGCGGAGGGCTGTCCGGCGTCGTTGTATTCCGCCTGGAACTCACGCAGTTCCAGCTTCAGCACGAAATCCGCGCGCAGGCCCAGGGATTCCCGGCCGACGGCGACGATCTTCGCCGAGTTTTCGAAGGATTCAACCACCAGCGTGTGCACCATGGCTGGTGCACGGTCCGTCCAGTTGGCGCGCGCATAGTACTCGAGCTCGACCGCGCGGCGGTGCAGCGGGATGCGCGTGGTGTTGAGGCCCGTGGGCGCGAGCGGCTCCTCGATGACGAGCTGCCAGTCCACGCGTGGAAGTTCCTGCGCGAAGGTGCTCTTGGGCGACAGGCGAAACAGCCGCGGCGGCGGCCCCTGGCCCGGAAGGTCGAGGCCGCAGGCGGCCAGCAGGGCGGTTGCCGACAGCGCGCCGGCGCCGCGCAGAACATCTCGGCGACGGGGTGCGGGAAGATTCACGGATTCACTTTTGCGTTTCATAACCCTGCTGCTGGTTGCCGAACAGGAAGCGGGCCGGGTCGCGCTCCACTTGTGTGGACACGCGCTTCAGGCTGTCCATAAGCGCGCGCGCCTCGACCATGAAATTGGTCAGTTCATACAGGCCGTCACCGGTGAAGTCGCGCAGCGGCGGCCGGTTTTCCGCGACGAGCGCCTGCATCTCTTTTGACATGGACTCCATCGACTGCGCGGTCATGCGCAGGTCCTTGAGCAGGGCGGTTACGTTGGCGCGGTTCTCCTCCACGGTGCCGGAGACGGCTTTCGCGGTGGATCCGAAGGAATCGATGGTCGTCTCGGCGCGCATCGCAAGCTGCGTCATGGCGGCGCTGGCTTCGCGCAGGTTGTTCATGGTCTGCGAGGCGTCGGAGACGAGTGTCTGGATGTCATCGCGGCGTTCGGCGAGGGCCCCCGAGATGGCCGAGATATTGGCGAGCGTCTGTGAGAACGCATCCTGATTTTCAGGCCCGAGCAACAGCGCCGCGCGGGCGACCAGCGTCTGCAGGCTTTCCATCAGCTCCGGCGCGCCTTCGAGGAACTGTTCCAGCGCCGATGCGCGCGAGGCGATGACGGCGCGCTCTCGCCCGGGCGGGGGGATCAGCGGCGGTGAATCCTGGGTGCCACCCGACAACTGGATCGTCATGCCGCCCGTGATGCCCTTGAGCTGCATGTTCGCCACGGTGTTCTCGCGGATGGGCGTCGCCGACGGAACCTCGACGGTCACCAGCACCTTCTCCACGTTGTCCGGATCGATGGCGATATCGATCACCTCACCGACGGGGATGCCGTTGAGTTCCACGCTGCTGCCGACCTTCATGCCGCTGACCGAGCCCTGGAACTCGATGTCGTAGCGGGTGAACTGCTGGTCGAACTGGAACTTGGCGAACCAGAGAACGAACGTGATTGCGCCCGCGACGATCAGGATCACGAAGCTGCCGACCAGAAGGTAGTTCGCGCGGGTTTCCATTGTTCAAGCGGTCTCCGTTGCGGATGCGGGCGAAAGCGCGGCGCGGGCCCGGGGGCCGTGAAAGTAGTCGCGCAACCACGGATGATCGTCCGCCATCAGTTCCTGCATTGTGCCGACCCTGATGCGTTTGTCGAGAAGCACCGCGATCCGGTCGCAGATCGCGTGCAGGCTGTCCAGGTCGTGCGTCACCATCACGACAGTCAGGCCCAGCGCATTGCGCAGGTCCAGCACGAGCTGGTCGAAGCGCGCTGCGCCGATGGGGTCGAGCCCGGCGGTGGGTTCGTCGAGGAACAGGATCTCCGGGTCGAGCGCCAGGGCCCGGGCGAGCCCGGCGCGCTTGCGCATGCCGCCGGACAGCTCGGACGGATACTTGTTGGCCGCGTCATGGGGCAGGCCGACGAGGTTGATCTTCAGTTCGGCGATCTCCTCGCGCAGCGCGGGCGAGAGGTCGGTGTGCTCGGCCAGCGGCACGGTGATGTTCTGGGCGACTGTCATCGAGCTGAACAGCGCACCGTCCTGGAACAGCACGCCGATACGCGAAAGCACATGGTTGCGCGCGGCATCGCTGCACGACGTTATGTCCTCGCCGAACATCTCAATCCGCCCTGCCGCGGGCCTGATCAGCCCGACGATGGTTCGTAACAGGACCGACTTGCCTGTGCCCGAGCCGCCGACGACGCCCATGATCTCCCCGGGCAGGACCGCAAGATCCAGCTCGTCATGGATGACGGCCGTGCCGAACTGGGTGCGCAGGCCTGTGATTTCGAGGATCGGCGCGTTGTCGGTCTGGGGAGCGGGTGTCATGGCTAGATCCCCAGGATCGCGAACAGGATCGAGAACAGGGCGTCGAGCACGATCACGAGGAAGATCGATTCGACGACCGCGCGTGTGGTCATGCGCCCGACGGATTCGGCGCTGCCGCTGACCCGCATGCCTTCGAAACAGCCGACCAGTCCGATGATGAAGCCGAAGACCGGGGCCTTGATGAGGCCGATCCAGAAGGTCCACAGGGTCACGGCATCGCTGAGCTGCCGGGCGAACTGGAAGAATGTCACGTCCAGCACGATGGTCGCCATGATGGCGCCGCCGAGCAGGCCCATCACATTGGCGAAGAAGGTGAGCAGGGGCAGGCTGATGACCAGCGCCCAAAGCCGCGGCAGCACGAGGATTTCCATCGGGTCCAGCCCGATGGTGCGCATGGCGTCGATTTCCTCGCGCACGTTCATGGTGCCGATCTGGGCGGTGAAGGCACTGCCCGAACGGCCGGCAAGCATGATGGCCGTGAGCAGCACTCCCATCTCGCGCAGCACGCCCTGGGCGACGATGTTCACGGTGAAGATCTGTGCACCGAACTTGGAAAGCTGCTCGGCACCCTGGAAGGCCAACACGATGCCGATCAGGAAGGAGATCAGTCCGACGATGGGCACCGCGTTCAGCCCAGACTGCTCAATGTGATGCACCAGCGGTGTCATGCGGACATGCGCGGGGCGCACCACCGAGCGCGCCATCACGATCACTGCGTGGCCGAGGAAGTTGATGAGGTCCCGGGTCTCTCCCGCCACCATGTAAGTCGCGCGGCCGACCCGTTCGACCATGGCGACGAAGGCGTTCCGCGCCGGCTCGTGCTCGGGATGGACGTCGTCGTTGCGCCGGATGGCCTCGATCAGGCCCGCGAAGCGCGGGGCGGTGTCGTTCAGGTGGACCGTGACGCCGCGTTCCTGCAGCGCGCGTTCGGTCCGGTGGATCAGCCAGGCGCCGGCGGTATCGAGCGATTCCACATCGCCCATGAGGAATATGGCCTCACCGCTATCGGGCAGGGGAAGAGATTTCAGCGTCTCGTCGGCCTGCGCAACATGGGCCGTCGTCCAGCGCCCGGTGAGCCGGAGACGCCAGCCGTCCGACGTGTCCAGTTCGGCCTGCGCGCGCGCGCCGTGCGTAACGGCAGTATCCGTCATGGAAGGCGCTCCGGGGCAGGCGGGCTGATGGGGTGTCTGCGCATCTTGCGCAGCTTGCCACGCTGGCCCGGAACGGGCCAAGCGCCACGGCGGTACGGAAAAGAGGACGCTATTGCGTGGCGGTCATGCCGGACGCCGCGAACTGCGCGTCGCGTTTGGCCAGAATGCGGGCGCGCTCGGCGCGGTGCCGTGCGATCACGGCCTTCCGGTGGGCTTCCGCCGCCTTGCGGCGCGGATCGTCCTCGTCGCGCAGCTCCGGCTCCGGCTGCGGCCGGTTGACCGCGCTGGCCAGCGTGGTGCGGGCTTCGGCGGAGGATTCGCGCTTGGCGATGTTCCACTGGCGCGCCACCTTCTCGTGATACGGCCGGTTGAACTTCGGATTGGACGAGTGATAGCGCTTGACCGCCTCGCCCCAGGACCGGTGTTCGCTGAACAGCCGACCGAGCAGCGACGCGGCGTAGCGTGCGTTGGTCACCGGGTCGAGCGCGGCGTCCAGATTCTCGAAGGCGTCGGGATGGTAGCGCAGGTTGATCTGCATGCAGCCGACATCGATGTTGGTGATGCCGCGCGCCTGCAGCTTGCGGATATGGGCGAGTGCCTTGGCCTTGGTCGGAAAATACTGCCCGTCTGCACCGTTCGTTACGGTCCATGGCCAGGCAGAAAGTTCCTTGCGCTTGGGGTCCCAGCGGCCCGATTCCACCCGCGAAATCGCCGTCATCAGATCGCGCGGCAGCGATGTCCCCGATTCGGCACGGTCAATCGCATACGCGCAAATATCGCGGCTTTTCAGCGCGTTCGGAGAAGCCGACGCGGTTTCCACGAGGCCAAAGGTCAGCGCGAAGGCTGCCAGCAGGCAGCGCAGCGTGGAAAAACGGGACTGATCGGCAGGTTTCGACATGCCGGACACCTCGCAAACTGCGTGCCAGATGTGCAGTCCATTCCGTTGACTGCACATATGTTGTGCGACGCACAAAGTTGATTGAAATTTTGTTTCAAGAATCTGAAACGCATTTAAATTTTGCTTCTTTTTAAAGTGTTACGAGTTTCCCGCTTGTTTTGTGCACCTGCGAAATATATGTATTGCATCGCGGCACCGCACTGCGGTGCCGTTCTAAGGCGTTTCCTCCCTAGACTTCGGGCCGTGGTCTCCACGGCCCTTTTTTCTTGCCTGCTTCCTTGGCGTCGGGGTTCCCGCGCCGCTGCGGGCCGCTCACGGTGCTACCGCGTGATCTTGCCCGGGAGCGTGCTTGAACCTTCGCCCAGCGCGCGCTGCATGCGCACCGCATCGACCCAGCGTCCGAACTTGAAGCCGACCGCTTCCATCGTGCCCACATGAATAAAGCCCAGATGGGCGTGCAGCCCGATGGAGGCCGCGTTGTCGCTGTCGCCGATCACGGCGATCATCTGCCGGTAGCCGAGATCCGTGCAGCGTTCGATCAGGGTGCCCAGAAGGATCGCCCCGAGGCCGCGGCCGATGGACTCTTTCTCCACATAGACCGAATCCTCGACCGTGTACCGGTACGCGGAACGCGTGCGAAACCGGCTGGCATAGGCGAATCCGCGCACCGTGCCCTCCGGGTCGCCGTCGAATGCAGCGACAAGATAAGGCAGGCCCTTTTCGAGAGTATCACGCATCCGCCGTTCCATCTCGTCCACGTCCGGGACGGCTTCCTCGAAGGACGCCAGTCCGGTGAGCACGTGTTCAGCATAGATGTCGCGGATGATCGGGATGTCGTCTTCGCATCCCTTGCGGATGACGATGGGCGCGTTCTCGACAGGCGGAGACAAGACGGCCTGCTTCAGGCCGCCAACGCGGCGGGTTCGAGTTCGGCGATCCGCACGGCGAGATCGCGCATGTCGGCAGCCACGCGGGCCAGTCCCTCGGTCCGTTCGAAACTGGTCTCGTCCATATAGAGCGCGCGGTTGATCTCGATCTGCAGCGCGTGCACGCCGCGTTCGGGCCGCCCGTAGTTCCGCGTGATGAAGCCGCCCGAATAAGGCGTGTTGCGCACCACCGAGTAGCCCATGCCACGCAGCGTGTCCTCGACCAGCAGGGTCAGCGTGCGTGCGCAGGACCGGCCATGGGCATCGCCCAGAATGAAATCGACCTGGCGACGCCGACCGGCGTCGTTTTCCATCGGCCCCCCGATGGAG
>Ga0255757_10002220_pt1 | contig 18418 bp, 21 predicted proteins | sample 071ome_27_FD_179957 | JGI IMG/M metagenome (GOLD analysis project Ga0255757, IMG submission 179957) | Coastal salt marsh microbial communities from the Groves Creek Marsh, Skidaway Island, Georgia - 071409AT metaG (version 2) | ecosystem: Environmental > Aquatic > Marine > Intertidal zone >...
TAAAAGACATTAATCATATTGATAAAACAGTAACAATCAAATTAGCTCTGACAATAGCTGACTGCCCAATGAGGAATCAAATAGAAACAGAAATCAATAGAAAACTAAAGCTTTTAGAAAATGTTGAAACAGTAGAGATATCAATCACTGCAATGGATCAAAAAGATCGGACCGCTGTTATGGAAAAAGCAAGAAAAAAAGCTAGGGAAAATGCACAACCTACAAATGTTGATCCTAGAACTAGAGTGATTGCTATTGGAAGTGGAAAAGGAGGGGTTGGAAAATCAACTTTATCTGCAAATATTGCATTGGGTTTAGCTAAAAAAGGATTTCAAACTGGACTGTTAGATGCAGATATTTGGGGATTCTCAATACCAAGGCTGTTAGGAATAACTCGAAGAATTGAAGCAAATAGTGACAAAAAAATGATTCCTCATGAAATTGGAAATTTAAAAGTAATCTCAACTGGCCTTATAACAAGCGATGAAGATACTGCACTGATGTGGAGAGGTCTTATGTTAAGTAAAGCACTTGAACAATTCTTAACTGACGTGGAATGGGGAGATTTAGATTATCTGATAATTGACCTTCCACCTGGTACAGGAGATATACAAATGGCTCTTAGTAGACTACTTCCGCAAGCTGAGCTAATTGTTGTTACAACTCCACAATTAATGGCACAAAAAGTTGCCACAAGAGTTGCCGATATGGCAAAGAGAAGTTTCATCCCTCTCTTGGGAGTAATCGAAAATATGTCATACTTTGAATCAGACAGCGGAGACAAATATAATATTTTTGGTGAGGGCGGAGGCGAAGCTTTGTCAGATAAATTTGGAATACCACTTTTAGGAAAAGTGCCTATTAGTGAAAATACAAATAATGTAGCAGACAGTGGAACTCCGTTAATTGATCAAAACAATTCTGTTACAAAAGTAGAGATAGAAAAATTAATTAACAACATTGCTATCCAACTTCCTCCAATTATTGACGAAACATGTACTGGAAGACTAGCAAAAGTTTTTGAGGAACTTTCAAATCAATGAACCCTATTTCTGTTAATGAATTAACTGAATCAGTAAACTCTAATTTACCAAGAGATATAAAATCTACGATTGCAAAAAACATACTTGCTGAGGAAAAAGACTCTGATGTTGCAAAAAATATATTCTCTGAACTTATAAATGATTTAATTTCAAAAACTCAAAGAGAAGTTGTAAATGCAACTGGTACTGTACTGCATACAAATTTAGGGCGTTCTCCAAACAACATAAGCTTTTCTGGAAGTTATACAAATATTGAATACGATTTAAAAACTTTATCCAGAGGAAAGAGAAATGAATACCTATCTGTACTTATGAATAACCTAATAGGTTCTAAAGATATTGCTTTTGTAAATAACAACGCTTCCTCTCTTTTTCTTTCATTAAAAGCCATTTCTAAATCACACAATATTCAAAATGTAATTATTTCTAGAGGTGAAATTATAGAAATTGGAGGCTCTTATAGGCTTCCTGAAATAATCAATGAGACAGGTTTAAACCTTGTAGAGATAGGTACAACAAACAAGACTAAATTGAGTGATTACAAAAAAGCATTAGAAAAGTATCCAAACTCTTTAATACTAAAGGTTCATAGATCAAATTTCTCAATCAATGGTTTCACAGAGGATGTTTCAATTGAAGAACTCGCTGAATTAAAAAATAAATTTGACGTTTTTCTTTTTCATGACTTAGGGAGTGGTTTAGTAATTGATAAGAAATTTTTAGAAATTAATAATATAAGTATCTTCAAAGATGAACCATTTGTGCAAGATTCACTTTCTGATGGTGCAAATTTAGTTATGTTTTCTGGAGACAAATTATTTGGATCAGTTCAATCTGGAATGATTGCAGGAGATGACGACTTAGTTAATGAAATTAAAAACTACAGTTTGTTTAGAACCTATCGTTGCTCACCTATGACCTTATTTGAACTTCAAGAGACTGTACTTAAATATATAAATAAACAAGAAAAGGAGATACCTTTTTGGAATCTTATTACACAACCTTATTCCTCCTTAGAAGATAGGTGTAAAAATATTGCTAAATCTATTTCTTTTTCTACAAGCATAGAAAAAGGTGAAAGTGTAATTGGTGGAGGAACACTACCAGATGTTACTTTAGAATCACCTATCTTACTTATAAATAATGAAAAAACAGTAGATACTGTCAATCAGTTAATTAAAAATGATATCCCGATAGTTCCAAGGATTATTAAGGATCAAGTTTGTCTTGATTTGAGAAGTGTATTTCATAATCAAGATGACATAATTGTACAAGCATTAAATAATTCATGACCGTACTTGCAACTGCAGGCCATGTAGATCATGGAAAATCAACTTTTGTAAATTTTTTAACAGGTCAAGAAACTGACAGATTAAAAGAAGAAAAAATCCGCGGATTAACTATAAATCTTGGATATACCTATTTTGAATTTAAAAACAAAAGAATATCTATTGTTGATGTCCCTGGTCATGTTGACTACTTTAAAAACACCATTGCAGGATTTGCAAATGTCGACGGTATAATTTTTTGTATCGACTCTGTTCAGGGGTGGTCTAGACAATCAGAGGAACATTTTCAAGCAATTAGAAATCTGCAGATTAATAATATTTTTTTTGTACTTACAAAAACAGATTTACTAGATTCTCCAGTTGATAAAGGTTTTCTTGAAAAAAAATTAAAATCTGAAAAATTAATAAATTATACAATTGAGGAATTTACCTATAAAACTAGCGATCTAAAACTATTTCAAGAAAAAATAGTAAATTTCTTTAAGTCTGACTCATTTGAAAACCCAAATTCATTATGGATTGATCGTAGCTTTACTAAAGATGGAATTGGTAAAGTTATAACTGGTACTGCTTCTATGGCTTTTGATTTAGAAAATATGTATTTAGCTAGGACAAACAAATTATTAGAAGTAAAAGAAATACGAAATACTGAAGATAAAGTTAAAAATATTACATCCACATCAAGAATTGCTATCTCTCTCAAGAAGGGTGCTCAAGATGATATTAGCCGAGGCGACTTGTTAACGAATAGAGCTGTTTTTTCAGGTAAATATATTTTTGCAATTTTAAATGGAAATGATTTAAGGTATACGAAAAAAGGAAGCAATAGATTATTTGTTGGGACAAAAAATCAAATTGTCAAAAGATTAGAAATTGTAAATGCTTCAGAAAAAATTTTAATATATATAGAGCTACCAAATAAATTGCCAATATTAGAAAATCAGAAAATATTAATTCAAAATATGGTGTCTAATGATTTCATAGGTGGAAAAATTGCATTTGTTTCAAATAATAATAATTTAGTTAAAACATTTTTTAGACAAGTTCGAAAAACTGAATTTATTGATGTAGAAAAAGCATTTACTCTTCTATCAGAAAATCTAAAAGAAAATTCCAAAGATTATATAAATATAAGCAACAAATACATATCAAAAGATTATTTGGAATGTATGACCCAAAAAATTAAGGAAAATATAAAAACTATAAATTCGGTTGGTGTTAAAAATTATTTCCATGATGAACTTTTCATAGAGGATAATTATATTGATGAATTAATAGATAAAATCGATGGGTTAAACATTATAAATGACCAGTTATTTGTTGATAAAGAAACAGTTGTTGATTTAGAGGTTTACCAGAATGTTATCAAAGAGATATCAACCGATCTATCAGTTAAACGTGTTGATGTAAATAAGTTCAATAAAGAATCTATAAAAGAACTCTTTATGAATGAGTATCTATATAGAGTTGATAAAAATATAATTATCGGGAAAGAGCATAAATCAAAGCTAGTTGAAATTCTACAAAAATTACCTGATATTTTTGATGTATCCGAATTTAAAGAAGCTTCTAATTTATCCAGAAAGTATGCGATACCTTATTTGGAGTTTTTAGATAAATGTTTATACACTTCAAAAATTAATAGTTCAGGAAAAAGAAAAAAATTAGTTTGATACGAAGAGGTTCTCTCGTTTTCTTTCAACCTCATTTAAGCCACCCCATACACCAAATGGTTCTGAAATTTCATTTGCTTCATCCAAACATTCAATCTTTACTGGACAACCGCTACAGACTGCTTTAGCTTTGGCTTCCCTTTTTTCTCTATCTTCTTTCTTTTCAAATGTTGCTGGTGGAAAAAACAGATTGCTACTGTGTTGTCTGCAAAGTGCATCGTATTGCCATGTAGAAACTTTTATTTGAAGCATATGTAAACAGTAATTAAAGATTTTATTGTGTAAAAAGATTTTTTTCGCGAAGTATTTAACTAAATTGACAGTTTTCCATCTATTTCGACAATTTCTACTTCTTGGTTAACCTCTAAAGATTGTTTATTTTCTATTTCTACAACAAAATTATTGTTTTCTAATTGGACGAGTGCTTTGTTATCACTTAATAATTCCACAATTTTGACCTTCGAGCCCTTAAACGATGACATTGCACTTGTGTCTGTAGTAAGCCTGGATCTAATAACTGTAGGTATTGCAACAAAATAAAAGAAGGAGATTATTGATGATGCGAATATCATCAAGAAATTATTTATTTCTAGTTGGTAATTTGAAAACATTACAATTGATGAAATATGCAAGATGGAAAAAGCAGCTATTCCTAAAGGACCAAAATATCCCCTCGCTAATATTTTAATAAAAATCAGAAAAGAAATGAGAAATAGAATTAAACCATAATAATTTAAAGCGAACTCAGTAAACGTTATAGAGGAGAAACCAATCAGTAGAGCTCCTATAAATGCCATCAATCCAGGCCCGATTGCAAATAGTTCTAAACCTAGTAGTGCAAAACCTAGAGCAAAAAATAAATAAGTAAAGAAAGGGTTTGATATTGAAATATAAAATCTTTCATACAGAGACGGTTTTACAAATTTGATTTCATTAATATCATCGGAGTTAATATCAAAACTTACAATGCCAGATATTCCTGTTTCTTCTGAAGTTATGTTAGATGTTATTTTTTCACTTCCTAAGTTTTCAATAAATGCCCCAATTGAACCTACAACCATATACCCTTCATAAATTCCTTCTTGGTTTGTAAATTCAAATTCATTATTTGAAAGCTTATTAATAATTGTGGTCCCTGGTGAAATACCAACATAGTCAAAGCTCTTCAACAGTCCTGAATCTACTGTTGTCTTATTAGGTCCGACCCAAATGGCTTTAGGTGTTTTGATACTTTTTAGTATTTCTTGCAATTCATTAATACTTTTTTCATTAACGTCTGATGCGTTGTACTGTATGACAAATAAGCTTGACTCTTTTAATTCATTCTCATTTACATATCTTTGAATGGCATTGATATGACCATTTGAAAATATACCATCAATTTCAAATATGCTGATTTGTGTTATATTTACAGCTGCAAAAAATAATATAGGTAATAGTTTTAACATTTTATATACTTAAATATATACAATAGTAGTCTTTTAAAACTGTGAAAATTTGCTTGATAACAGATAACGAATGGGTAAAGGATTCTTTACTTAAATTTCTAGATTTCGAATACAACTTTACACATCTTGAAGGAAGTGATGATATTAAGTTGTCTTATGACTACATTTTTGTTGATATGCAAGTTAATAATAATGGTGGGCCTTCAATCATAAGAGAGTTAAGCAGAGACAACAAATTTTCAAATTCAAAAAAAATTCTTTTAATAGATAGAGAAGCAGATGTTTTTCAAGCCAAAAGAGTAGACGCTGATGGATACCTCTTAAAACCTATAGATAAAACAAATTTAAAAAACCTTTTTACTTAAACAGAAAATACTTTAAAATCAAATATACATATTGAGTACTAACCTTATAATCGCACTTATAGCAATTTGCCTGTTCTTTTCTGCGTTACTTTCAGGCTCTGAAACCGCTATTACTTATGTTCCAAGAGAAAAAATTCATCAACTTTCTGATTCGAAAAGAAATAAAAAAATTAAAAATGCAAAAGATGAGTTAGAAAAAACGATTGGTGGAATATTAGTAGCCAACAACTTTGTAAATATTCTTATGGCGTCTCTATCAACAATTTTGTTTGTTAATTTTCTAGATGGAGATGAAACTGCTGGTTCAGCCCTTTCAACTATTGTAATTACTTTATTAGTGCTCATTGCGGGAGAGATAACACCAAAAACAATTGCTTCTAGAAATCCTATCGGCTTTTTGTCTAGAACTGCTTTTTTAATTGACTTTCTTTCAAGAATTTTTGCACCTTTTACAGGTCTTATTACAAAAGCGATTGACAATACTTCAAAAGAGGGGGATGTTGATGGTGATGGCGAAATAACTGAAGCAGATATTCAGGCACTTACTGCGCTTGGTGAAATGGAAGGCCAAATCCTACCCGCTGAAAGAGAGATTATTGATTCACTTTTAGATTTCTCTGATAGACCAATTAAAGAAATTATGACACCAAGGGTTGATGTATTGTTTCTTTCTATTCCAGTTGATATGAAAGATGTAAAAAAAGTAGTTGATGAAAAAAGAATATCGAGGATGCCAATTTCTAGATCTGAATCATTAGATGACACATTTGGTATAGTCTATGTAAAAGATTTGTTTAATTTAGACAATGAAGCTCCTTCTGTTGAAGTAGAAAATCTAGTAAAAGATGCAATATATCTTCCAGAATACACAACCGTATTATCTGCTTTAAATATATTAAGAGAAAATCAAGCAAGCTTTGCTTGTGTCATTGATGAAAATGGAGGGATCGAAGGCGTAATTACCATAAAAGATGTATTGTCAGAATTTGTTGGTGATTTGCCAGACGAACATGATGAAAGGTTTAAGGGAATTAAACGACTTGGACCTGGTCAATGGGTAGTTGAAGGAAAGACTGATATAGATGATTTTGAAGAATTTTTTGGTCTTGAGTCACAAGAATCTGATGTGGCTACAGTGGGAGGTCTTTACTTAAGCTACTCTGAAAAATTACCAAGTGTAAATGAAAAAATTACCGTACATGGACTTGAACTTACTGTATCAGCCGTAGACAACAGAAGAATAGATTCATTGATAGTTAAAAAAATTGCAAAAATTACCTAATCAGATTATTTCAAAAGCTTTAAGCAACTCATGTTTTTCAGGAAAATTATCAAAATCTTCTTTCGATTTATGAGCCTCAACATGCCACTCGGATAATTCTTTAATTAACATATCCTCATCAACACCATCAACTTTTACAGTTATTTCAGCATTTTGTGGTGCTGCCATGGTCATTATGTTGATAATGCTTTTACCATTTGCAACTTTATCATTGAAGAATATTTCAATGTCACTATCAAACTTGTTACATAGCTCAACAAATTTAGCTCCTGGCCTAGTATGTAGGCCCGGATATATTAAGATTTTAAATTTTTTTTCTAATGCCATGATTTACTATATTAGTCATTATTAAATAAATTCTTGAACATTATTTATCGGATTATTTATTGATGACTAGTTTAGACATTTATAATTTACTTATGAAAAATTTAATTTACATACTTCTTGGGGCAGGTTTTTTAGCAATTATTTCCTCAAGTGCATCAGGATTTTTAACAACTGAAACAAGCAATACGCTAGATAATTTATACGAAGAAACTTTTTATATTGATCCAGAAAACATAGAAATCACAGATGAAAATGTTGTGATTACACTATCACAACAAAATAAAAATAACGCCGAGAAGAAAATTAATGATTGTTTGAATTATTACAAGAAAGTTTATGACAATTTAACTATAAATTGCGATTTAATAGTAAAAGAAAGTGTTGCGCTTAATTCTTCTTGTGTGCATAAATCGGGAGTTTTTGTTAAGGAAGAAACTCAGGAATACATTAAGGTTACTACCTACAGCAACTGCTGATTAATCAAATATTGAACCTAAAAGACTGTCTTCTTCAGTTTCTATTTCAGCTATTGTGTCACCAACATTTACTATGTCACCCTCTTCACATGCTAAGTCAGTAATTTCTCCGGAGTAAGGTGATTCTAGATCCATATCAACTTTGTCAGTAGAAATTTCACATATCGTAGCACCCTTTTCAATCTTTGAACCTACGTCAACTTTCCAACTTAAAATTTCAGCTTCTGTCATTTGATCAGACATTGCCGGTAGTTGAATTTTTTCTTTTGCCATATATATATTTATAACATACTTTTGACTGCATTAATAATATCTTCAGTTTGGGGAATAACGTTTAATTCGAGATGTTTTGCAGATGGCATGGGTGAATGTAATCCTGAGACCAGCTTTGGAGCAACCTCGAGTTCATGAAATAACTCACTTTCAACAATTTTTGAAATTACGGTTGTTCCTACAGAACTATTTGAAGGAGCTTCCTGACAAACTAAAAGTCTTTTTGTTTTTTTAAGTGAATTTTTAATACTATCGTAATCTATTGGTGAAACTGTCTGAAGGTCGATTAGTTCAATTGAACAATTTTGTAATTCCACAGCAGCTATTGCTTCTTTTACAACATTTACCATGTTTGAATACGCAACTATTGTCATGTCGTTTCCTTCTTTAATAAGATTTGCTTTACCCAACATGCTTGATTCCTTGGGAATATCATTAAGTTCTACATTGTCTTTGATTTTATATATTAACTTATGTTCCATAAAAATGACTGGGTTGGAATCTACAAAAGAATGCAGCAATAGATCATAAGCATTCTGAGGATTTGAAGGTGTGACTACTTTTAATCCTGGTACGTGGCAAAACCACGATTCAAGTGACTGGCTATGTTGTGCTGCGGCCCCTGTCCCAGCTCCACTAGCGCCTCTGACAATTATTGGTACATTTACCGATCCGCCATACATAAAATGAAGCTTTGCAGCTTGATTAACAATTGGATCCATTGCATTAACAATAAAATCACTAAACTGCATTTCAACAATAGGCTTTCCGCCTGTCATTGATGCTCCAACAGCTAAACCTGCGATGACATCTTCAGCAATTGGAGTGTCTTTAATTCTCTCCTCTCCATATTGAGCGAGGAGTCCATCGGTAACTCCAAAGGCACCGCCGTAAATTCCAATATCTTCACCAGCAATAAACGCTGTAGGGTTTTGTTCTAATATCAAACTAAGGGCTTTATTTAATGCCTGTCCAGTTGTTAACTCAGGCATACGAATCCTCTTCTAAATTTGTTATTGGACTGAGGGGGGAATCTAATGCCTGCTTAACCGATTTTCTGATTAAATCCTTAATATCTGTATCAATATCTTTTAGTTGATCTTCACTAATACCAGACTCAATTAATTTTCCAATGTATCTTTTTATAGGGTCTTTTTCTTCTTTCCAATATTCAATTTCATCACTTGTTCTGTATAAGTTTCTATCAGATTTTGAGTGTCCCCTGTAGCGATATGTAACTGCTTCAATAAATTTTGGGCCCCCCGACGATAAAATTTTATTTTTAAAATTTAATACATTTTCATAAACAGCCTCGACATCATTACCATCAATTTGAATACTCTCTATTCCATAAGAATTTCCTCTGGATGCAATTGAGTCGCCTGCAACCGCTTTATCAGTTGCCATTGACATTCCATACTGATTATTCTCACATAAAAATAACACTGGAAGACTCCATAATGATGCTAAATTTAAAGCCTCATGAAATGAGCCTTCATTAACCGCTCCATCTCCAAAGAAACAAAGGATAATATTGTCTTTTTTTTGCATTTGGAATGATAAAGCTGCCCCAACAGAAATTGTTAAACTGCCTGCGACAATTCCATTGGCACCAAGATTGCCATTTGACAAATCAGCAATATGCATTGACCCACCACGGCCTCTACAATATCCATCTTCTCTTCCAAGTAACTCTGCAAACATCTTGTAAGGTTCGGCTCCTTTTGCAAGACAATGTCCATGCCCTCTGTGTGTTGAAGTAATTAAGTCATCTTTTTGAAGAGCTAAACATGCACCAGTTGCTGTAGCTTCTTGACCGATAGATAAATGCATGGTCCCATGGAGCAAGCCTCTTGAAAACATTTCTTCTAGTGCTTCTTCAAACAACCTAATCAGCATCATCATGCGATGAAGTTCTAATTGAGTAGTTGTACTAAGTGTCATTAAAGACTATTTAACTAGATTCTTGAAGTTTTCTTAAACTATTAATTAAATTTTCCGGAAGTTCAACTGAATCTTTTGTTATTGGTTCACCTTTTTTTAGTTCTTTAATAACAGTTGCACCTTCTAATAAGCCAAGTGGAATTAAATTTTCTGCATTTGCAACAGGATAAGTTACACCGTATGTGGCAAATCCCCCAATTCCATCAATCTTTTCACCTTTTTTTAGGTCTTTTTTTGCATGACCAATAACTTCTGCAATCCATGATTTTGGTTGTAACCCGGGTTCATTATTTATGATGGCCATCCCAATACTTCTAGGTGCTTCAATTGAAGCTAGATGATAAGGCCTGTAAAGAGTGTAATATGGACCTTCTCCCATAGATAAATACTCCATTTCTTCAATAACAGTTGGGTTATCCGATTTAACAATAGAAAATACTCCAGGTGCTGGTCCAAATGCATAGTCAACTCTTCCAGATTCACTTAGAACACCCCCATCAGCTTGAGGGATAAGGATTTTGTTCAATTCCTCCACTGAACTTACTGGTCCGTTCATTCCGATTTGATCTGGTGGTAAATTAATTGCATTTGCCAAAGCAGTCATTTCAATCATAGTTTTTGAACCATCTTCAAAACTTGCTAGCATTTTTGGATTCATATTCTTCTTAGTAGCCTTTTCTAAACAGGTATCAGGGTTTGCAGTTTGATCTAGTGGGTTGTTTTTTCCTTTTCCAACACACACTATCTCAAAACCTAAATCCACTGAGAAATCATATAACTCTTTACATGCAACTGGTTCATCACCATTTGCAACACTATAAACTACATTATTTTTATTTGCTTTATTTGCTAAATACATCCCTATTGTGACATCTGTCTCTACATTTAACATGAGTATATGTTTTTGTGCTTCAATACAGGCATCAGCAACCTCTGCACCAACCCATGGCACACCAGTTGCTTCGAATACAATATCTATTGGTAGTTCTGCAAGAGCAGATGCATTATCTACTACACCACCATGTCCACTTTCGATAGACTTTGACGCCTCCTTGTTGTGTTTTACATACTCAACTCCAGCAAGACGTAATGCATTCTCAGCTCTTCTAATATCTATATCAGCGCAAGCAACAAGACTCATTCCTGGTATTTTCCCGATTTGTGCAGCAAGACCGGAACCCATTTGGCCAGCACCGGCCAACCCAACTCTTACCGGTCTACCTAATTCTTTTTCACGAGCAATTAATAGTTCTGTATAGTTCAATTGTTAATCCTTAAATTATCCCCAATGCTTATATCTGGTTTATTATCAAATGTACACCTGACATCTCCAAGCTGTGCTTCTTCAGTTGAAGAGTCGAGTTTTAAAACTAAGTGACCCAAATTTTTAAAGTTTTCATTCGCTACAGGCCCTACAGAGACAACTTCTAAATTAGAGTCTGAAAGGCTTATTTTTGTTCCAACTACAATCTCACCAGAGATTTGCTCTAGTTTATGTATGACTGCAAAATCTTGGAGTTCTTCTGGAGCATTGTCCCCAAAAAAAACTACAATTCCTTCATCTAAAAATAAGTTAGCTTGTTCGCCTATTCTTACTATTTCTGAAGAATAAATTTGCATTAAGCTTCAGTTACTTGATCTTCGGAAACTCCAGAAACAAAATTCTCTTCTTTAATAAATTGGGCGAGTGGACCTGCTGGTGTAGTGTCATGAATATCAATCGTTGGTACTCCCTTCATAGGATATACACCGATTCTCGCAGTTCCTCCACAATCAATTACTGCACAAGCCATGGATTTAAAGCTTCCCTCTGGAGATGATTTAAAACCGTCAAAGGCTTCCGCCCCAGTTAAGTCAGCGATTCTTTGCGCAACTGGATGAATTCCTCCACCAGTAATACAAACAATGTATTTTTTTTCATCAGTTGGTTGTATTTCTAAAGGACCTCCCCAACCACTTGGTCCTGCTTCTACTTTTACTTTTTTATAATCTGCCATAGTTTCTCCTTAAAAAATATGTAACGCTCTGATTTTAGTCAGAGCGTTACAAATTTAAAAATTGTTAAGTTAAGTCTTTACAAACCCAATGCAAATAAATAACCAACAACAACTGAGATTGGTCCAGTAATCATTCTACTTGTTAGAACTGCTGGAACTCCAACCGTGACTGTTTCTGGTTCTGCCTCACCAAGAGCCAGACCAACAGGCACAAAGTCACAACCAACCTGTGGGTTAATTGCAAACAATGCTGGAAGTGCCATTGAAACATCAATGTTTCCACGTCCGATTTCTGTACCTATCAACACACCTACGATCTGGGCAATAACTGCTCCAGGTCCAAGTAGTGGTGATAAAACAGGTATAGCACAAATGATACAAACGATCATAAGACCACCTAAGCTGCTTGCAAAACCTTTAATACCATTAGCAATTGCATCACCAACACCGGTTTCCAAAATCAAACCAATGACAAAAGTAACAAATGCCATAAATGGAATTATTGTTTTTAAACATAGGTCAACAGCATCACGACCTGCTTGGAAAAGTGTTCCAACTACGCCACCTACTGAACGACCGATTCTTTCTATTAAAGCTTGCATTACTCAACACCTGCCTTTCTGGATGTCATAATGTTGTAGATAATATCTGTAACAATACCTCTAATTAAAATGACAACCATACCAGCAAGAAGATATCTTACTGCCAAAGCAGTAACCATATCTGGTGCAACTATTTCTACACCTGCTGCAATCCCTAACCACACGAATAATTCTCCTCCATTTGCATGTGGGAATATTCCTGTAATTGGGTGTACGAAGCTTACTGCCGAATCATAAAAAGCTGGTTTGTGTTTTTCTGGTAAAAATGTACCGAATGTATAGCAAACTGGGTTTGTAAGCATAAACACCGCTACAAATGGAAGAAGAGTGTATCGAACAGGCATATACATTATGCCTTCTTGAGAAGCCCATTTTGCAAAGCCCTCAACTCTCTCTTCACCAATAAACTTGACCAAAGCATTTACTGCAGTCAAGAACACAACCACAATAGGAATAATTCCTGTTGTGAAACCAACAAATACATCAGCAGCGGTTCTAAATACTTGGATAAACGCTTCTGCGCCTGCTACCAAAGCATCCATATCTCCCCCTCCTTAATTTGTTAAATTACTATCTGCTTTACTTTGATATTTTTTAATCAAAGTGTCAGCTGCCATCTTTGCAGCTTCCCAGATAGGTTCTTTGTTTTCTGAATTAGCAATTTCATTTAATGTTTTACCATTAAATATTGGTACTTTTTGACTTTTAGCAAAAGTAGTTACCCCCTCTAGAGTAAGACCATCAACAATCGTAGAATTTACGTCTGCAGAAATTGCTAGATAGATTTTTTTTCTCCCCCATTTAGGTTGATTTACACCTATTGCTACTTCTAATCCAGGGCCTTTAATGCTATTTACAGCATTTAAAAATCCTGTAGCTTGTCTTTTAGCTAGGGTCATTTGCAAAACCCACATCAATGCAAGAGTAACAAATATGACACCTAAAGCATACGGTGAACTAGATAACACTTTACATCCTTCAACTTAAATAGTTAATCTTATTTTACATAAATGATTTCTCGATTATTGGAAAATATTTGAAATTTAGAATACCATGTAACCTTTAAGCTTAAAGTAGGATGCTATATATTGGTTATTGTGAGTTTGTGAAAATTTATTGTTAAATCATTTGCTCAAGTTCAAAAATGTCCTCTATAAAGGTTACTTTCATATTTCTCGGATCTCCTGGAATCACAACTGCTTCAAGCTCAGAGTATTTTGATACACATTCTGTGGTGTCCACTGCCTGCCAGTTATCTAATTTAGCTAATTCGTATGACTTCCAAAGTTCTGATGCTGGAAAAATTTGCGGAGTCTGAATTTCTACAATTGTTTCTTGAATTTCTTCTTTTTTAAATTCCTGCTTTTTCATCAAGTTATCTGAGTTAAAACCTGGGGCAGATGCACCATATTTAATTGCAACATCAATGAGTTCATCAAGTAGATAACTTGGGAGTAAAGGTCTTGCGCCATCATGAATTAATATCAAATCTTCCTCACTAACATCAGGGCGTTCTTTCAAATATGCAAGTCCTTGATATTCACTTTCGTGTCTAGTATCACCACCAATTGTCACACCAGAAAGTTTATTGGGATTTACAAGCTCGATTACATTATTAGTTTTATCCCAATCTTCATCCCTTACTACCAATAAAATAGAGTCCACCTTATCAGAATTATCGAGGGTTTCTAAAGCCCAAGACAAGGCTGGCTTACCGCCAATTGGAAAGTAGACTTTATTTTCCTCATTGTTAAATCTATCGCTAGAACCGCCTGCTAAGAGAATTGAATGTACTTTCAACTTATAATATCCTTGATAGTGGTTCTTATTTCATCAGCATTTTTTTGTGACAATATGGTCTCTTTAACATTTGCTTTATTAATTTTTGAATGTGTATTTAAAATTTCGAATACAAAAGGAGCGGCTGATGGGGACATGCTAAATGTCTTTAAACCAAGTACGTATAATGCAAATGCTGCAACTGGATCTGAAGACATTTCACCACAAACTGAAACTTCAATATTATTTTTATCAGAGCAATCAATTACGTTTGATATAGCTCTAAGCACAGCTGGATGAAGGGGGTCTTGGTAATAACCTAAATTACTATTACCACGATCTGCAGCCATAATGTACTGTGTTAAATCATTTGTACCTATGGATATAAAATCAACAATTTCTGAAAACTTGTCAGCAATAAATGCAGATGCTGGTGTCTCAACCATGATTCCCGTAGGTGGAGCTTCAACATTAAGTTCTTTGGCTATTTTAGTTACAAATGCTTTCGCTTCTATAAAGTCTTCTATTGTAGAAATCATAGGAAACATAATTTTTATTCTTTCTAATGATTCAGAAGTTAAAATTGACTTTATTTGAGAATCAAATAAATCTAGATTGCCTAGAGATAACCTGATACCCCTTACACCAAGAAATGGATTTTCTTCTAAAGGCAAATCAAGATAGTCGACTTGTTTATCGCCACCTATATCAAGAGTTCTGTAAACAATAGTTCCAGAAAATTTTTGAGTTATCTCTTTGAGAACGCTACTTTGTTGTTCCAGTGTTGGTTTGGTTGAGTTGTCAAGATATATGAATTCTGACCTAAATAGGCCTATAGAGTTTAAAAATGGATGATCAAATGCATTGATTTCTTCTAATGATCCAATATTGACTCTAAACTCAACTCCAAGATTTTTATATTTTTTTTCAGTGAAATTTTGAATTAAATCTTCAATCTTACTTTGTTTTTGCTCCAAAGCAGAAATCTGAATATCACTTGGTGAAACAACAATTTCTCCTGTGCTACCATCAATTGTCATAGACTCACCATTAGGAATTTGGTCTAGATGCTCTTTAACCCCAATCACACATGGAATACCCAAATTTTTTGCGACAATGACAGCATGTGAAGTAAGTCCACCTTCTTTTAGTATAATTCCGCACACTTTGCTCAAATCCATTGATGATGTGTCTGCTGGTGTTAGGTCTTTGGCAATTAAAATCGTTTTGTCGGTTAATGAGATTTCCTTTTCGATATTTTGCATATTGAAAACTAGATGTTTTCCAACAGAAACTATGTCTTCAGCTCGTTGTTTGAAATATTCATCCTCCATAGATTCAAATATTTTTGCTGTAGATGTAAAAACTTCATAAACCTCCGATATTGATGAATCTAGATTTTGATTAAGTTGATCTAGTATTTCTGGATCTTGAAGAATTAATATATAGGCATCTAAGATATCAGCTTCATCATTTCTATCTTTTGAGCGAAAATCATTAATTTGAAAATTAAATTTGTCAATCAATTGCTTGCTGGCTTCACTATGGGAAATAACTGCTTGTTTATCAAAATCTATTTCGTTCTCATAAATAAATAATGAACCTATTGCAACACCTAATGAGGCACCTAAACCCTTAACATTTGTCATATTTACATCAAACCTTATTCAAATATTTTCTTTAATAATTTCTTATTACTCAAAAATATTATTACTTTAATTTATATGCAAATTTTAGTGCTTGAGATTAATACTTCTATTACTTTGTTTAATTTAAGTGGTCAAGATGGATCCCTTAAATTTGAAAACTTAGGAGAATTTGAAAATTCAAATCAATTAAATTTTAGTGATGATAAAGAGTGCGTGATAATAGATAAAACAGCACCTGAGGAGCCAAAACTTTCTATGTTGCTTAGCAACTTAATTAGTTCAGACTACAAAATAACCACTAACAATGTAACTAATGCAATTAAAAAGATAAATACAGATGGCCAGATAGTTGAACACCTTGATAGAGAAGAATACATAAGATTATCTACCCCATCAAAAGCAACCATTGGAATGGTTAAGTCTTACTTCGATAAATATGCAGTGTGGAGCTTTAATAAATTCATGGCTTTAAATAGTTCTTACTATGACCAATATAAAGCACTTGAGCCTGAAGTCTATTTAGAATCTAAATAGACCTGAGCTATTCCAGCAATAATAACTAAACCAAAGCCAAAATATTGAAAACCTTTTAGTGATTCGTTTAAAATCAAAGTGCCAATAATTACTCCCGTGACTGGTTCTAAATAGGTTATTGTCCCAATTGACAATGGTGTAATAATTTTTACTACATACCAATAAGTGGCTAAACCTACTCCTGTTAAAAAGAATCCCAAAAATATACTTACCATTAAATTCTCTAACATCCAACCAAATCCAGAAACTGTAAATGGAGATAGGCACACTGCTGCAAAAATTACCTGTATAAATGCAACATTTAAACCTCCATATTCTTTTGACTTTTCTGATCCATAAACAATAAGAATTGCAAGAGTTATTGCACTGATGATCCCATAAAGCACTCCAATTGGTGAGGCAATAGTTGAAATATCCAGAAGAAAAAACAAACCAAAGAATCCGGTAAAAATTATTAAGATTTGAGCTCTTCCAACTTTTTGACCTCTTAATATTTCAATTAATATTACAAAAATTGGATAAGAAAACACAAGTCCTATTCCAACTGCAACACTATTTAGTTCTATGGACTTAAACATCGTTGACCAGTGAATTGCTAATAAAGGTCCCAAAACAAATCCAGAATTGAATAATTTCCTAGTTATACCTCTTTTCTTGAGAACAAACACCAAAAGAAAAATAGACCCTAGAAATGTTCTAATACCCACAAGTGAAAGTGGACTAATATCTGATGTTCTGATGATTAGCGGAATTGTACCCCAAGAAATAGCTAAAAGACTTATTAGAAAATAGGCCCTAAGTTTTAGATTCAAACTTACTGCTGTTCTTGTTTTGAGTAATTACTAAATTGTGTAAATTCTTTACTGAAGAACAGTTCAACTTTTCCAGTTTGTCCAGATCTATTTTTAACAATATTAACTTCAGCAACGCCTGGTATCTCTGTTCCTGGATTGTAATAATCATCTCTGTAAAGCATCATTACAATATCTGCGTCTTGCTCTATCGCACCTGATTCACGCAAGTCACCCAATCTTGGTCTTTTATCCTCTCTTGCTTCTGCTGCTCTGTTTAACTGTGAGAGAGCAAGAATCGGAACTCTTAATTCACGTGCTAAGTTCTTTAAATTTCTGCTGATTTCTGCAATTTCTTGTTGTCTATTATCCCCAGAAGAGCTTTGCATAAGCTGAAGATAGTCAACAATAATTAAATCTAGACCTTTTGATGATTTGAGCCTTCTAGACTTAGCTCTAATATCGGTGACTGTGATTACAGGTGCATCATCAAAATAAAGTGGAAGGTTGTTGACTTTTGATGCAGCTTCTACAACTCTTGACCACTTTTCAGCTCCTAGTTGTCCTTTTCTAGCATCTCCTGAGGTAACTTTTGCTTCAGAAAATAAAACTCTTTGTACTAATTCTTCTTTTGTCATCTCAAGAGAGAAAAATGCAACGACCTTTCCTTCTTTTGCAACATTAGTAGCAATGTTTAATCCAAGTGAAGATTTACCCATGCTGGGTCTTGATGCAAGAACTACTAGATTTCCTTCTTGAAGCCCTGATAAGTAATAATCGAGATCAGAAAAATAAGTTGGGAGTCCTGATAAACCAGTGCCACGGTTTTCAATCTCTTCAATTCTCTCAATAGCACTTTCTAATACATCATTAACTCCAACCAATCCATCTCCAATAGCATCATCAGACGCAGTAAAAATAGTTTGTTCAGCTTCATCAAGAACGC
>Ga0255757_10002233_pt1 | contig 18353 bp, 12 predicted proteins | sample 071ome_27_FD_179957 | JGI IMG/M metagenome (GOLD analysis project Ga0255757, IMG submission 179957) | Coastal salt marsh microbial communities from the Groves Creek Marsh, Skidaway Island, Georgia - 071409AT metaG (version 2) | ecosystem: Environmental > Aquatic > Marine > Intertidal zone >...
CTATCGAGCTTAGGCGCAAGCATCGGGATCTGCTCTGCGTCGCGCTTCATCCCGGCACCGTGGTCACGAAGCTTTCCGAGCCCTTCCGCCGTCCCGATCAGCCGAAGCTGCTGACGCCCGAGGGCTCCGCTGCGGCCCTGCTGAAAACGGTGAGCGCCCTGACCCTTGAGGATCACGGCGGCTTCTTCGCCTACGACGGCCAGCCTATCCCCTGGTAGGGCGCTTGGCGCCCTAGCGGAGGGCCAGCACCGCGTCGGCGTTTAGGGCCCCGGCCACGGTGAGCTTGCCCTGATCTTCGAGGTAGGCCACGGCAGCCAACACGGAGCGCGTCGCCGCAGGGTAGAGGTTCGGGGAAACGTCCGCGTACATCTTCGGCACCATGGCCGAAACCTGGGTCAGCCCCGACGCCAGCGCATCGAGAATCTGCTGAGCCCGGGCCTGTCGATGGGCGATAAAGGCCCGCACGTGGGTTTTGGGATCTTCGATGGACGGCCCGTGGGTGGGCCAATAGCGGACGTCATCTCGATCCAGGAGCTTTTCCAGGGAGGCCATGTAGGCGGCCATATCCCCATCGGGGGGCGAGATCACGCTCGTGGACCAGCCCATCACATGATCCCCGGAAAAGAGCGTTTTCTCTTCCCGCAGGGCAAAGGCCATATGATTGGAGGTATGACCTGGGGTAAAAACGCACTCCACGGACCAGCCCTCGCCCTCGATGATCTGTCCGTCCACCACGCAGTGATCGGGGATAAAGTCCCAGTCCGCGCCCTCCTCGCTTTCCCCCTGATCCCCGAGGCGCCCGGCGCCGTGGGGCCCAAAGGCGTAGCTAGGCGCCCCCGTTTCCGCCTGGAGCATGCGGGCCCCGGGGGAGTGATCGTGATGGCAATGGGTAATGAGGATGTGGCTCACGCGCTCCCCATCGAGGCCGTCCAGGAGTGCCTCGATGTGTCGCGGATCGTCCGGGCCCGGATCAATGACCGCCACCGAGCCTTCCCCCAGCACGTAGGTGCCCGTGCCGTGGAAGGTAAAGGCGCTTGGATTGTGGGCGATAATGCGCCGGATCCTTGAGCTTAGGCGCTCGAGCTTGCCGTACTCAAAGCTCATTTCACGCCGATAGGGAATGCTTACGCTCATAGCCAGTGGCCTTACTGCAAACGTTAAATTCAGGCCCCTAGGCCCCCCGCTCCTTCAGCCAGCGATCGATATGATCGGCCGCCCCGTCCCGTGCCCCCGCGGGCTCGGTGAGGTAATGATCGCCGGGGATCATCACCAACGCTTTATCCTCGCTCCCAAGCGCACCATAGATGGCTTGGGCATCGCTTGGAAAGACCCCCGTGTCCGCCGTGCTTTGCAGCACCAAGGCGGGGATGCGCAGCCGCGCCAGATGCGGCGCCCCCTGGCAATCAGAAGCTTCAAGGCTCCACATGGCCAGCCAGCTCCGAAGCGTGCAGGTGAGACCGACGTTAAAGGGGGTGAAGTTCGCCCGAGAAGGATCGCCGGCATAGCATTGCTGCGGGGCGCGGTCGGAGGGGTCGAGGGTGCTATCCCACATGCGAGGATCGGCCCAGGCTCGGTGGAACAGGAAGGCCTCATCCCGATGCCCCGCCGCCGCCAGCGTTTCTAGGCGGCTCCGGGCCCAGGCCGTGATGCGATGATTACGCGCTTCCTGGGCGGCGCGGTAGCGCGCCACAAAGGCCGGGGCGAGGGGCAAGGCCTGAGTAAAAAGATCCAGTGCCGGGTCCCTGGCGAAGGGGTCGCGCTCGTCGATCACGGAAGGATCGCTCCAAGCCGTGAGCACCTCAGGCCGGCCCCCGTGGGCGTTCAGGGAAATGTAGAAGTCCGCCCCCGGAAGCGCACCCAACGCCTCGGGCAAGCGCTCCCCGGCCACGCTCCGGAGCGTGACCCCCTGGGCCTGGCTTTCGTAGGCGGCCATGAGTGACCCACCCCCGGAATTCCCCAGGAGTACGATGTTCTCCACGCCCTGTTCCCGAAGCCAGCGCACCCCCACGGCAATTTCGCAGAGGGCGTGATCGAGGCGGAAAAAGGCCTCGGCGCCCCGATATTTCGTATTCCAACCAAGAAAGCCGTAGCCCCGGGCCGCCAGGAGGGGCGCGAGGTAGTGCTCGGTAAAATCGACGTTGTAGTGCGTCGCGATAAAGGCTGTTTTTACCGGCACCCCGAGGTGGTGCCAAAGGCCCTGGCAGGGGGCAAAGCCCGCCCCGTTCACCGGCGTCACGGGCGAAGCGCTCGAGACGAAGGTGCGCTGTACCCTCACGGCGTGGCCCCCGAGGTCTCCCTAAAGGTCAGGGCATAGTCCGCGCGCAGCTGGTTTTTCTGCACCTTCCCCATGGTGTTCCGGGGGAGCGCCGCCACGGGGAACAGGGCCTTGGGCACCTTAAAGGCCGCCAGCGCCTCCCGCAGCGCCGCCAGCGTGGCGTTCTCCCCAGGATAGGCGTCCACCTTAAGAACCACCGCCGCCACCACCGCTTCCCCGAAGTCCCGATGAGGGACCCCAAAAACCGCACTCTCTTCAATACCTGGCAGCGTATCGAGCACGCTCTCCACCTCCCGGGGATAAACATTCAAGCCCCCGGAGATGACCAAATCCTTGTGGCGGCCGACGATGCTCACCCGCCCGGTCTCGTCGATTTGCGCCATATCGCCCGTGATAAACCAGCCATCCCGGAAGCTTTCCGCGGTCTTCTCCGGTTGCCGCCAATAGCCCGAGAACACATTGGGGCCGCGGATTTCCAAAACCCCCACGGCGCCCTCAGGCACCGGCGCGCCTTCTTCGGACCGTAGGCGCACTTCCCCCTCCGGAAGCACGAAGCCCACGGTGCCGGGGATGCGCGCTCCCTCGAGGGGGTTGGAGGTAATCATGCCCGCCTCGGACATGCCGTAGCGCTCAAGAATCTTGTGCCCCGTGCGGGCTTCGAAGGCCTCGTGGGTTTCCGGCCGCAGGGGAGCGGAGCCGGACACCCAGAGACGCATGGCTGCGGAGGCCTCGACCGTGAGCCCCGGCGCATCCAGGAGCCGCACGTAATGGGTGGGCACGCCCATGAACACCGTCGCCCCGGGTAAGGCCTCGAGGACGGCCTCGGGGCTGAAGCGTGGCAGAAAGCGCACCTCCGAGGGTTCGAGCATGGCGCAGTGCAGGGCCACAAACAGGCCGTGGACGTGGTAGATGGGCAGGCTGTGCACAAGCACGTCATCGGCCTGCCAGCCCCAGAGAGATCGGAGCGCTTGGGCGTTGGACAATAGATTGCCATGGCTCAGCATGGCCCCCTTGGACCGCCCCGTGGTGCCCGAGGTGTAGAGAATGGCTGCAAGATCTTCGGCGCTCCGAAGCACGGGAGCGAGGGCCTCCCTTTCCTCATCGAGCTGCGCGGCCAGGGCGTCGAGGGTGAGGCAACAACAGCCGTCGGCGTGCGCAGCCAGCGCCTCCGGCGCGGGCAGCACCGCCACCGTCGGTGCTGCGTCGGCGAAGAAATAGGCCATTTCCGTCGCCGTGTAGGCAGTATTGAGGGGCACATAGCAGGCGCCCGTACGAAGCGTCGCCAGATATAGAACGACCACCTCTACGGATTTTTCCGCCTGCACCAGGACCCGATCCCCGGGGCCCACGCCCAGCGCTTGGAGCCCCGCTGCCCAGCGTCCGGCCCGCGCGTGAAGGGCGCCGTAGCTGACCCCCTCGGCGCCCAGGTCCGGGCCGGAAAAGGCCCGCTGCTCTGGCTTCCCCTCGGCGGCGCGCCACAATGCGTCGTAAAGCCCCATGCGATTCTCCCCTATCGTATGCTTGCGCTCTTCTTCCACCGAACCGGACCGAGGCCGCATGCCTGATGTGATGCCCCTGGGCAATTTTCTCCCCCTCTGCTTTGCCCTGGGCCTCGGCACGGGCTTTCTCGGCGGGCTGCTCGGGATCGGTGGCGGCGTGGTCATCGTACCGTCCCTGGTGCTGATCTTCGACGCCTTCGCCCTCCCCCTGGGCATTCGGGAGGCCGTGGCCACAGGCCTTGGCGCCATGGTCTTTACCAGCCTCGCCGCCGGCCGGGCCCAGTGGCGGCGGGGGGCCCTGGAGTGGCCCTTGCTCCGGCGCTGGACACCGGGGTTGATGCTTGGGGGCCTAGGCGCCGGCACGCTAGCAAGCCTGCTCCCGGAGATCGCCCTAACCCGCTTCCTCGGTGCCTTCCTCGCGGCGATTGCCGTGATCTTCCTGACTCGCTGGCAGCCCCCGGCGCAGCGCCGGCACCCGGGAGCTGCGGGCACCACGGGGCTCGCTCTGGGCGCCGGTCTGCTTTCGGGGCTCGCGGGCATCGCCGGAGGCAACATCATCGTGCCCACGCTGATCTTTTTTAACATCAGCCCCGTGCGCGCCGCCGCCCAATCCAGCGCCCTCGGCGTCCCGGTGGCCCTCGCCGGGGCCTTGGGCTACGCCGTGCTGCCGTCCGTGCCCCTTTCCGGCACCCTAGGCGCACTCTACCTGCCGGCGGTGGCGGCCCTGGCCCTCGGCGCCATGATCTCCGCGCCCCAGGGGGTCCGCCTGGCCCATCGGGTCCCGGCCCTCGCCCTGCGCCGGGCCTTCGCAGTGCTGCTCCTCGCCGCCGCGCTCCGTCTCATCAGCAAAACCCTCTAGGCCCCCTCGCCAAAAGGCTTCGCATTCGGCCAGGGCCTGGCCCCGATGGCAGCGCCGGGGTGGCGTCTCCCCGGGCCATAGGGGCGCGAGGTCTGACGCCGCAAAGCGTCGATCCACAAAGGCCACCACGCCGCGATCGGCGCTGCGTCGTATTAATCGCCCAGCGCTCTGAAGCGCACTGCGCAGGGCCCGCGCTTCGTAGCTTCGAAAGCGCCCCTCCGTTGCCTGAGCCGCCAGCGCTTCCTGCTCCTCATCGGGGGCCGGCAGGGGTAAGCCCAGAATGAGCACGCTGGCGAGGGCCCCGGGGGGAAGATCCATGCCTTCGGAAAAGCGCCCCCCGGCCACGATCAGGGCGAGGCGGCCCGCCCCGGGGCTGCCGGCCTGTCGGGGCGGCGCGGCAAGCTCGGCAAGGAAGGCATCCTGCTCCGCCTCGCTCAAGCTCCGGCGCTGCACCGGACCTAGGCGCTCTCGCGCCGCTGCCCGAAGGGCCTCCGCGAGCCTCTCGAGCCACGCAAAGGCCGGCACCACCACCAGGTGATGACCGCCAGCCTGCTCGGCCCAGGCCGTCAGGAAGGTGACGAGGTCCGGCAGGGCGTGCTCCCGGTGCCGGGCCCGGAGGTCAAAGTCGGAAAGGAGAAGACTGAGCTGACGCTCCCGGGGGAAGGGGCTTGGCAGACGGAGCGTGGGGCTTTCGGGAAGGCCCAGGGCCTCCCCTTCGCTAGCCAGCGGCGCCAAGGTAGCGGAAAAGAGCAGCCGCGCCGGGGTCACGGGCCAAAGGGTTTTCAGCACCGGCGCCGGGGACAGGAGCGCGAGGGTGAGCGTACCCGGGACCGCCGCCTCCCAAAAGGCGCCGGGGTGTGCTGCGTCCAGCTGCTGCAAGCGATGAAAACGAAGCAGCTCGCCGCGCAAAGGACGCAGAGACGAGGCAAAGGGCAGCTCGCGCAAGCTGTGCAGGGTCCGCTCGAGCAGCGTCGCAAGGGCCCCGCCCGATGACCCTGAGGGCCCAATCCCCTGGGCATGCGAGAGGCGCTCGAGGTGGGCGACGAGGGCTTTCAGCGGTCCCTGCCAGGGCCCTGCAGGGGCTTCCGCGAGGGCCCTCCGTAAGGCGCCCGCATCCAGCGCCTGGCGATACATGCCCCGTACGCGGGCATGAAGCTGATGGGCCTCGTCCAGCAACAGCATGGCGCCCCCCTCCCCCGGGGACAGCAAGGCTGGCTTTCGCTGCAGCGGATCGAAGGCAAAATTCACGTCGCTCAGCAGCACATCCCCATCCCGGGCCAGGCGCTGCGCAAGGGCCACGGGGCAAAGGCCGTGGCGACGCCCGAGGCGGCGAAGCGCCGCTGTGGTGAAAAGCGCATTGCGATCGCCTCGCCGGGGCGCCCGAAGCGCCCGAAGTACGGGACGGCTTCGCCCATAGAAATCCTGGCCGTGGGGACAGGCGGGGCCGCTGCAGACCCCATCGGCGGCCAGGCACAGGGTGCTTTCCGCGGGCAGCTCTACCACCCGTAGGGCCAGCGCCGTGGGAAGCGTCTCCTTAAGCGTTCGGAGAAAGGCCCCCCGCTGGGTGCGCCGCGGCGTCATAATCCAGAGCCGCTCCTGCCGGGCCTCGGGCAGGGCTTTGAGGGCCCCGAAGAGCACCCCAAGGGTTTTCCCCAGGCCCGTCGGGGCTTCCGCCAAGAGGCCCTCACCGCGCCGACAGGCCCGAAAGGCCGCCCGAGCCAGGGCTAGCTGCCCGGCCCGAGGCTGGGGCAAGGGAAAGGCCAGGGCAGACAGTGCCCCATTCCGAGCCCGAAGGCGGGCCCCCTCCCCGGCGAGGCCGGCGCCGTAGGCCCTCAGGCATTGCTGGAGAAAGGCCTCGAGGGCGGCCGTGGGCTCCTCCCAGCGCACCGCCGTCGCCGCCCCGGAGCTGGCCTGCACGTAGGTGAGGCAAAGCGCTAGGGAATCGGGGCACTCCGGCGTCTGCCGGGCCAGGAGCGCGCCGTAGCAGCGCAGCTGAGCCCGGTGCAGTTCGAGATCCTCCTGCGCTTCCCCGAGCGTGCCACCGTAGCTTTTGACCTCTTCCACCATCCAGCCATGAGCGCTCCGGAGAACGCCATCGGCTCGGCCCCCAAGGCGCAGCTCCAGCGCGCCCTGAGGGAAGGTGCCTGCGAGGCGCACCTCCCTTTCGTAGTCAGCGCCCTTACTCGCCTGGTAGCGCTGCTGCGCCCGAAGCCCTTCAAGGGGGGCTAGGGGCAGGGCCCGGCGATCGAAAAGCCCTCCCTGGCGATAGAGGGTCTGGACCAGATGACCAACGGAAAGCTGCCTAGCCAGCATCGCGGGCAGCCTCCAGGGCGAGGCAGGTTGCGGAAAAGCCCCAGCGCGGTAGCAGAGTCAGCCACTCCCGCTGCTCTCGCCGGAGCTGATCCCCGGGGCCCTTGACCTCCACGAAGCTGAGCTCACCGTCCTTGGACAGCAGGGTAAGATCGGGGAAACCCCGGCGGCAGCGCAGGGGTGCGCGGAGCAGCCAGGCCACCAGAGCCGCCCAGCGCTCCGGGGTTTGGGCCAGCGCCCCCATCGCCAGCCACAGGGCGGAGCTGGGCAGCTGCCGGGGCACCAGGGCATTGGCGATGCCCCCAAAGCGGTGCCAGAGCCCTTGGGCGGCTTCGAGGTCAAAGGCACCGGAGGCCAGCGCGGCGCACCGTGCCTCGAGGGCCTCGGCCCGTGCTGGATAAAAGTCCTCGGTGAAGAGATCGTGGGGGGCCGTTTGCTGGGGATGGGTAAAGGCGCCGGGGCTTGGGGCAAAGATCACATCGGCGGCGCTTAGATAGAGCACCCAGGCGGGGAAGCGGTTCTCCCAGTGCCAGCCTCGAAAGGCACCTAGATGGCGCAAGGCGGCCCCTTCCACCCGCCCAAGCTGACGCCCCACGGGCAGAGCCAGCCGAGCGCGCATCATCGGCAGCTTCGGCGCCGGGCGACAGCGACCGCGGCCGTAGTCGTAGCGGGCAACGTCCCCTCCCGGCGTCGCGTCGAGGGTGGCCAAACGCCAGGCCTCCTGTTCCCGAGCCCCTATTTCATGGAGCCAGCGAAGGGTTGCGAGCCCTTCCACCGCCCGAGGCAGAGCGCCCAGCACGCGAAGGGCAAAGGCCTCCTCCCCCGCCGCGCGGGCATGGCGCGCCAAACGCCATAGCCCTCGACCCCGCCGCGCTTCGTCCCGGGGCCGCAGCCCAGGCCAGGCCAGGGCACAGAAGAGCCGCCGGCGCAGCGCCGCCGCCTCGGGCAGCCGAAGCCCGGGGGACCAGGTGCCATCGGCCGCCTCGTGGAGCGCAAGGGCCCCCTCGAAAGCCCCCCGGGAGGGCCAGGGCGCACCCTTCGGCACCTGGGCAAAGCGCCGCTGCTGAAGGGCAGAGACCACGAGGGCGTTCAGGTCCCCCTCCGTTTCACCGAAGTAAGCAAAACCTAGGCGCTGAGTGGCCCGGGCACGCTCCCGGCGGACCGTGAGCGGCAGCAGGCCCCGCGCCAGGAGCGCCGGAGCCGCAGCTACCAGGGTCGCCTCCAGGGCCGGCCGGCGCTGATCCCGCGGCCGGGGCAGACCTAGTGCGTCGCAGAGCGTAAAAAGGGTTGCCCGGGGCAGCAACGTAAGGCGTGCGGGGACATCGTGCTCGAGGGACAGAAAGCCCCCGAGCAACAGCGCAAGGACGGGACCGGTGGGATCGCCAACTTCCTCGTAGGTGAGCTCTGAAACAATAAACCGAGGGCCCTTGCGCAGTAGCAGGCGCGCCCAGAGGCGCTGCGCCGGCAAGGGGAGGCGTTCAAAGTCCCGAACGTAGGCCCGCAGATCCTCCGGGCACAGGCCCGGAGCCCAGCCGCCTACCCAGCGCAAAAACTCGAGCACGCGCTCGCGATAAAAGTCGCCAAGCCCGGGGGGCACCGGAGAGGGGGCGGAAAGCGCCACGGCGTACCTTGTATAAATTTACAGGCTGTTTTTATTAACAGTCTTTCGGAAGAAGCACAAGGCCTAAGGGGGCCAGGGAATGAGGCGCTCAAAGTCCGTCGGGGCGAGGCGCTCCCGAGGTCGGCGCCGGGCATCCTCCAGGAGCTGCTGCCCTAGGGCCTCAAGGAAGGGAAAGCCCAAGGTTTCGTATTCGTAGCGATCGTCGTTAAAGATCCCGTTGGCGTTCACATAGACCGTCGCCGCCAGGAGGAACTCCGTTTGCGTGCTGCGCTCCACAAAATAGGCCACATCCGTTAGAAAACCATAGGCGTCCCCTACCTTATTGAAAATCACGAGGTCCTCGGGAAGCGTCGGCGCCCGCCCTCCAAAGGCGAGGAACTTCACATAGCCCTCGGGCAAGGCGGCGTAGGTTTCATAGCCGCTGCGCGGCGCAAGCTGCCCAAAGCGCTCCAGAAACCAGCGTCGATCCTTCTCGGGGAGCGCCAGGCGCTGGGTCGGCGGCACCGTTTCCGGGAAGTAAAGACTTTGGAGAAAGGCCAGCTGCGCCTCCAGGGGAAAGGCATTCTTTTCATCGAAGGCCTTCGGGCCAGGGATTAGCTGCCCCTCAAGCTCCTCCCCCTGCCCAAGGGGGAGGGCCGGTCCGGGCGGCAAGGGGCGGGCTTGGCGCGGTCCCCAGGTCCATTGCCGCGGCCCCGGGGCCAGAAGGCGTACGGGATTTAAGCGCTGCATTGCCTCAGGGGTCAGGGAAACGGACAAACGATGACGTATGCGTACCCCTTCATGGCCCAGCGCGGCCATGCGCGCTTCCACGGCCTCCGGGCCCAGCCACTCGTAAAGGCGGTTGTAGGCATCGTTATCGCTGACCAGGGCAATCTTCTCGATATAGCGCGCCACCGTGGGGAGGGCGCCATCCCCAAAGGCGTCATAGCTCACAGCGCTTTGCTCGGGATGGGCTGCCCCGGTCAGGAGCACGGCCGTCCGATCGGCGCCGAGCAGAGTGCCCAGGTGCTCCAGGGCCAGGGCCGCCAAGGGAAGCTTTACCGTGGACGCGGGATAGAAATATTCATTTTTATCAACACGATATCGGAATTTCTTAATAGCAACTGTACCATTTGCGTCCCGGGAAAGGGGCGCATAAAGCACCTGCACGCGATGGCCCTTCGGATCTTCCATAACCGGCCCGAGGGCCCCCGATTCGAGCAGCCTCGCCAACGCGGCATCGGAATCAATCACCGCCGCGCTGTGCCCGCTAGAGGCCAGGGTCAGCAGCAGGAATGGAATCAGCCAATTGATGAATATTAGGAATGTATTAGTTGTCTCTCTTTCCATACTCTTTAGCAACTCAGGCTGGTAGGGTGCGCGCCGTCAGCTGGTAGCGGTGGAAGCGGAAGCACTCTCTAGGTCTCCAACCCTCCCCCTCCCTCCCCGGGGGCCTAGCCAGAGTGCTTCCTCTTCTATCGCTTTCTATCGCTGCTCACCCACGGGAGCTTGCCATGTCGAACTACCTAAACGAAATCGAAGCCGTCCGCGAAGGCCTGAAGGGCAAGGCGGAATGGGGCGCGATCAATCCCGAGTACGTGGTGCGCATGCGCCAGCAGAACCGTTTCCACACGGGCCTGGATATCGCCAAGTACACCGCCGGCATTATGCGCCGGGATATGGCGGCCTATGACGCCGATACCAGCAAGTACACCCAGTCCCTGGGCGCCTGGCACGGCTTCATCGCCCAGCAGACCATGATGTCCGTCAAGAAGCGTCACGGCTCCACGGATCGTCGCTACATCTACCTTTCTGGCTGGATGGTCGCGGCCCTCCGCTCGAAGTTCGGCCCCCTCCCCGATCAGTCCATGCACGAGAAGACCACGGTGCCGGAGCTCATCGAAGAGATTTACACCTTCCTGAAGCAGGCCGATGCGCGGGAACTGCGCCATGTGTTCACGGCCCTCGACGAAGCCCGGGCTGCTGGCCAGGACACCACGGCCCTTCTCGAGAAAATCGACAACTACGAGACCCACGTGGTGCCGATCATTGCCGACATCGATGCCGGCTTCGGTAATGAAGAGGCTACCTACCTCCTCGCGAAGAAGATGATTGAGGCCGGGGCCTGCGCTATCCAGATTGAAAACCAGGTGTCCGATGCCAAGCAGTGTGGACACCAGGCCGGTAAGGTCACCGTGCCCCACGAAGACTTCATCTCCAAGATCAACGCCGTGCGCTACGCATTCCTTGAGCTCGGCATCCCCGAGGGCATCATCGTGGCCCGCACCGACTCCCTCGGCGCTGGCCTGACGCAAAAGGTCCCCGTTTCCCTCACCGCCGGTGATCTGGGCGACCAATACTGCAGCTTCCTCGAAGTGGAAGAGGTCAAGGACCTCTCCGAGCTGCGCCAGGGCGACATCACGATTCAGCAAGACGGCAAGCTCGTGCGGCCCAAGCGCCTCGACAACGGCCTCTATGCCTTCCGGGAGGATACGGGCATCGACCGGGTGGTGCTGGACTGCGTCACCAGCCTCGAGCACGGCGCCGACCTTCTCTGGATCGAAACGGAGAAGCCCCACGTCGGCCAGATCGCCGAGATGGTGAACAAGATCCGTGAGAAGCGCCCGGAAGCGAAGCTGGTTTACAACAACTCGCCGTCCTTCAACTGGACCCTGAAGTTCCGCCAGCATGTCTACGAGACCTGGAAAGCGGAAGGTCAGGACGTGTCCGCCTATCCCGATCCGGCCACGGACGAGAAGGGCCTTATGGACGTGAGCTTCGACACCACGCCCCTGGGCCAGGAAGCGGATCGCCAGATCCAGTCCTTCCAGGCCGATGCGGCGCGGGAAGCGGGCATCTTCCATCACCTCATTACCCTGCCCACCTACCACACGGCAGCCCTGTCCACGGACAGCCTCTCGGAAGGCTACTTCGGCAACGACGGCATGCTGGCCTACGTCCTTGGGGTGCAGCGCGCAGAACTCCGCCGCGACCTCGCCGCGGTGAAGCACCAAGATCTTGCGGGTTCCAACATTGGCGACGATCACAAGGAATACTTCCTTGGAGAAAAGGCCCTCCTCGCCGGGGGCGCCGCCAACACCATGAACCAGTTCTAAGGTTCCTCCCCGGGCCGATTTTCGGCCCCCGGGCAGGCCCCTATCCTGCCCCTTTTAGACGGCGCCGCAAGGCGCCGTTTTTTTTGCCGCCGCGCCTCCGCTGGGTCACACTCCAAGACCTTACGCACGAGGAGACCTTCGGCATGACCCTGCGATTCCTAACTCCCGCGTTGGCCGCGCTGGCCCTTGTCAGCACCCCGCTTCTCCGGGCCAGCGAAGCACCCCTACTGGGCTTTGGCCCCGAAGGCAGCGCCACCCAGCACGCGCTCGAGGCCCGCTTCAGCGCCGCCCTCAGCGCCAGCGACCAGGATCAGTGGCTGAAAACCCTTACCGCCGAGCCTCATCACGTGGGCTCCGCCGCCGGGGCCCGGAACGTACAGTGGATGAAGGAACACTTCGAAAGCTGGGGCTATGAAACGGAAGTCGTACGCTATGACGTCAGCATCCCCTTCCCCACCGTGCGCCGGGTCGCCCTCACGGCCCCGGAAGCCTGGGAGGCGGCGCTGACGGAAGCGGGACTCGCGGAAGATCCCTCCACCCAAGCCCCGGAAGGGCTCCTGCCGCCCTATCATGCCTTTTCCGCCGCTGGCGACGTGGAAGCAGAGCTGGTCTTTGTGAACTACGGCCTGAAGGAAGATTACGAAGCCCTGGCGCGCCGGGGCATCGACGTCAAAGGCAAAATCGTTTTGGCCAAATATGGCCGCTCCTGGCGCGGCATTAAGCCGAAGCTTGCTGCGGAGAAAGGCGCCATCGGCGCCCTGATCTATTCCGATCCTGCGGACGACGGCTACGGGCAGGGGGATCCCTATCCCCGGGGGCCCTTCAAGCACGAAACGGGGGTGCAGCGCGGCTCGGTCATGGACCTCCCCCTGCGCCCGGGGGATATCCTGACCCCCTATGCGGGCGCTAAGGAGGGTACGCCGCGCCTCCCCCTGGAGGAGGTGGAAACCCTCACCCCCATTCCCGTGCTGCCCATCTCCTATGCCGATGCTACGCCTCTCCTGAAGGCCCTAGGGGGCGAGGTCGCGCCGACGAGCTGGTTCGGACAGCTACCCTTTGCCTATCACCTTGGCCCGGGCCCCGCTCGGGTCCGCCTGACCCTCGACTTCGACTACAAAACCGTGCCGGCCTATAACGTCATTGCGCGCCTCCCCGGCGCGCGCCTCCCGGAGCAGTGGATCCTCCGAGGGAACCACCACGATGGCTGGAACCACGGCGCCGCGGACCCGATCTCGGGGCTGGTGGCCATGCTGGCGGAGGCCAAGGCCCTTGGGGCGCTGGCCGCTGAGGGGCACCGCTTGGATCGCACGGTTATGTACGCCGCCTGGGATGCGGAGGAGCAGGGCCTCATTGGCTCCACGGAGTGGGTGGAGGATCACGCCGAGGCGCTCCGGGCGCACCTCGTGGCCTACCTCAATACGGACGGCAACAGCCGCGGCTTCGTGAGCCTTGGGGGCAGCCATAGCCTCCAGCGCCTGATGAACGAAGTGGCCGAAGCCACCACCGACCCAATCCTTGAGGTGCCCGTCACGGACCGGCTTCGGGCCAAACTTCGGCTGAGCGCGGACAAGGGCGACCAGCAAGAGGCCCAAGCCCCGGAGCTGCCCATCGCGCCCCTGGGCTCGGGCTCGGACTACTCGCCCTTCCTCCAGCACCTAGGCATCGCGTCCTTGAATACGAGCTTTGGGGGGGAAGGGCCGAGCGGCAGCTATCACACTCTTTACGACACCTACGCCCACTACACGCGTTTTCGGGACCCTGGCCTCCGCTATGGCGTGGCCCTCGCCGAGCTCAACGGTCGGGCGACCCTTCGCCTCGCCCAGGCGCCCCTCCTCCCCTTCGAGTTTGAAGGGGTGGCCGCAGCGGTAGATCGCTTCCTCAGCGACCTTGAAGGCGCCACGGAGAAGCAGCGCACGGCCCAGCAACAGCGGGCCGCGCGCCTTAAGGATGGAAGCTATGCCCTAGCCCTCGACCCTGAAGGCGCTGTGGCGCCGCCGGAAGCGCAGCGCTCCGTGCCCTACTTCAACCTTGCGCCCCTGCGAAATGCCCACGCCCAGCTGGCAGAGGCCGCCAAGCGCTACGGGGCGCTCACCGCCGACCCTACGGCCCTACCGGAAGCGCTGCGGGCCACCGTCGACCGCATGCTGGCCCAGGCAGAGGCCCAACTGACCGACCCCGAGGGCCTGCCCCGGCGCCCCTGGTTCCGCCATTTCCTCTACGCCCCCGGGTTCTACACGGGCTATGGGGTGAAAACCCTACCGGCGGTGCGGGAGGCCATCGAGGAGGAGGAGTACGAGCAGGTGGCCCAGGAAGTGGCACGTACGGCAGCCCGCCTGGAGGCCCTCACGGCGCATATCGAGGCGATAAATGCGCTGCTCGAAGCGCCACGCTAAACCGACGTCAGCGTGTAACCTGTTTCATGAACAAGGGCACCTTATGCTCAAGCGAACCTACCGGCTAGCGCCGATGATCCTGGCCGCAGCTCTGCTCATGGGCTGCGCGCCGGAAGCACCGGAAGCGCCTAGCGCCGTGGAACGGACCGGGGCTGGGACCGCCCAAGCTGCCGTCGCCATGCCCGACACCCATTCCGCCCGAGTCAGTGCGGAAACCCTAAAAGCGGGGGGCAACGCGGTGGATGCCGCTATTGCCGCAGCCTTTACCCTCGCCGTCACGCTGCCGGAAGCCGGCAATATCGGCGGCGGCGGGTTCATGCTTGTGCACATGGGCGGCGAGAGTGCGTTTCTCGATTATCGGGAGACCGCCCCGGCCCTTGCCGACCGGGACATGTACCTCGGTGAAGATGGCGAGGTCATCGCCGATTCCACCCTCGTGGGGCCTCGCTCCGTCGGCATCCCGTCCACGGTGGCAGGCCTGTGGGCCGCCCATCAACGCTACGGCACCCTACCCTGGGCGGAGCTCCTCCAGCCCGCCATCGCCCTCGCCCGGGACGGCTTTCTCGTCCCCAAGCACTTGGCTGATCAGATCGCCGAGGGGGTCGAAAACCTTGAGGGACGAACCAACTTCTCCACCTACTTCGGTCCCGCGGCCAAGGCCGGGCACCGTCTGCTTCAACCCGAGCTGGCCCATACCCTAGAGCGCATCGCCACCGATGGTCGGGACGGCTTTTATCTCGGCAAAACGGCGGAGCTCCTGGTGGCAGAGATGGAACGGGGCGGCGGCCTCATCACCTTCCAGGATCTCGCCAGCTACGAAGCCGTTTGGCGAGAGCCCCTTAGCGATGCCTGGCGGGGCCAGACTGTGGTCTCCGCGCCGCCCCCCTCCTCCGGCGGCTTCGCACTCCTGCAGCTGCTGCAGGGGAAGGACCTTCTAGCCGAACACTTTGAGGGCTTAGCCCATAACTCCGCCCCGTATGTACATCTCGTTGCGGAGCTCGAAAAACGCGTATTCGCGGATCGGGCCGAGTACCTTGGGGACCCGGCCTTCGTCGATATCCCCATCGCCGCGCTGCTCGCTGACGACTATATCGAGCGGCGAGCGATGGAGGTTCAGCTAGACCGCATCTCGGCCTTCGACAGCGTCCGCCCGGGACTTGCGCCAGCCACCCCGCCGGCGGAGACCCGCGCTACGCTGTCAGCGATGGAACCGGCGGACACCACGCACTTCTCCATCGTTGATGCCGCGGGAAATGCCGTATCGAACACCTACACCATCAACTGGTCCTTTGGCAGCGGCGTGGTCGTGGAAGGGGCCGGCTTCCTCCTCAACAATGAGATGGACGACTTCAGCGCCAAGGCGGGCACCCCGAATATCTTCGGCGTTGTCGGCAACACCGCCAACGAAATCCAGCCGGGGAAGCGCATGCTGTCCTCCATGACCCCGACCCTGCTCCTGGACGACGCCGGTAAGGTCACCATGGTCATCGGCACCCCGGGGGGAAGTACCATCTTCACTTCGGTATTCCAGGTCATGGTGAACATCCTCGACTTCGGTATGTCCCCGGAGGATGCGGTGGCGGCAACGCGCTTCCACCACCAGCTCTTACCACCCGATCTGATTACCCACTCCTGGGCCAACCCCTTAAGCGATGCCGTGAAGGCAGAGCTGGCGGAGCTGGGCTATCGCACGGAGAAACATCTTTGGGAGTTCGGCAACGTGCAGGTGATCGTGCGAGGCAGAGACGGTTGGCAGGCCGCGTCCGACCCCCGGGGGCGGGGGGAATCCCAGGTGTTTAGGGTCGAGGCCCGGCCTAGCGAGGCCCGGCCCTAAACCATCCGGTGATGGACAGCCGTGGCGCCCCGGCAAAGGGCGCCACGTAGGTCACGGAATGCACGTGACGCACGTCGAAGAGGGAAAGCACGTTCCAGCCCGGCACCCAGGCGTCTCGGGGGGTGCCGTTATCCTCAAAGAACTGCAGGAGCCCACCCCAGTCCGGATGCCAGCGCTCCGTCAGGCTGAGCACATAGGCCACGCGCCGGGCTTGCCCAGGAAGGTCATCGCGATGGCGGGTGAGAAAATGCCCTCCGCGATAGCGCGTGGCCTGCCCATCAGCGTGGGTGATGTCCTGAAAGCCCGTCAGCGCCCGCACTTGAGCGAGCGTTTCCGGCGCATTCACCGCCGCCAGCACGGCCCGGAGGTCCAAGTTTTGGGACGCCGCCAGCTGGTGCCCTTCGTAGAGAAAGCCCACTCCTTGGGTCGCGGCCTGATGAAGCTCGCGCTGAAGCGCCTCCCGAGCTGCGGGGGACAGCTGCGCCAGGGCCTCCGGGGCCAGCACCTGCCCCTGCCCGCCCTGGGTCAGCATGAGGGCATAGCCGGCCTGCGCCAGCAGCCCATGCCAGGCCTTCGCCCGAGCTTCGGGCAGAGCCTGCTCCAAGCGAAGCCGCCCTTCCGCCGCGAAGCGCTGCGCCAGCGTTGCCCAATCCTCTCGAGGTGCAAGCATCGCCCCAACCCCTATAAGCCCCTAGGCGCCCAACCCATACAAAGAAAAAGGGCGGCCTGCGCCGCCCTCTCCCGGTTCCACGACCGCTTCGACGCCGAAGCCTCGCCCTAGCCGAGGGTGTAAACGCGCTCAAAGGTTTGCACAAAGCGCTCTAGGTCTTCGAGCTTGCCCATGCTGACCCGGGACCAGGTCTTGTAGGGCTCGTACACGCCGCGAATCAGCACGTTCTCAGCGCGCATCTTCGCCTGGAAGGCATCGGCATCACGGCCAATGTCGGCGTAGACAAAGTTGGTCTGGGACGGCACGTGGGGGATCTCAAGGCGATCAAAGAGCGCCTCCACCATCTGCCGCCCTTCCACAATTTTGCTCTTCGAGTAGGCAAGGAAGGCCTCGTCGTTGTAGCTGGCCAGGGCCGCAGCGGCCCCCACCACGCTCGGAGAGGTCATGGCGTGGCGCTTTAGCATTTCTGCCAGGTGGGGCGGCGCCAGGGCATAGCCCACGCGGAGCCCGGCCAAGCCATAAAGCTTGGAGAAGGTCCGGGTGATGATGACGTTCTCCCCGCGACGGACCAGATCCACCATGCTCGTCGCATCGGGGTTATCCGTGAGCTCGTTGTAGGCCTCATCCACCATCACCGTCGCCCGGGCGCTTACGGCTTCGCAGAAGGCGCGCATGCGCCCCCCTTCCACCGTCAGCCCCGTGGGGTTATTCGGGTTACAGACGTAGACCAGGCTGGTCATGCTGTCCGTGACCGCAGCCATGCGCTCGAGGTCCTGGTCCATTTCCCCCGTCAGGGGCACCCGAAGCACTTCCCCACCCATGCGCTCGGCGACGGTGAGGTGGGGCCCGAAGGTGAGCCCCGGCGCGACGATGCGGCCGTACTTGGTAAAGGCTGCGGCCGCGGCAAACAAACATTCCATGGAACCGGAGGTCAGGACGACGTGATCCGCCGTGAGGCCATGGCGTTCGGCGATCATCTCCGCCAGGGCACGATTGATCTTCCCCGGGTAGTAGGCGCCGCCTTCCGCTGCGGACTTCGTAATGGCTTCTAGAGCCTTAGGCGAAGGACCGTAGGGGTTTTCATTGGCATTGAGCTTCACAACGCTGGCGCTGGGCCCATAAAGCATCGGGGCCGCAGCCCAGCTGCGCTGCGGCAAGGCCGTGGCCACGGCCGCAGCCCCGGCCAGGGTGGCCATAAAGGCTCTTCGACTGACTTCCGTATTCATAGTGATAGTTTCTCCACTCCATCGACGATGACATCGTCAGCGCGCCGGCTAAGGCCTAGCGCTCGCTTAGCGATCCCCGGCTTCAGAAATACGCCCCCCCTTCCCAGAGATCAAGCCCTCCCGGGGCCCAGGGATGAAGAGATGAAAAAAGGGCTTGACCTAATACTGGTTGTTTATACAGTATTTCCTTCCAAGCCATGATTGATGAGGCCCAACCATGAACGCGTCCCTCGACCAGCTCCTCCAACACCCACACCTGTGGCGCGCCACGGCGCAACGGGGTTTCTCCCGGTCAGGGCTCAGCACGGGCTTTGCCACCCTCGATGGCGCCCTGGAGCAGGCCGGCTGGCCCCAGGATGGGCTGATTGAGCTCTTAAGCGATCAGCAAGGCATCGGTGAATTGCGCACCCTCCTCCCCACCCTGAAAACCCTCACGCAAAACGAGGACCGGTGGGTAGCCTGGGTGGCGCCGCCCCATTTGCTCTCCGCGCCAGCGCTGGAAGCCGCAGGGCTCCGCCTCGATCGGCTCCTCCTGATTCACCCCAAAACGCCACAGGAACAGCTGTGGGCC
>Ga0255757_10002234_pt1 | contig 18345 bp, 18 predicted proteins | sample 071ome_27_FD_179957 | JGI IMG/M metagenome (GOLD analysis project Ga0255757, IMG submission 179957) | Coastal salt marsh microbial communities from the Groves Creek Marsh, Skidaway Island, Georgia - 071409AT metaG (version 2) | ecosystem: Environmental > Aquatic > Marine > Intertidal zone >...
TGCAAAAGCATGCGCGAATGCTCGCGGTGCTTGAGACCTTAGACAACGGCAAGCCGATTCGTGAGACACGCGATATCGATATACCGCTCGTCGCAAGACATTTTTATCATCATGCGGGTTGGGCAAGTCTCGTCGATGAAGAGTTCTCGGGAACCATTCCACTTGGTGTTGTTGGGCAAGTTATTCCCTGGAATTTTCCCTTATTGATGCTCGCCTGGAAGGTCGCACCTGCTCTTGCCGCAGGCAATACCGTGGTTTTGAAGCCGGCCGAATACACGAGCTTAAGTGCGTTGTATTTTGCGCGATTGAGCAAAGACGCAGGATTGCCTGACGGCGTTCTCAACATCGTTACTGGCGACGGCGGGACGGGGCGCGCGCTTATCGCCCATCCGGATATCAACAAGGTCGCGTTTACCGGCTCGACCAGCGTCGGTCGAGAAATCAGAGAAACAACAGCGGGAAGCGGCAAAGGACTCACCCTGGAGTTGGGAGGGAAGTCACCCTTCATGGTGTTTGCAGATGCCGATCTCGATAGTGCCATCGAGGGGATCGTGGATGGCATCTGGTTCAATCAGGGACAGGTCTGCTGCGCGGGCTCCCGATTGCTGGTGCAGGAGTCTGTTTCGCAGGAGTTTCTGATGCGCTTAAAACAGCGCATGAGTCGCCTCCGGGTGGGCAATCCACTCGACAAGGCGGTGGATATGGGAGCCATCGTGGACCCGAAGCAGTTACAAACGATTAATGCCTATGTTGACGGCGCGGTGGAAGAGGGCGCGACCTGTTGGAAGGCCGAAACACCGTTACCCGCAGCCGGCTGTTTTTTCCCACCCACGCTGGTCACTGATGTCTCGCCCGCACACACGATCGTCGCCGAAGAAGTATTTGGTCCTGTGCTGGTTTCGATGACATTTCGCACGCATAGCGAGGCGATAGAGTTGGCCAACAACACGCGATACGGTCTGGCGGCCAGTATCTGGACCGAGAACATAAATCTCGCGCTGGATGTGGCCTCTAAAGTCAAAGCGGGGGTGGTCTGGATTAATTCCACCAATGAGTTTGACGCTGCAAGCGGGTTTGGCGGTTATCGCGAGTCCGGATTTGGTCGAGAGGGTGGGCGTGAAGGAATGTGGGCTTATCGAAAGACTTCGGTCGACCTTGTGCCTGAAAGCAGCGCTCCGGATGAAGCGTCGAAAGTCACCGTTACGCCCGCGTCAGGTCGTCTGGACCGCACGGCAAAGTTATTTATTGGCGGAAAGCAGGTTCGACCGGATGGGGGCTACTCCCGGCAGGTGGCGTCCGTTGACGGATCACTTACAGGCGAGGTTGGGGAGGGCAATCGCAAGGACATCCGTAACGCGGTAGAAGCCGCTCACGGCGCCGGGAGTTGGGCAAAAGGCAGCGCACACTCACGAGCGCAGGTGTTGTATTTTTTGGCAGAAAACCTTGAGGCCCGAACCGAGGAGTTTGCCGCTCGCATCACCAGTCTGACCGGCATCGACGGGCGCAAGGAAGTTGCGGCGTCGGTCTCCAGGCTTGTCTTTTATGCGGGATGGGCTGATAAGTATGAGGGTGTCGTGCATCAGCCGCCTGCCGGGAAGATTGTATTTGCCGTGCCGGAGCCTTTGGGCACGCTCGGGATCATCTGTCCCGATCGCAATCCGCTACTGGGTCTCATCTCGCTTATCGCCCCGACGATCGCAATGGGCAACTCGGTTATTGTCATTCCCTCGGAGTCCGCGCCCCTTGTCGCCACGGACTTCTACCAGGTACTCGAGACCTCAGATGTGCCTGCTGGCGTGATTAATATCGTTACCGGCTCGCGCTCAGCACTCGGAGCCGAGCTTGCAAGACACGATAATGTGGATGCGCTCTGGTGCGCAGGCCATCAGCAACTGGCGATGGAAGTCGAACAGCTATCGGCCGGAAATCTGAAGCAAACCTGGACTTTTGCTGGGGAACGTGACTGGTTCGATGCCAAGATCGCCCAAGGGGCTGAGTTCATGCGTCGCGCGACCCAAGTCAAAAACATATGGATCCCTTATGGCGAATGATCGGGCGCCGCTACAGGAAATCATTCGTAGAAAACGCGATGGCCGACACCTTACTCGTCGGGAGATTCAACGCTTTATAGATGCCGTCTCGACAGGCGCCGCCAGCGAGGGCCAGATCGGTGCGTTCGCGATGGCGGTACTCCTGAACGGTATGGGTGTCGAAGAATGTGCGGATCTCACGCTATCGATGCGAGATTCGGGTGAGGTCATCGATTGGAGTCATTTGGGGCTGCCTGGCCCCGTCGTAGACAAACACTCGACCGGAGGCGTAGGCGATACCGTTAGCCTTATGCTGGCGCCCATGTTGGCCGCTTGCGGAACATTTGTGCCCATGATTTCCGGTAGAGGTCTGGGCCATACCGGCGGCACACTCGATAAGTTAGCCGCGATCCCGGGGTACAACACGAAGCCCGATATCAAAAGATTCCAGGAAGTGGTTGTATCCGCGGGATGCGCCATTATTGGCCAGACAGCCTCGCTTGCCCCTGCGGATGGCAGGATTTACAGCGTGCGGGATGTCACAGCGACCGTTGAATCGATTCCTCTGATCACCGCTTCCATTCTTTCTAAGAAGCTGGCTGCGGGCCTTGATGCGCTGGTCATGGATATCAAGCTCGGTAACGGGGCGTTTATGACCGATCTCGATCAAGCCATCGGGCTTGCTCAGAGTATTGGTCAGGTGTCGAAAGAAGCGGGACTTAAAGTCTGTTCTCTAATAACGGATATGAACGAGCCGTTAGCCTCAGCCGCTGGCAATGTTCTGGAGATTCGCGAAACGATTGACTATCTCAGCGGCAGGTTTCGTGACCCCCGTCTGCATGAAGTGGTCATTCAGCTCTGCGCGTTGTTGCTTGTGCAATCGGGTGCATTTGAAACAAAAGAGCCTGCGGCAGCTCGCTTGCAGGAGGCGCTTGATTCGGGCGAGGCTCAACGGCGTTTTGATGCAATGGTTGAGCAGCTCGGCGGCCCAAGGGATTTTTGCGATAACGCCGAGCAATACCTTGAGAGCGCTCCCGCCATAGCGGAGGTGCATGCCGGGCACGCAGGCTATATCGCTCAAGTTGACACGCGCTCTCTTGGACTCGCCGTAGTCGCTCTGGGAGGGGGTCGAGCGCGACCGGATGATTCAATTGATCTTCGTGTGGGCCTCGATAGGATCGCCCGCATTGGCACAAAGGTCTCAAAGGGCGATCTAATGTGTCGGATTCATGCGCGCAGCCAGCAAGAAGCAGAACGCATCCAAGAATCTTTATTGAAGGCTTTTGCGATAGCGCCTGATCGGCCGGAGCTTACGCCATTGATTATCCAGGAGATGAATTAGGCGATGGCGAGGGCCATTGTATTGATGCTGGATTCCCTTGGCCTTGGAGCGGCGCCAGATGCGGATCGGTTTGGCGATGAGGGCGCAGATACCTTTGGACACATTGCGAGAGCTTGCGCCTTAAATGAGTTGCCCGATCGTGAGAGAGGTCCGCTTGAGATCCCCAATTTTTGCCGTCTCGGGCTTGCTCACGCATCGGCTGCGAGCCGAGGCCAATGGCCGGCGGGTTTGCCCAAAGAGAAGCCCGAAGGCGCTTGGGGGTTTGCGCACGAGAAAAGCGTGGGCAAAGACACGCCCAGCGGCCACTGGGAAATGGCAGGTGTTCCGGTAATGACGGACTGGGGTTATTTTCCAGACCGCACGCCTTGCTTTCCGGAATCCTTGATCGCAGAGCTGGTTGAGCGAGCGCAACTGCCTGGGATTTTGGGAGATTGTCACGCGTCAGGCACGTCCATTATTGAGACTCTTGGCGAAGCGCATATTCAGACCGGTAAACCGATTTGTTACACGTCAGCCGATAGCGTCTTTCAGATCGCGGCTCATGAAGAGCATTTTGGATTGGACCGACTTTACGCCGTCTGTGAGATCGCCCGAGATTTGGTCGATCAATGGAATGTGGGGCGAGTGATTGCACGACCCTTTTTGGGTGAATCGAGGGCGGACTTTTCGCGGACCGGAAACCGTCGAGATTACACAACTCCGCCGCCTTCGCCTACGCTTCTCGACAAGCTCAAAGAGGACGGTGGCGACGTGATTGCCGTCGGAAAAGTCTCTGATATTTACGCCGGTAGTGGCGTTACTCAAGTGTCAAAAGCGACCGGCAATATGGCCTTGTTTGATGAAACTCTCAAGGCGCTAGAAAGCGCGGGTGATAAATCGCTGATTTTCACAAATTTTGTGGATTTCGACATGTTGTACGGCCACCGTCGTGATGTCGCGGGTTATTCAAAAGCGCTTGAAGCATTGGATGCAAGACTGCCCGAGCTTTTCGATGCACTGAAGCCCGGTGATTTGGTTCTGACAACGGCTGATCATGGGTGTGACCCGACGCGTGACGGCCACGATCACACACGGGAAAACGTTCCGGTGTTGGCCTATGGGCCGGGTCTTTCGGCCACCGAGCTGGGTGGGCGATCAACGTTTGCGGATTCTGGCCAGACGATCGCAGCGCATTTAGGTCTGGCGCCGCTAGCGCATGGCACATCGTTTTTAGCTCAGCTTCAAGCGGGAGGCTAGGTCGTTTTGGCAACCCAGTTGGTGGAATTCCCAAGAACGGCTCTGAATAAACTCGGTGGACTCGACGGCGACGCGTTGACGCATTGGCAGGCGTCAGGGTGTCTCGTGATCGAGGAATTTATGACGGTCTCAGAGTGTCAGGTGCTAAAGCACGCCGCCGATCGACTTGTTGATGAATTTGAGCCTAATGAAGCCGCTACGATATTTTCTACAAGGGACGCACGACACGCTAAGTCTGAGTACTTCGAAACATCCGGAGACAAAATTCGATGCTTCCTTGAGGAAGATGCCGTGGATGATGCCGGGCGCCTGATCGTCCCTAAATCTCAAGCAATAAATAAAATTGGACATGCGCTGCATGACCTTGATCCCGTATTTGAGCGCTTTTCTTATCAGCCTCTACTTGCAACCCTTACGAAGCAGCTGGGGCTTTCGGATCCGCTATTGCTGCAGTCGATGTTGATCTTCAAGCAACCGAGCATCGGCGGGGAGGTGACATGGCATCAGGATGGCACGTTCTTGTTTACTGAGCCACAAAGCGTGATTGGTTTCTGGTTTGCTTTAGAGGATGCGACCTTAGAAAACGGGTGCCTGTGGATTTTGCCCGGTCAGCACGACAGGGGATTACGGTCCCGCTTCATGAGGCAAGACGGAAGTCTGCAGATGGTGGACTATCCAAATGCCCGAGATTTCGACGAGTCAAAAGCGGTTCCGCTCGAGGTACCGGCGGGCACGCTGGTTGTGCTCCACGGTTCATTGCCGCACTACAGCGCGCCAAATCTCAGCCAAAAGTCACGATATGCCTACACGCTGCACGCGATCTCCGCCTCCGCAGCTTACCCTGAGAGCAATTGGCTTCAACGCGGATCGCATCTGCCGTTGCGGCCGTGGATATAAACAGCGTAATTACCATGGCGCTGGGTCAGCTGGCTTAAGTGAGCGATAGCGATTCGTTGAAAACGCTTTCATAGCGCGCACAAAACTGGTCGTGTGAGAAGGCGTGATTTTGAGTACCTTCGGTTTCAACTTTAATCGCGCCAATGAGGGATGCGACTCGGCCGCTGGTCTGCCAATCCCACTGTCGATCAAGACCGAGCAGTAGCCCGGCCCGGTAGGCATCCCCACAGCCGGTAGGGTCTACCGCGTTATCTACCGCTACGGGCGGGATATGAATTTCGTCATCATCGCTATAGATGGTCGAGCCCTCTCCGCCGCGCGTTACGACTAATGCGTCCACTTTTTTCGACAGCGATTGGATCGAATCCCCGGTGGTATTCATGAGAAGCTGTGACTCGTAATCATTCATCACACACCACGTGGCCTGATCGAGAAAAGTAAGAAGCTCGTCCTTAGAGAACAGCGGCAGGTTTTGCCCGGGATCAAACATGAAGGGGATGCCAAAGTCAGCAAAGTCGCGAGCATGTTGCAGCATGGCGTCGCGGCCATCTGGAGCGACGATGCCGAGCGAGATATTCTCAGCGTTACCAACATGATTCTGGTGGGCTTCGCCCATCGCGCCGGGGTGAAACGCCGTGATCTGATTGTTGTCCTGATCAGTTGTGATCGAGCATTGCGCGGAATACAACTCCGGGATTTCGAGAATATGTTTATCGTTGATGCCGAGGTTAACGAGGCGAGCCCGATAGTCCGCAAAGTCTTTTCCCACCGTGCCCATCGGCAAAGGATCACCGCCCAAGAGGTGAAGATTGTAGGCAATATTTCCAGCGCATCCGCCAAACTCGCGACGCAGCTGTGGATTCACAAAGCAGACATTCAGAATATGGATCTGATCCGCGAGGATGTAGTTTTTGAAGCGATCGGGGAACACCATAATGGTGTCGAATGCGAGCGAGCCGCAGATCAGCGTTGGCATGAAGTCTCCTGTCGTTAGATAACGTAAACGGCGTTTCTGTTGGTTGCGAGGGTTCCCGTTAGGACGATTTTTCGGCTACGCATTTATGGCAGAGTCCATAAAGATAAAGCGCGTGGTCCTGAAGAATAAAGCCGGCTTCTTCAGCCGCTTTCTTTTGACGTTTTTCGATATCGGGGTCTGAGAACTCAGCAACCCGCCCGCATTTGACGCAAACAATATGGTCGTGGTGATCAGCATCATTCAGCTCGAAGACCGATCGGCCGCCCTCAAAATTATGGCGAATCACAAGTCCAGATGTTTCAAATTGCGTTAAAACCCGGTATACGGTAGCGAGGCCAACGTCTTCGTCTTCATCGAGGAGCAATTTGAAGACGTCCTCTGCGCTGACGTGGCGCACGGGGCTTTTCTCCAGAATGGCCAATATCTTCAGGCGCGGTTGCGTTGTCTTCAGTCCCGCTCGTTTCAGATCTTCACTTTCAGGCATGGCATTGATTTTGTGCGACTTGATTCAAGTATAAACGACGAGCATGTATGGTCATCCTGAAACCAACCGAGTCGTTTCGTCAAAACGCTTGGTCTATCATGAATACCGTTGTTGATTCTTCGTCACTCATCCCAAGATCGATACGAACCAGCAACCCCTCCACAAAGATTCGAAGACCCAGGCCTCCGGAGACTTTCATGTCCGTATGGAAGGTGGCGAGATCAAAAGACGGCGCGACTCGACCCACGTCCGAAAAAATAGTGAACTGCCACCAGGGGACGCGATAGCCTAATTTGCCAAAAAGGCCTGCAAGCGGTTGCCATTTCGGGATAAGACGATACTCCGCGCGATACAGCCAGGCGGAACGATCCACAAATCGGGCGCTGCTGTAGCCGCGCAAACGATTGAGCCCGCCAAGGCGTGCGCCGAGGTACTCGGGTGCTCGGTTTAAACTGCTGCTGGGCTCCCAATTCGGGCTGTCCGCTGCGTACAGGTTTAAGGCGATGACCTGTTGGGTGACGCGGTTCTGCTCGCGGGTCAGGGGGATGTAGCCACTGAGCTCAAGTTCATTGAGCCGCCAATTGCCGCGCTCGAAGTGATTCGTACCCCAACTGCTCACAACGCTCGCCCGGCCGCCAGCGCGAGGTATCTGTCGCGATCCGGTGTTATCCCAATCCAGTTGGGTGCGGTAGACGCGTGCTCCAGTGCGTGACGTGCTTCCGTCGGAAGTGTAGTCTTGGGATTGATCCTCCCATTCAAATCGCAGACTCGTGATCCCGCTTGTAAACGGATTCCATCCCATGCGCGCTTGGCTTTGCTGGGGCAGGACAGGCCGCGCCGAAAGCGTAAATCCCGGGTCGCGCCCAGCGCCTATAGGTAGAACCCAGCGCCCTTGAATACGGGCAGTAGAGGCGCGGAGACCGAGCCGCTCTTCAACGCGGCCCGACGCGTTACCACGTAAAGAGTATCCGGGGTCATTGCTTGAAAAATAACCGTAATCGGTGAAGTCGCCGTCGTACAAAAAGCCCGTGAAGTAGACGGACGAAAGCCGCGGAATTTGGTAGTTGACTGCTCCTAAGGAGATTCCTTTAGAGTTATTTTTTGATGCGAACCCCACCGCGAATACAGCGGCTTGGGGTTGACCCAAGCCAATCGATACGCCGCCCAGGCCGAGGGCCGGTCCGATGTTTTCTGTAGCAAAAATAACGGGCACCACACGGGTCCTGATCCGGTCGGCGCTCTCCTCATCGGCGTTGGCAATTGAAAAACATCCAGCGATGAGCCAAGTAAAAGCCAGGGACCATGCTTTGCTCGTTGGATGTTTCAAATCGATCGTCGGGATACGATCCACATTTATGGGAGCATCTGAGTATGGGAGCATCTAAGGCTTTACGAGGGCGGGCAGGTCGCCGCTGAGTCCAATGGCGTGGCGCATGATGAATGATTTCATGAGCGTGCTGCGATCCGTTAAATCCATGCCTATGCCACGAAGGCGAGCTGCCGGTCCATTGGGCGGAGCAAACAGCGTGTAAAAGCCTTCGATCACCTGGGCGACTAGCGTGTTCTCGCCGCGCCGCCATCGCTCATAACGCCTGAGCACTGATCGGCATGCGAAATCACGATTCTGGGACACGGCGTCAAGCACCACCTCAGCCAGTGCAGCGGCATCAGCAAATCCTTGATTGGCGCCCAGTCCTGCCAGGGGGTGTACGGTATGCGCGGAGTCTCCGATGAGCGCCAATCGATCTGCGATGTATGTTTCGGCGTGTCGTCTATGTAAGGGAAAACTTGTGCGGGGCCCAAGGGTTTCAATATGCCCCAGCCTGTGATTAAACGCTGACGCCAGCGCAAGGGCGAAGGCTGCATCATCTGCCTCAAGCAGTTCGAGAGCGCGGTCATGTGGTACGGACCAAACGATTGAGCATCGACCGTCCGAAAGTGGTAAGAATGCCAGAGGCCCGTCGGGCAAGAATCGCTGTCTGGCGACTTGGCCGTGGCCCTGAGAGGGCATAACGGTAGCGACGATCGCGGTGTGGCTGTATTCCACATCATTCATGTTGATCTGCCCGAGCCGCCGAACGTTTGATCGAGGGCCATCGGCCCCTATCACCAATCGTGTCCCCAGCTGACGCCCTGATGCAAGCGTCAAGGCCACACCGTTGCTTGATGGCTTTATGGCGTCGATGGCTTCATCGAAGACTAGGGTATGTGGGGTCGAGCTCTCAATGACTTGATGAAGAGCAAAGCGAAGCGCGTTGTTGCAGACAATATGTCCGAGCGCGTTTATGCCGAGCTCGGCGGATTCAAATCGGATTGACCCGGTGCTGGCTGCATCCCAAGTTTCGATGGCTTCGAAAGGGATCTTTTTGTCATCCGGAACTTCCGACCACACACCGAGTCGCGCAAGCATGGTTTGTGACGCTAAATTAATCGCGCTCACGCGCTGCGGCATCGCAGGGAAGGTCTTGGGCTGTGGCCCGCTATCAACAAGCGTGACTCGGAGACCGGATTGTGAGAGCGCTAGGGCGAAGGCACTACCGATCAGCCCGGCGCCACTGATGACGATATCGCAATCTGCTGAGGACGGGCTCACGTTAATCACATCGTGTCGAGTGAGAGTCCTCGGGACAATCGTGGTAGTCGGCCAGCCAGTCCGACCGTGCGTTTCAATAGGAGCGTTTTTGCCGGGGGAAAGATCTCGATGAGATTGAGGCCGATATTTCGAGCTGTGCGGATCCCGGGCCATTCATTCGAGAAGGCTTGAAGTAATCCATCTGTGAAACCAAGGACCCGACCGGTCTGCGCGCGGCGCTTTTTAGCATAGGCCTCGAGTAAAGAGCGATCTCCGATATCTTTTTCTTCTCTTGTTGCGCAAGCGAGATCCTCAGCAAGTTGCGCCACATCACGCAGTCCGAGATTGAATCCTTGGCCGGCTACGGGGTGAACCGTATGGGCGCTGTTCCCAATGGCAACACAGCGCTCTGCCACAGTAGACGTGAGGACCGATCGACTCAGGGGATAGACCCGCAGTTGTTGGCAGCGCGTGAACCGGCCTGCCCGATAGCCAAACGCTAGCTGTAACCGGGTCAGAAGATCATCTTCATGAAGGTTAGCCGTCTCCTCTGCTTCGCCCTCGGGAAGGGTCCAGGCGAGCGCAAAACGCTCGTCTCTTAACGGCAGGAGCGCTAGGGGTCCGTGTTTTGTAAATCGCTCAAAAGCAGTGCCGTTGTGGGGGCGATCCACGCCGACAATGCCGACCAACGCTTTTTCTGGGTACGGTTTGGTTCTTTTTTTCCAACCGAGTTCTTGCGTCAGTGCGGAGCGCCCCCCATCAGCAATAACGATAAGCGTGGTTTCAAACTCGCCATCCGTGGTCTGAATGCGAGCTGCAGGCGTATTTCGCTCATTATGAATGGCGGTTGCGGCAGCAGGGCAGCGGTAGTTGATCTTGGCGCTGCTCCTAAGACGCTCGGTAAGCGCTCTCCCTAGCGTTCGGGTGGGAACGACATAGCCCAAGGCGTCTGTGCCAATATTTTGCCGATCCAGTCGCGTGAAGCCGAAATGCCCTCGATTAGAAACATGAATTTGGTGAATCGGACCCGACTCATAAGAAACCTGGTCCCAGATGCCAATAGCTTCGAATATTCGTCTTGAGCCATAGGTCAGCGCTATGGTGCGCTCATCAAAGCTTGGCTGAGCGTTACTGTCGAGGGGCGTTTCCTCGAGCACCGTAATCTCAAGGTCGAGAGGTTCTAATGCGCAGGCAAGGCTAGCACCGACCAATCCGCCGCCAACAATCGTGAGCCTCTGGGCCATGACCTTAGTGCATTGACGCCATCAGCGCTTCAATGGCGTCCGGCGCTTTCGGCGCTTCGTCGGTGAGGACCTCTGGGGCATTTCGCGTGACCAGAACGTCATCCTCGATGCGAATGCCTATTCCGTGCCACTCTTTTGGATAGCCGGGTTTCGCGGGGATATAGATGCCAGGCTCGATCGTAAGCACCATCCCGGGTTCAAGCATTCTCCATGCGCCGTTCACCCGATATTCCCCAACGTCGTGCACGTCCATACCTAGCCAATGGCTTGTTCGGTGGACAAAAAATTTCCTATAGTTTCCACGTTCAATGATGCTGTCCAGGCTGCCTTTTAAGAGCTTCAGATCCTTGAGGCCAGCTGCGATTGTCCGAACGGCCGCCTCATGCGGGGCGTTAAAGTCTGCCCCTGGCTTCACTCGATCGATCGCGGCGAGTTGTGCTTCGAGCACGATGTCATAGATGGCGCGCTGCCGGCCTGAAAATTTGCCGCTGACGGGAAAAGTCCGGGTGATATCAGCGCAGTAGCAGTCAATCTCCGCGCCGGCGTCGATCAGAAGCAGATCACCCTTTCGGAGTCGATCGCTGTTCTGGATATAGTGCAGGACGCACGCGTTGGCTCCGGCGGCAACAATAGACGGATACGCTGGATATTGCGCACCCCCCTTGCGAAACGCGTACTCAAGTTCCGCCTCAATCTCGTACTCGAAAAGACCCGGCTTGCATTGAACCATCGCGCGCCGGTGCGCCTCCGCGGAAATTGCCGCGGCTTTTCTCATGATTTTGAGCTCGGGCGCGCGCTTAATCAGTCGAGACTCATGCAGAAAGTAGCCGAGGTCTACCAGCTCCCCCGGCACGGTGATCCCGGATCGTTTTCTCGTTCGGGTGTCATTGACCCAGTTCAGCAATTCTTTATCAAAATCCGGATAGCGCCCGAGATTGCAGTAGACCTTGGATCGGTTCTCCAGAAGATTAGGCAGGATATCTTCCATGTCTTCGATGGGGAATGCATCATCCGCTTTGAAGTGACTGACCGCGCCATCAAGGCCGGCCCGGTCGCCATCCCACATTTCCTGCGCCGCGTCTCGCTCTCTACAGAACATTAGGAACTCGCCACCCTTGCGGCCTGGCGCCAGCACGGCAACGGCTTCGGGTTCATTGAATCCTGTGAGGTAGAAGAAGTCGCTGTCAGCGCGATAGCGATAGTGAACGTCGCCATTTCGGGTTGAGATGGGCGCGCTTGGAATCACGGCGATGCCGTCACCGATTTGGCGCATCAGGTCCTGCCGCCTGCGGGCGTATTCTTTAGCCGTGCTCATGAATGCTAATGACTCTTGATATGGGTCTCAGATAATCCCGCCGACTCAAAAATCAGCTGGGTCGCGATTCGAAGGTATTCTTCCAGTTCGGCCAGTGCCTTCTCGTCTTCAGTATCGGCAGAATTGGGATCAACATGTGCGAGCTCAGCGATATCATCGATAGCATCTTTCGCATCAGGCTCTAGCCGGTCATCGTCCAGGTTTCCACTCCAGCGCAAACCAACGCCAAACCCATAGCACCAGTCGCCCAGAGCCTGGGTACGATCACTGATTGAATCAGAATCGGGAGGTAATAACGGCCGGAACGAAAAATCCTGACCTTTTAGAGATTTTTCTATCAGGGCCATGAGGGCGCTGAGGGCGTCGCGCAGACGATCGCTGTGGCCTGAGGTGTCTTGGTCTCCCGTCAATATAGGTCGCCAGGATTCGTACTGAGCTTCCGTAATGCCTGCACAGGTCAGCCCAGTCAGCATGCCCTGAATTTCGGCCGCCGAATAATCGGGCAATTCTTCCAGTAAAAGTCCTGAAAACATGCGATAGAAACTACCGTCCATCGCCAGTTGCGAAGATGAAATCATGAGCTCGTCAACGGAAGAATTTGAGGTGTAAATTATACCTTTGGGCCGTAAGCCGCCGTCATTGACCGCAGTATCTTCCGGTCATATGATTCTGTGGTCGCCTCGCGATACAGATTAATGATCTGCTCTACGCGCAGGGAAGGGATTCTTGGGAGACAAAACGAACCATGGCGAACAATACTAGCGACGAGCTTATAGGTGAGATTGAAGCGCTCGCTGCCCAGCTGGATGGTCTTGTAAAGACCTGCAGCAGGCTCCAGGACGAGAACGATCAGCTTCGTGAGGCGGAGCAGAGTCTGGCTGCTGAGAAGGCTGATCTCATTTCCCGAAACCTGGAGGCGAAACGGCGAATAGATTCGGTTGTTGATCGTTTGCGCAGCTCGCAAACTTCGTAGTCCAAAACGACGTGGGCATGTCCAAAGAAGGGGTAAAGGTTAGGATCCTTGAACGCGACTTCACCATTGCGTGCGGTCCGGGGGAGCGCAGCGCTGTGGAAGCTGCCGCCGATTATCTCAATGAGCAGTTAAAGCAGGTGCAAGCGCAAAGTAAGGTGATTGGAGTCGAGCACACGGTAGTACTCGCGGCGCTGAACATGGCCAATGAGTTGCTTGCAGCCCAGGCCGCGCCGTTAAACGACATTAGCGAAAGCGTTGTGGACCGCATCCGGGAGATGCGCCAGAGCATTGCGGAGTTCTCCTCATCCTGAGTCAGCGTGCCGTCACCGTGATGTGTAGATTGCGAGACGGTGTAATTCGTTAAAATACGCTTGGCACCGCCTGCGGTGTTGGCAGTTCTTCGCCAATCCCTTAGAACCTGTATCACAGACCGGGGATCGTTTTGCAGGCGCCGTTGTGCATGTCCCGCTTTTGACGGGAAAGCCTTAAGGCGTCGTAGCGGTCCCCACTTGAACCCTTAGGTTCAAGGTACCCCGGGGAATTGCGGCATTTGCGGGTGGTGCTTTTTCTTTATGCAGAACATCGATACAAAGCGCGAACTGCGCGCCGTGATGAGAGCGCGTCGACGTGATCTTTCTGATGACGAGCGCGCCGAGGCTAGCGCTTCCCTCCACTCGCACCTGTTAACGCTGATAGGGTTCTCTCGACCGCATAGGGTCGCGGCATACATCCCGAACGACGGCGAGATTGATCCCATGTCGGCTCTCGATCAGCTTGTAGAAAGAGGGGTCGAAGGTTATTTGCCCGTGATCTTTGGAACCCGCCGCCCTCGCCTGAGATTCGCTCGATATCACCCGAAGGAGCCACTTACATTTGGCAAGTTTGGTATTCCTATCCCGTTTCATGACAAGCGGGAATTGAAAAATCCGGTCGATATTGACTGGCTCTTAATGCCTCTGGTCGCTTTTGATGCATCCGGCAGTCGGATTGGGATGGGTGGCGGCTTTTATGATGCGACGCTTGCGGTTTCTCAAGCGCGCAGAGCCTGGCGCCGTCCCAAGCTCATTGGTATTGCGCATGAGTTCCAACGAGTCGAGCGTCTGGAGGTCGATAGTTGGGATATCCCCTTGGATGGGATTCTTACCGACCGAGGTTTTCGATCGATTTCGTGCGCCGCGAATTCCCCTTCAAGAGGAAGATGATGAAAATACTGTTTATTGGAGACGTGGTCGGAAAAGCGGGTCGCCGGGCATTGAAGCGGTTTTTGCCGGAGATGCGCGACGCGGCGGAAGCCGATCTCACCGTGGTGAATGCCGAAAACGCAGCAGGGGGTTTTGGTGTGACCGAGAGCGTGCTGGACGAATTTCTGCAAGACAGTGAAATTGATGTGCTCACCTCGGGAAATCACATATGGGATAAGCGCGAAGCGCTTGATCTTATCCAGCGTGAGCCTCGGTTGCTGCGGCCCCATAACTATCCTGAAGGGACTCCAGGCAACGGTTGGTTTGTTGCGACCGCATCCAACGGCGTGAAAGTGGGCGTACTGAATGTTATGGGGACGGTGTTTATGCATCCGACTCTCGACTGTCCTTTTACGTGCGTTGATCGGGTGCTCGAGAAGAAGCCATCAGATGTAAAAGTAGTGCTGGTTGATTTTCATGCGGAGGCGACCAGTGAGAAAGTAGCGATGGGTTGGCACCTTGATGGACGGGCCTCTGCCGTTGTCGGAACGCACACGCATATTCCGACCGCAGATGAGCGGGTGTTGCCAAACGGCACGGCCCATATCACCGATGTGGGAATGACGGGCTGTTACAATTCCGTGATCGGAATGGAAAAAGAAGGCGTTTTGAAGAGATTTGTCGAGCGCATTCCTGAGCGTTTTGAAGTCGCTAGCGGATCAGCGTCCGTGTGCGGCGTAGTAATTAATGTTGATGAAAAAACCGGTCTCAGTCGAGGAATCGAAAGGGTTCGCGCTGATGAAAAGAGTTAAGCGATGAAGTATTGGCTAATGAAAAGCGAGCCGGATGTCTTTTCTATTGACCATCTTAGGCAGATGCCCCGTAAGACTGAGCATTGGGACGGTATTAGAAATTATCAGGCGCGTAATTTCATGCGCGATGAGATGAAAAAGGGCGATCTGGCTTTTTTTTATCACTCAAATTGTGAGGAGCCCGGTATCGTCGGCATCATGGAAATCGTATCTTCGGCCTACCCGGATCACACGGCTTTTGACGCCAAACAGAAGTATTACGATGTAAAGAGTACGCCCGATAACCCCCGATGGATGATGGTCGATGTGAAGTTTAAGAAGAAATTCAAACACAATGTGTCGCTAAGCGCGCTGAAAGAGCAGAAGAAACTCTCGAAGATGCGTTTGGTGCAGCGGGGAAATCGTCTATCGATCCTGCCCGTCACCGTGAGTGAATGGCAGTTCATCTTGAAGATGGCCGGTGAGGTCTGAGCAGTCATGGGCCTACGGCGGATTTTTCAAATCAAAGCAATCGGAGCGAGCGTTCTGGGATTGTTGCTGACGTTCTCAGGATCTTTCGCATCCACTCAGTTAGGAGAAAAAGTTATGGTCGAGATGGTCACCTCTAAGGGTGTAATCAAACTGGAGCTCGACGCGGAGAACGCCCCCATCACGGTCGCAAACTTCCTGGAGTATGTAAAAAGCGGACATTTTGAAGGGACTATTTTCCACCGCGTCATTCCTGGTTTCGTTATTCAAGGGGGTGGTCTTCAGAGCGGGATGCGCGAAAAGCCGACCAATGCGCCTATTGAAAACGAAGCCGATAACGGGCTCAAGAACTTGACCGGCACGATATGCATGGCTCGAACGAACGATCCTCATTCCGCGACTTCTCAGTTTTTTATTAACCTCAAGGACAACTCTTTTCTGGACCATACGGGGAAAAATGCCCAAGGTTGGGGTTATGCGGTGTTCGGGAAAGTGACCGAGGGGATGGATGTCGTGGAGGCCATCGCGGCGGTGCGCACCGGCAATGCCGGCTATCATCAGGATGTTCCGGTAGAGGATATCGTGATCGAAAAAGTCAGCCTATCGGAGGGCGAATAATCACGCATTTCTGAGGCCCGAAGTGGAATCGAGAGATTCGATTTGTGACCTTATCTGAAATGTTCTGTTTTTAGGGTTTAGGAGTCTTTCTTGCTCGACTGGATAACCCTTTCCAAATGGTTGCCGCAGCTTTTATATCCCTTTAGCCTTAGCCTGCTGTTTTTGCTTCTGGCATTTGTCCTCGTGCTGTTTGGCAAGCGATGGAAGGGAGCGACGTTTGTTTTCCTTTCGCTCGTCATCCTCTGCGTGAGCGCATCGCCTGTGTCTCGGTGGCTTTACAGCAACCACGAGCAAAAATACCCGCCGATCCCGATAGCGGAGTCCTCCTCTGCAGGTGCTATCGTGGTGTTGGGCGGGGATGTCGGAATTCCGAGCCCGCCTCTTGCCCAAAGCCAGCTGCGTGGTAACCGGCTTCTACATGCATTTCGGTTGTACCGGGCTGGTAAAGCCCCAATGATCATGATCTCCGGCGGAAACGTTTTCCCGCAAGCCGGATTTGATGCCGAGGCTGTCTATAGTCGAGCCATTCTGGAGGACTGGGGAGTCCCTAGTGAGGCAATTTTGATAGAGATTAAGAGCCGGAACACCTATGAAAACGCGCTGGAAACGCGCAAGGTGCTCGGAGGTCTTGGAGTCGACCGGATACTTTTGGTAACAAGCGCTCTGCATATGCCCCGCGCAACGAGAACATTTGAGAAATCGGGTTTTGAGGTTATCCCGTCAACGTCTGGGATGAATGTGGTGGATTTTAATCAGTCCTTGATTCTTGATTGGTGGCCGTCCGTAACCAATCTAAAAATGTCCGAAGCAGTCATTCGTGAGAAGATTGGCCTGATGGTTTATTGGCTACGGGGATGGGCTTAAGTCAGAAAAAGCGAATTACTGTTCTGGTGACCATTGCGCCCATGAAATATTGCCGGGAGAAAAAGACTTGCGTGTATTAGTTACAGGAGCGGCCGGGTTTATCGGCTCTACTCTCGTCAAAAAACTACTGGACCGCGGTGATCAAGTAGTGGGCATCGATAACCTGAACGATTACTACGACGTTTCTTTGAAGGAAGCCCGTCTCGGACGTTTAACTGAAAAAACTACTTTTCAGTTTATGCAGATGGACATAGCAGATCGCGCTGCACTGGCAAAGTTGTTTAAAGAAAGCGCATTTGATGTTGTTGTAAATCTTGCAGCACAGGCTGGGGTTCGTTATTCGATAGAAAACCCCGCCGCATACATCGATGCGAACCTAGTGGGGTTTGGGAATATTTTGGAGGGCTGTCGTCACTCCGGGGTCGGGCATCTGGTGTATGCCTCATCGAGCTCGGTTTATGGTTCGAACGAGGATCTGCCGTTCTCCGAAAAAGATAACGTGGATCACCCGATATCGCTCTATGCGGCAAGCAAGAAAGCCAATGAACTAATGGCTCATGCGTATGCGCATCTCTACGGCCTGCCGACTACAGGATTGCGGTTTTTCACGGTTTACGGTCCCTGGGGAAGGCCAGATATGGCTCTTTTTAAGTTCACCCGAGGAATCCTCGACGGAACTCCGATACCGGTCTTTAACAACGGTCAGATGGTGCGGGACTTCACATATATCGACGACATCGTTGAGGGAGTGATGCGAGTTATCGATCGACCAGCTGCTAAATCGGAGAGCCGCGGTCAGCCTGATCGGAGTCGCTCAGCGCCATGGCGGGTCTACAACATTGGCAACAGTCATCGGGTGCAGTTGATGGATTACATATCCGCGTTAGAGAAAGCGCTCGACCAGAAGGCGGTGCTGGACTTGATGCCGATGCAGGATGGCGATGTGCCGGCAACGGAAGCCGATGTGAGCGCTTTAGGAGAAGACTTCGGTTACCGTCCTAGTATTCAGGTCGATGAAGGAATCCAGCGTTTCGTCGACTGGTATCGGGCGTATTACGGCGCCTAGTGACAGAGGCTAAATGTTTGCGCTCGAGCCCGTTTGCAAGCCAATCCTTATGCGTCGATGAAGCGGACCCCGGCGCTGCCCTGTAATGCGTTTATGCGGGCCAGAGCCTGCTCGGCGACCTGCGTGTCTTCCCCCCGACGCTTACGGTCCAGAATCAGGAATTGAAGCCCTTGCTTGTCGTAAAGCGAGGATGTTCCTGCATTTCTCAATTGAGCGACGATACCCTCTCCGGGCAAGTTGAAAAATCCAGTCAGTTCGTCCATGAGG
>Ga0255757_10002264_pt1 | contig 18222 bp, 13 predicted proteins | sample 071ome_27_FD_179957 | JGI IMG/M metagenome (GOLD analysis project Ga0255757, IMG submission 179957) | Coastal salt marsh microbial communities from the Groves Creek Marsh, Skidaway Island, Georgia - 071409AT metaG (version 2) | ecosystem: Environmental > Aquatic > Marine > Intertidal zone >...
AACATCTGGAATAAAGGCATGGATGACACATCGAATTACACCTATCTGCAAGATGATGGCAATTTTTAGAGCTCCGAGGAGGTGTGTGAACCAGTTTTTGCCAACGGCTTTGGGGTGCTTCCACATTATTATCAAGACAAAATACAAAAGGGGTTCTAATGAATGTTACGATGTTCATGAACATATGACGAATTTTCATCAAATGTGAAGGTCTCACTCGGTAATTTCGATAGGATGATGTTCTGTCATCATCTCGACTGAGCATATGGAGCAACGCAAGTTCTGGTTGACTCTCCTTATCGTAGGGTTGCTTTTCCACGGTCTTGCAAGTCTTGCTCTTCCTTTAGGGTACGACACCTATCTTCATGCGAGTTATGTTGCCGACGGCCTCGACGACGGCGAGGCTGATATTGAATGGGGGGCGGTTCGCTCTGGAACAGAGTCCTCGGAACCAACATCCGTTTCTGCTGACGGAAAATGGGCAGTATGGCACACATTGATGGCCATCGTGTTCACAATGTTTGGAATTTCATCCACATCATTGCATCTGTTTGGTTTTGTCTTATCGATGGTCTGTCTTCTTGGCATCTATGTGCTCTCGAAGCATGTTTTCAATGAAGACGTCGCTCTCAAAATAACTGCTCTTTCATCAATATATCCTCCATTTATTCGTGCGACTGGGCGTGCCTACCAAGAGGTATGGATTGCCTTCCTCGTTTGTGTGTTCTTTACGTTTGCAGTCCTTGCGTTTAGGCAATTGAATGCTCAAAGAAAGTGGGCCTTGTATGGCGGTTCGTTCGCTATCGTGCCATTGTTACTCCTCACGAAGGGCATGCCGTGGCAATGGAGTCTCGCAGTTCTGCCCGTTTACTTGTTGTTTGAACACGAGCAAGCTCGACGACGGGTTCAACCCTATGCACCACTCCTTGCGTACCTCATGACGGTTTTGATCTTGAGTCAAAATGGTTTAGGTGTCACCGATTTCGAATTGTTCGACTGGATTTTCGTGCTGTTATTCTGCGGCTTGTATGCTTGGTTGATGTTTGTCTTTCTCGGGATGTTTGTTTTCTCCTTGAAGAATGGAGAATTAGAATCGACACCGGAGAGCACGATGTTAACGTTCTCTTGGATCTCAATGGGATGGATTTTGTGTGGATGGATTGCAGCGTTATGGCTTGTCGAGGCGAACAACAGCGGCCATTCACTGATGCAAACATTCGTCGATTTTCGACACAACCCCAGATATCTGTCACTTCTGATCATACCCATTTTGTGGTCATTTGCTTCACGAGGTCAACTTCCCGAATTCAAGACGACATCTGCATTTTCATTTTTCATTTTGGCATGTTTACTCTCCTTCAATGCGTTCATGATTTTTGGAGCCGAACCACAGCGAGAGATGGAGGTGTTTGGCAACCACATCAACGAATCAACATCTGAGGATACAACGATTCTGTTTTTGCACGACGGTGCTTTTGCGATGCATGAAATGTATGTCTTGCAGTTTTCTCTCGACACAGAAAGTGATGACGGGCATGTTGCCTATTGGCGCTCGACCGACTCGGGATGGCAGACGGAATTGAGTGATTGTGCCGTTTTAGGTCCAACAGAATGGGTCATTGTTTCAGAACATGATGATTTGTACGATGTTTTGAATTGGACAAAAGTGGAAGTTGATTCAGATGTGGGATGGGCGTTGTACGAGCGCCCGTCATCGTGTTAAGGCCTCAAGTTTCTTTGCCGGAGTGCTTCGACAGCGAGAACACTGACAGCGACTTGGAGATTGTACGAAGGTACAAAGCCGTCCATTGGTAAAAGGACAACTGAATCCGAGGCAGCAAGAACTTGTGCACTAACGCCATCTCGTTCAGCCCCTACGACAAGAATCACGTTTCCTGTGAGGTCTTCGTCCCATGGCTCGCAAGTTCCCGTATCTTCGGCCGCAATGACTCTGAAACCGTGCTTCTCTGCTGATGCCAAAATCTGATCGGTGGTCGTGTAAATCACGGGTAAAAATCGGTCAGCCCTCATGCTTGAGCGACGAATTGTTCGACGCTCTTCATGCGTTTTTTCCACGTTGAGAAGAACTGCATCAGCTCCTGAAACTTCAGCAGTTCGAATGGCGAAGCCGAGATTTGTTGAATATTCAACGCCGTCAAAAAAGAACACAGTTCCTCCGTGAGCCAAGACTTCATCCAAGGTTTCATGCATCACTCTTCCAGTAAGGGCAAGGGCGTCTTGGTGCCCATTTGCAGACATTCTCCACAGGTCGTTCGTTGACCCTTCCTCGAGTGGAATACCTCGCTCTTTGCAGAGGGCTCGGATCTCCGTCGTATCTTTGTCACGGTCGACGAGGACCAATGCGATGTCAACACCTTGGTGCAGTGCCTCAAGCACAGCGGGAGCACCTGTGATTTGTCCCGCCATGTCATTTGGTTTGGATGAATCCTCATGAGGTTAACGCTCGTTACAGAGCCGTATCTCCATGGGTAGCTTCTGACAAGACCCACTGCAAGCCCATTGATTTGCCAATACCTGAGCAATGAGTATTCGGATGTACCCATCCAACCCTTCCGAATTGGCCTGTTTCTATAATGTCTCAAATTGATAAATTAATACGATGATCATAATGGGCACTAGGGAATATATGATTCTTGGAATCCATTTCATCCATAAATCATGAGATTCCCATTCTTTATGGGTCCGAACCATCTTGTTACATTTTGGACAAATATTCATTGATCCGGAATGCGCTGGCACATGGACATCTTCTCCATGTGGGCCTGTATGTGTACTACTCGGTTCACTCCAACTTTTGACCGCTGGAGAACTTCCTTTCCACCCACACTCTCGGCAGATGAATTCTACTTCTTCCATATCCTTTCTACCAAAATAACGAATAAAAATTCACCGCTTCAGCAGAGGGGGCCCTTTGCTTACCCGTCCAAGCAAACGGTACCCCCTGACGCGATGGGTCATCAGAGGGGACCCCTCTGATTCGGCGAGGTGTGATTGCCCTCTGATTTGGATTCTAAACTGTCATATATTGACACCATGAGCGAGTCGATGGAGGGGTGTAGTTGGCAACTTGCAAGGGGGCTAATTGTAGCAAAGAAGTCACAAAGAAAGGACACTATCTCTGTTATTCTTGCTGGAAGAAGCAGAGTGGGAAAGAGGAAAGCCCTGCAAAACCAGCATTCTCATCTAATGATGATATGTTGAGTGCCACAAAAATCGGTCAAGAATTTGATATTTCAGGGCAGAAAATGAATTTGCTTCTCAATGAACTTGGTTGGACTTACAAACCTCGACACGGAAAGGGTTGGGGTGCGACAAAACAAGGGAAGAGACAAGGTGCTGAAGCCCGCCAAGTCAAGACAAGTGGTGTCCCTTATCTCGTTTGGCCGACTAACATTGTGAATAACAAAGTCCTCCGAAGAGCAGTTGCCGATTTCAAAGGAGAACCGTTGCCAAAAGTGAGTTCTGCTACGACCTCTCAAGCCACCTCAGATTACGAAGATTTCAGGAAAAAATATCCTGCAAATTATCGATGTATGGATGGTCATTATGTTCGTTCACGTGCTGAGGTCATGATCGATAATTGGCTTTACACCAACGGAATTGCACATGCCTATGAGAGAAAACTTCCAATCGAGGATGATGTATACAGCGACTTCTACATCAAATCAGGCAATGTTTACATTGAGTTTTGGGGCATGGAATCCGATGAAAAATATGCCAAGAGAAAGGCCGTCAAACAGAAGGCATATGCAGACAATGAATTCAATTTGATTGAGTTAAATGATGATGATTTGAACCATCTTGACGATATCCTGCCTCGAAAATTATTGCAATACGGCATTACTGTCAATTGATTATGTCCTATGCCAAATCCTGATTCCCCAATTTGATGGAGGTGTGAACTTGAGCCTCTCTTTATGGAACTCGTTCTGAATGGTTCTTGACACGCCTGTGCCATACCAATCACCGCCTTTCTTGCCCTTGACACCCTGTCTGTTGAGCGTTCTCGCAACGGCTGAGTAAGATAGCCCGTTTGTGTCTATTTGCCATACCATGTAGTCAATGATGTTCTGCTCATACCAATTCGGTTTGAGCGAACCGTTCTCATCCACGTCCCATCCGTAAATCGCATCTGTGAACTTCTTGTGTGATGATTTGAGTTGATTCATCCCGACCTGAGTTCTCTCTGATATGAGCCCTCTCTCCATCTCAGCAAGCCCTGCCATGACGATGAGGAAGAACCTCCCGAATGAAGAACTCGTATCGAGGGCTTCTCCATTGAGGTCGATGATGTGCAAGGAAATGCCAGCATTCGCTAATTCATCCACCGTGAGCAAAGCATCAGGAACAAGCCTGAACATTCTGTCAAGTTTCATGGTGAGCAAGTGAGGGTATTCACCTGTCTCAAGCCTCATCTTGAGGTTTCTACCAACGGGTCTTTCCCAAATTGGAATGCCACCGCTAACGCCTTTCTCAATGAGAATGTCCTTGTCCTCAAGGGTCAATCCCTTGTATCTGGCATACTCTTTGATCCTCTTAATTTGAGCCTCAATGCTGACACCTTCATCCACTTGTCTTTGGGATGAAACCCTGACATACGCAAGAGCCCTTGACGGGTTTTCTGCGTTCAGGGTAAGTAGCATACTCGAACATTGGGGTTTTTCTAGTTAATACTTCTCTTTTTTCAGTTCGTTGGACTTATGTGGTGTGAGCATTCAAGGACACACATGGCCAAGGGCCCTCCGTCAATTTCTGAGTCGTTGGGGCATAATCATCCTGAAATTTGCAAGGAAATTGATTACGAGAAAAACAGCATTGATCCTTTCAGTTTGTGGCCAAAAAGCAACAAACGAATCTGGTGGAAGTGCCCAAACGGTCCTGATCACAATTGGGAAGCACCAATTGCGAGAAGGACTGCTGGCGGTGGATGCCCATTTTGCTCAATTCCTGCAAGAAGGGTCTCAATTACCAACTGTATGCAAACAATCCGGCCTGATATGGTTGAATTCTGGCATCATGAATTGAACGGGGATATTACTCCGTTTGATGTTCTACCGGGCAGTTCTAGGAAGAAATATTGGTGGAAATGTCCAGAGGGAGATGATCACGTATGGGAGACTGACTGTTCATCAATTGCATCTGCAATTGATAGCAAATTTGGTGGAATCGGCTGTCCATTTTGCGTTGGAAGAAAATTATCCTCAACAAATCGTTTGGATTTGCTTTTTCCTGAGATTGCCAATCAATGGCATCCAACGCTCAACGGTGAAAAATCCGCTGTTGAATTCACATCAGGTAATGATTTCAAGGCTTGGTGGAAATGTGAAGTAGCAGACGATCACGTCTGGCAAGCAACAATTGGGAGTAGAACCTCTGGCACAGGATGTCCAGCATGTGATGGAAAACAGGTTTCTTCAACGAATTCATTGGCAATTCTTCATCCACACTTAATCGATGAATGGCACCCAACCAAGAATGGGTCATCGACCATTTTTGATTTTGCAGCGATGTCAGGAAAGAAGGTTTGGTGGAGGTGTAATGAAGCAGACGACCATGAATGGCAGGCCTTCATTTACACAAGAGCAGAAGGGTATGGCTGTCCTTTTTGTGCAAACAGAAAGGGTTCTGGGACAACGAATGCGGTATCAGATACAAATCGCCTTTCTACTCTCTTTCCAGAAATCGCCAATGAGTGGCATCCAACAAGGAATGGGAATTTACGACCTGAGGATTTCGTTTTTGGTAGTCACACAAAGGTATGGTGGCAGTGCCAAATCGATTCCAAACATGAATGGGAGACAATCATCCAGAAAAGAACAGTGCAAGGAACGGGTTGTCCATCATGTGCAAATTACGGGATTAACCTGAGCGAGCCCACCTATTACTATGTCATGAGAATAGAAGGCCATGACGGCATTTGGTGGTGGAAAGGTGGGATTTCAGTAGATCCTGAAAGAAGGGCAGACCAAATCCAGCGCTCTTTGAATGCAAATGGGATGATGTTGCAGGTTTTTGTTCATGAAGTCTCTCAATTCAAGAGTGGGGAATTGGCATTGAAGTTTGAACGGCAAATGTTGGAGACTGAAGAGATTAGAGAGTCTACGGTCGAGGTATTTTCTGGTTCATCCGAGTTATTCAAGCAAAATCCGCTTCAGTACGCTAGGAGTAAATCAATGCTTGATTTGGATAGTTTAACATCGAATCAGAGGGTCTAAGCACAAACCCACTGATTCGTTTTACCCCAATCAGAGGGCTCGCAGTGGGTCGAATCACTCGCTACCCATGGAGATACTCAAAAAGGTCCACTCTTTCGATGGCTCATGGTCAAACAACACAGCCCCAGATTTCTCATGATTTCACAGCAAGCCCGAGACCAAGTCAGCGAAATCGAGATCGACGAATTTCTTGCCATGCGAAAGGATGGTTCCAATCTTGTGGTTATTGATGTCCGAGATGGATATGAGACGGCGAACGGGTATCTCGAAGGGGCGATTTTGATGAGCAAGGGCATCCTTGAGCGCGACATTGAGAAGCTCAACATACCAGATGACGAGCGAATCGTCTTGTACTGCGGCGGAGGGTATCGAAGTGCGATGGCAGCCGTGGCGATGAAAACAATGGGTTGGACCAATGTTCATTCGTTGTGGGGTGGATGGCGTGCTATCACCTCTGCAGGCTTGCCGACCAGCACTGAAGCACAAGAATGATTCCAGTTGTTCAATGGACAGACTCATAAAGGGGAGTTTAATCGGCGAGACGCTGAGAAGTGGTGAATACAATGGTTCAAGGTCTATACCAGCATGTTCGACAAACATGGAAGCGTCCTAAAGACGTTATTCCTCACATGCACCGACAGCAACGAATGGCCGAGTGGCGACGAGAACCTGTGAACTGCAAAATCGAGCGCCCAACTCGCCTTGACGCTGCTCGCCGCCTCGGATACAAAGCAAAGCAGGGCGTTGTTCTCGTACGAACTCGAGTTCGACGTGGAGGTCTTCGCAAAGGCAAAGTCCACATGAAGAGAAAGCCATCAAAGGCCGGTATCTCAAAGATCACCATGGCAAAAAACACACAGCGAATCGCTGAAGAACGTGTTAACCGCCACTTCCCAAATCTCGAAGTTCTCAATTCCTACTGGGTTGGACAAGATGGAAAACACAAGTTCTACGAAGTGATTCTTATTGACACACACCATCCAGCAATCATCAACGACAAGCAACTCGGTGTGTTCTCGGGAGCAAATGGAAAAACATCTCACCGAGGCCGAACATACCGAGGAAAGACCTCATCTGGTAAGAAAGGTCGAGGATTGTACAACAAGGGTAAGGGTTCCGAGCAACTCCGCCCATCGTTGAAGGCAAATCGAAATCGCGGAAAGTGAAATTGCAGATTTCACAATTTCTGCCCCGTTCTTGAGCATGAATTTATTGATGGTCGTTGCTAGGGGCACACATGGTGCAAGGTGTCGAGTCCCTCAATGGTTGGGCTGGACTCGAAGTCTTCCTTCCGAACGGAAGGAAATTGGGCGTCGTTCACGATGCGGTCATTGATATTCAGTCGTTAAAATGCACACATCTCTTTGTCAAAGACACACCTGATGATCTCGTTGAGGGTGGCATTCACCTTGCAGTTCCTTGGCGCTGGATTCGTGCAATAAACGATGTTGTGGTTCTTCGTTGGTTTCCTCCGACACGAATTCCAAGGAATCCGTGAGGAAGTACTATGCCCATCGAATCACACATCTTAGGCACATCATCTGCCCGACCAACCTCATCAAGAGCGGTCAGTGGTTCTGTTGTCGTCACAGACGAAGGGAATTTTGTCGTTGACGCTGGTGAAGGATTTCAAACCAGGTTCCAACATCAACGAAAACATCTCAAACACATCGACCCTAAATCGTCAATTCGTCCTTCAAAGATCAAAGCTATTTTTCTCACACACGGACATCTCGATCACACTTGGGGGGTACTTCCATGGCTGCAGTCCTTGTCACTTGATGGACGAACACAACCACTTGCTGTCATTGGACCTACGAGCCCCAAAGTGATTGAAGCACTGCTTGAATCAACGGCTCTACCGGCCGATGTTCCTTCGGTTGACCTCGTTCACCAATGTAGGTACTGGATGTCAATGGTCAATAGCGACCATGCTCTATCGTATGATGTGTCATATGTTCTCGGTGACCCTGATACTCAACAATGGGTTCAACTCTCACGAGAAGGTTCTGCAAAGATTCTCTCGACATCATTATCAGAATTCTTAGGTCTTCAAGATGTTGAAGTCGAAGCCTTTGGGACCATCCACTCTGTTCCATCGTGTGCATGGTCGTTTTTGCAAAAAGAACGCTTAGGTTCATTTGACCGAAAGCGAGCAGCAGCATTGAGATTATCCGATGCTCAACGAACAGATTTAGCATCTGGAATGGATGTTGAACATGAAGGTACTTTGCTCACCGCATCCTCGTTTCGAGGACCTTCTCGCCCTGCGTTGCGGCTTGTGATCTCTGGCGATACAGCAGAGATGTCACCGTCGCTATGCTCCTTACAAAGTTGCAACGCATTGATTCATGAAGCAACCTTTGTTGATGAACAACAGGAACAAGCGAATGCTTTTCTTCATTCAACAGCAAGAGGTGCAATGCGAACTGCAAAACAAATGAACGCCCAACATCTTTGCCTAACACACTACAGCAACAGGTTGAGCGACACTGACCTTTCGATGAATCAAGCACAGTCCGAACATCCAGATATTGTTGTCACCGCAGCAAACGATTTCGACAGGATTCTTGTGGAAGATTCCGGTCATGTGGTTCACAAATGTTGGAATGGCAAAGCTTGGAGTCAATGAAGCAATTGAGCAAATCTTTGAAAGCAAAAACTGTGAAGCGGCATCTATGCGAAAAGGTTCGGGCTACCTCGTGGTCATTGCCCTCCTTACAATGCTCCTCGCTCCAATTGCTGCGAGCGAAGGACGTGCAGCCCCGACGTGCCAAGCATATGGAATCAATTCGATTCCATCAATCATTGACGTTGTAGATGGTTCATGTGTCATTGTCGAATTAGGCCAGTTAGAATCAGGAAGTGTCCATGAATTTGAGTTCATCGTTGTTGATGACGCTCTCGATATTCTGTTCTTTGATGAAAACTCAATCCAAGGGTATCAACTCGGTCAATCGTATCGTGCTTCATTTGACCAAACAACATCAACCGAATCTGCAAATGGTTCGCTTGAATTTCACTGGCAGGTCCCCGCATCTATTTCTCCCAAAGAATGGTTCATTGTTTTGGATAATTTAGCACATGATGGTGATGGGGGGCAAGGTGACCAAGGTGGTACAACAAGCAAAGTCGGTTTAGAATGGCAGATGAGTAGCGATTCGTATTGGGCCCCATTTCACACACTTGTCAAGGTCAACCCGGACGATTTCCACGTTCTCCTTACACCAAACGATGCCCAATTTGATGCTGGAACCGTGGTAGTCATTTCGATGTGGGGCCTTGAAGGTGTTGGCGACCTCTTTATTCAAACCACTTCAATGCACTCTACATACACCAATGGTGAAGTTGGTGTTCAGTATGTCACTGGAGGGGCAATTCAAGGTGTTGATAACACAGCCTCGCTCACCTATGTCATACCATCAGACCTTGACGGTCAAGGCCTCTATTTTATTCTCGATAATTCAGATACGCCCCTTGGCGGTGGCGATGGGTCAACCTTGCTTCGTTCAACGGTTCGGATCGAACTTTCACCACCACTATCTCCGGTTATGGATGTGAGCTCAACACTCGCATCAACCGATGAACAAATCGATTTTAGCGCGCAAAATACGCCGAACGCATTGGGTCAAATCGAATCATATTCATGGGATTTTGACCATCTTACTGATACCAACGGGGATGGAAATTTCACCAATGACGTGAATGCGGTTGGCTTGAATGCTCAAACTTCATGGAGTACGCCTGGAACCAAAGTCGTCACGCTCACAGCGCTTTCTGTTGATGGAAGATCCACTTCGGTCAGTGCGAACATCTCTGTTCAAGACAACGAAGCTCCTAACGCAATTATTGCATCTTCAGCGGTTTGGGTTAACACAGCATTCAATCAGTTGTGGGGTCAGAGTGCGATTTATTCCTGTCTTGAAAGCAGTGATAATATTGGTATCAGTACATGTGAATGGAATCTTGATGGGGAGTCGCTGGATGAAAATGTATCATTAACACTGAGTTGGACATCAATCGGTACGCATACGCTTCAACTCATTGTGTATGACGATGCGATGAATCAAGATAACGCTTCGATCACAATTAACATCATCGATACGTCTACACCAATCATTTCCAACGCCAGTCTCGATGCTCTTCCTTCGAAAGCAACATTAGGTCAGGCACAGCGATTTCAAACAGAAGTGTTTGACGAATATGATGATTTAGGGCAATTAAGGATTCATTGGGATGTCAATCCTAGTTTTGATGCTGATAGCAACGGAAATCCAAGAGATGATGCAGATTATCTTGGTTTCAACCCTCAAATCACATTTGAAAAAACCGGACTCCAAGATGTTGTCCTCACTGTGTTCGATGCATCGAATAATTCAGTTTCACATGCGTTTGCGGTTAATGTTGAAGTCGCTGAGACCGTGTCCTCAAACACTGCACAAATGGTCTTTACAGGCTTGCTTGTGCTCATCGCCCTTGGTGGTATAGGAATCTTTTCGTTCCGCTTGAAGCAACAAAAGCAAGCAAAATTGCTGTTGATGGAGCGTGGACTTCCCGAAGAAGAAGCGTTGTTGAGAATCGAGATGGTCCGCCAAAAGCGAAAGGTCTCTCCATTCTCTTCAGCAGAATATATTGCAGGACTTGACCTCGGAGAAGTGCAAACACAAGCCGCTATGGAAGAGGAACAACGCCGAAAAGAAATCGAAGATATTTACGGAACTTCACCCCCACCGCCATCTAGCGAAAGCACGATGCAAGCATCGATGTACCAACCCCAGCAGTCCACCACAATGTATCAACCGCAATCATCGTTGTCGGCTGCAGCATCTGCAGTCGCATCTGAAGCAGCAGACCTTCTTGGTGTCCAACTGCAACAACCTGTTCAGACAACACAAACACAAACCATTGAAAACTTCGAAGACCTCTTTGACGACGACGATGACGAACCTTCATCCTTTGAATCCACAGATGTATTTGAGCAGTCAATGACGAGCACAGAAGTTCAAACGCCAAAAGTTAGTTTACCTGATGCATTCATTGTAACTTCGACCTCAACACCAGAATCAGTTCAAGAACCTGTTTCAACACCGCAGGTTCAGGTTCATCAACAACCTCAAGTCGAGGAAAAAACCACTCGAAAGGTCGTTCATCAATGCACAGAATGCTCGATTCGATTTGAAATCGATGTCCCTTCACACCTTTCCCGTGTTCTCGTTGAATGCCCTTCCTGCCATCAAGACCAAACGCTTGGTTAATGTTGGCATAAATTCAGCATATTTCTTACACAACAATGCAAATGTTTCTCAAAGGAAGTGGTCCGTAGGTAGTACATGGATGAGCGTGAGCCACGTCTTCTTGTCAAGGGATTGATAAGAAAATCAGACCACCGTGGCCTCTCTATCTTCCTTGTATGCCTCTTTTTGGCAGCACTGGCACAACCCGTGACCGCAGACCTTTCGGTCAAAAGAGACGACTTTGGCGTGCTTGAAGCCCTTGCCGAGACACTCGAGAAGCGAAAGAACAGTGGAGAATCTCTTGTTGCCATTGATGGAGCAACCCAAGCGTTAGCTCTTGTTGATGCAAATGCTCGAACAGTAGAAAGCGGGGATGCAATCGTTGATGCACAAGCATTTTTGGACGATATGGAAATGCGGGAAACCACACCTCTTGTCGCTCAACATCCAAGACCGTATCAGTTTCTTCTCGATTCGACGACTCAACCCGATGGGTTGCCAGCAAATCTGTGGCAGACACTGTTCTCAATCGATAACTTTGGGGTGAGCAACCTGCTTGGATTTGGATTAAACTCCTATGTCATTTACATGAATTTCACATCCAGAAACAACGGACCATCGTATGAGGCATGGGAATACGGTACATTTACCGGAGAACTTCTTGTTGGAACAGACCTTGTGTTGTTTGAAAATTACATTGATGTCGATGGTGATACAAATTCTGATGTTTCCGTGGCATTAACGCTTAACGGTCTCACTACATTCGGAGAAGGGTGGGGTGTTGAGTTTTCGGATGGCTTGATTCCGGTGATTGATGAATTATGGATTAGTCCTACGTTCCAATGGGAAGTCGACGTGATCAATCCTAATGATTTACTTTGGGAGAATCTCGAACGGCTTGAAGTATCCATGATGAAAGGTTTAGCCTTTGACATCACACTTTCCAATGCTGAATCATATGCTATTGTCGTTGATACGAGTTTTACACAACCGCCTCATGAAGCAAGTGTTGGTGTTGGCATTGAAGAATTGACCTTTGACGTCAATGCAATTTTCACGAGTGTTGCAGACTTGTTGTTTCAATTTGGCCTCGGTAATGTGAATTCCTCCGACCTTTCACTCACTTCAATTTCAGCACCGTATGCCATCTCTGTTCGAAATCCAAACGCACCGGGAACATCTCGGCAAACTGACTGTGAAGATGATTCGCATTACGACAAGATACTGGACCACGGAGCGGTGAGCCGGCAACACAAATGCAGCTTAGGCATCGGTGTTGGTTATATTCACTTTGATGAGGTTCAAGACCCGAGCAATGTCGATGTGCTTGAATTGGCCTACCTCGACGTAGGCTTTCATCCAGAATATGACCGTACATTTTTGCCGTCTGAAGTTGATATCACCCTTCGGAACGACAATATTGGAAAAAATTCGTTTGATACAGTCGAAATTTTTTCCGACACAGGAATTGATGTTTACCTCCATTATTATGAAGACCGTTCAGAAGTACCTGAAGGCGATTCTCCGTATGGAAATGTCACTGACTCACGTGCGTGGATTCGAGGTCTGCCATCTGGAACGATGCATCCTGATGAGATTGAAGCCATTTTTACAATGATTGGTGAAGAACCAAGCAACAGCAATTTCCCTGGTGAAGTTCCAGAAAGACTTTCGCTTATTGTCGCCATCAAAAATTTCACAGGCGACCAAATTGGGAACGTCAACGACCCTACACTGCCCGTCAATCCAGCAAACCCGCCCAACACACTCATTGTGATTGCAGGCACGGAGCAAATCGAAAGATTGACCTATCATTCAACATTCAAACGTGCAGGATATGAAAGCGATTCCTCTTCGATTCAACTTGATGTTGAGATGCTACCACGAGTCATTGTCATTCAGGGCAGTTTTACTATCCCCTCCACCGGACTCAGTCGGGTGAATTTTAACAATCCCAATTTGAACTCTATTGCACAGATTTTTGACAATGCACTCCTCACACTTGTCGAAGTTGTTCTCGATGTTGGGGCGATATTGAATGGATTGCCAAATGGCATTGTCGGAACGGCAGGTTCTTCAGGTGGAGAAGTCGATATTTCATGTTGGAATCAGGTAAAGCAAAGTTTGCCGTCGTCCTCAAGACAACCCCAATCGCTTGGAACAATAGCATTTGCATTTGGAAGCAGTACGCATCCAGTCATGGCGAACACAGACCATGTGCTGTTGTCTCAAGATGCTCTGCATTCCACAGTCTACGGTCGTCTTGGGCCTCAAGATCCTCTTGTTCCTGTGGCAATGAGCATGAGGATGTCGGGTATTAACCATGTTCGACAGTATTTTGACCCATCAACAGAAATCCGGGACATTATGTTTGAAGGCTCAAACACCGAATCGTTGTTGCTTGGCTATGTGTATCATGAGGGCACAAATATTGATGATGCCATCAAACAGGCTGCCATCGTCTCCAATCGGCCGACGACATTACAGATGACACAAACGCCTGTTTCGCTTGAATACGAAGCAAGTTCCCCGATTGGAACAATCACCTACGGTGGCTCTTCTGACAATCAGCAAAATGCGATTCGTCTTGATGGTCTTCCATCGAATTTCTCCCTTATCCTCGGCGAAACCATAGGCTATTCTGCCCAGGAACCGATGTCGTCAATTCAAATCCAAATGTCGAACGCAAGCGAACATCGTACGATGGATGGCGACCATTTTAGGTACTGGGTAAACAACGACACCAAGGAGGCAAGCCTCAGTGTTCAAATCTCAAACATCACCTCTGTCCAACGATTAAGTCCACTTGTCCCCGGTTCTAGTGGGCCCGAAGGAAATTCGATTATCGAACTCGCACGTTCATCTTCATCGCCGTTTTCTGTCTTATTCGAGGATGAAAGTGACTATGACAATCCATTCTTAGGTCTCAATGGACGAGTTCACATCAATCCACTCCCAGCAGATATTTCGCTTGCTTTCCCGAGCGGCATTAATTCAAATGGAATTGAGTTGCCAAGTTTCGGAGACCAAGAAGGTATTCAGGGTGTTTCATTCTTCCTTAGTGATGTCGTTGAAGTAGGCAACGTCATCAATGATTTTGTCTACCAAATGACCAATGATCTCGCAGGTGTAAATGGTGATGAGCAAACCAACATATCCTTCGGCCTTGACCTCGTCACAGGAGAAAAATTCGATGTCGTCGCCGATTTAAAGAAGGGTGATAATATTCCTGATACGCCAGATTGGCAACATGGTATCGGTGTTGAAGCGGTTGAGAACACATACCTCGAGTTTAATCTCACCCGCATGCCGACATTCACACTTTCTAACCGTCAGATTATGGAAAACATTCTCGAGGATGGCGCTATTAGTTTAGATGAACGAGCACAAGCAGCCACGATTGTAGAATTCCTCAACATAACAGGTGGACTAGACCTCATTTTTGCCTTGGAAGATGGCAAAATTTTCGATACAGAGATTCAAGGTTTGAACTTCACACTCCTCGATGAGCAAGGTGTTACGATCATTCAACGTCGGTCATGGCATCTGCGTGCCTGGTTGCCGAGTTTGCCTTCGGGAGCCATCGATATGGCTTATCAATACACATTTGAAGATGGCGTACCAATCTATCAAATTGATATTTCATTGAGTCAATGGCAACCCGAACGTGAACAGTTTTCGATGGTCATTAACGGCCTTCAAGGACGGGATATCGACCTTGTAATTGATGGGTTTGATACGTCAAAGAGCAATGATGTCCTCATCAATGCACGATTTTCAACACAAGATAATTTCAGCGTTCCAAGATTTACATTTGATTTACATTACGACATTGGAATGAGGCTGAATTCTGCACATGTTCTGTTGGTTGACCACCAAGCACTCTCTCGAGTTGAAGCCTTGGTGATGGGTATTCCTCAATCGACAGATGTATCAGCAACCATCGGTGACATTCTCATTCTCGACCTCACAGTACCCGAGGAATTCAGGATTGACGGGCATTCCGCAGACTCGCTCATGATACAACAAATGCGATATGTAGATGGGTTTTGGTGGCCATCAACAGCGTTCATGCGCAATCTACCGGGCGAAATGCATTTGTCGACCTTAACCGATTCTCGCTTTGATATCCGAGAGCAAATCGCTTTCCAAGGTATGAGAACACTCGATTATTCTTCAAATACAGATGATATGGATTTGTATCTCGAGGCCTTTGGTCGAGCCATTGATTCGAAAGGAAACACGCTCATGCTCGCTGAAAACCTCCCCCAGCGATTTGTCCTATCACCCACAGAAGATTATGGCCTTCGAATTGCTTCGTCAGGGAAAGGTGTTGAGCGAGTATATCTCAAACAGACAGACATGCCTTCTTCCCCGGGTGTGACGATCAAACGAGTCGAGGTCATAGGGCAATATTTGAGTGGTGCAACCATACATATCCATTCTGGCCCGATGCAGTATCCAATAATCATCATCGACGATATCACTACTGGAAGGATTGTTGCCAGTGCAGAGGCCTATGTCGAGCCTGGAGAAATGTATCCAGTTCTCGAAGGGTTCGATCTTAGTGGAAGAGCCGTACTTTTGGATGCTCAATTCACTGGTGTTCTACCAACAGCATCTTCCTTTGGTATCAATGGTATCGTGACTGATTTGTCCATCGTTGGTGAGTTGACTGGTCAACGAGTTGAAACTCGGCACATCTTGGTTGTTGAACCACTTACAACGCTTGTCATCAGCGGGCTATCGATGATTATGGGGTGATCACATGTTACAAAAAGCCATGAATCAGGATGATGATTGGACAGCCTCCCAAGATGCTGCGAAACTCCTTGAAACAGTTCGTCGGGAAGTGACTCCAACTAGAGTAGGTTTTGCCGGCGTCATGATTTTGCTCGTACTCGGTGTTCTTTTGTCGGGTTGGTATTATGTTCTGCCGAGGGACGATGTGATGGTTGAAACTCGATATATGCAACGTAGCGGCCATCTTATGATGACTCAAATTCACAACGATGGTAGTCGAGATATCACAGATGTATCCCTCCAAATCTCATTCGAAACAATCGATGGCATTATACTTGAATCAACACAAATAGATGTCGAACGAATATCCTCACATTCCTCTCTCGCTGGTGACGAACTGGAAATGCACGTTATTGGGTATTCAGTCTGGGATGACTATGTTATTCACATTGAACTGCAATGGAAAGATTACGATGGAGAGCGACGTCAGCAACAGTGGTATCATCATGTCGGTGAATGGTCTCAAGAAATGTTTTTTGATGAGGCGGATGGCAAAATTTGGCCACTTGGTTAAAGGATAAGTGAACACAATGAATCGACAAAAAGCAATCTTCCTCGTCGTGCTCATGATGGCATCAATGATGTCCACTCATCTTTCTGTTCCAGAGCAAAACAATTCAGTTGAGTTTCAAAGCGATTTTGAAATGGTAGAATTTGCAGTTTCAGCAGATACATTCAATGATTTTATTGGCCAAGAAGAAACAAATGACCTCAAGGAAACTAGAGAACTTTCAGCTTGGAGTTCAATCGGACTCTTCAACTCAAATGGTTTTGCCCCATCGCGCCCAATTGCAGCAGATTGGTTGACGCCCAAGGACTTTAATCTGATAGTGATTATTGATGATGATGTGTACATGAAGGATGCAAGAAATTCAATTGATGCATTTTACGGCATCGAGGTTCGAGAATTCATTGCACCATCTGGACTTCTGGTGCAAGGAACACATACTGCTCTTTTGGAACTTATCCATCAACCATTTATTCATTCATATTCATCAGCCCCCCTCGCTCTTTTTCTCGATGAGAGTCTTCTCGATGCAACCTTGTTCAATGATGGAGAGGCCTATATTTCCGGAATACCGTTGAGGGTGGAATCTTGGCGTCACGATGGAGGAATATCCGACGGCGTTAACATCGATGACGGTGAGGGAGGAACCGTCATACAAAATTTCGAGTCGATCACAAATCATCTCGTCGACATAGAACACCGATGGGATATTGGTAGAATTGACGGGTATGTCGATGCCAACAATCTCAAAACGCTAGCGAATCAACCTGCTATTCGAAGTATTTCTCTAGTACCTGAATACCATATCTTCAACGACAATTCTAGAAGTCACATGAGTGTAAATACAATGAAGACCTATTTCAACACAAATTTGGACGGGTCAAATCAAATCATTGCGGTTGCAGATGCTGGACTCGACGAAGACCATGGCGATTTTGGAACGAGAATTATCGGTTCATACGACGTTATTGGTGACGGTTCAACTGCCGATAAGCACTCAGGTCATGGCACCCATGTCTCCTGCACTGTCCTTGGCGATGGTTTCCGTGGAGGATATGCGGGTGTAGCTCCAGAGGCCGAACTGTATTTTCAAGCAATGGAAAACGACAATACAGGAAATTTCCAGTCTCCATCACTCAACAGTTTGCTCGATTCATCTTACAATGCGGGGGCAAGGATACATACAAATTCATGGGGCTCCTCTCAGGCGAACCAACAAGGAAAATACAATTCAGATACAGAGGACGTAGATGATAACACCAATTACTACGACCGGTATTACACTGGTCGTGAAGGACTTACTGTGCTCTTTGCCAATGGTAATGACGGCCCCGGTTCAGGAACAGTATCCCCTCCAGCAACAGCAAAAAATGCTATTTCGGTCGGTAGTCACATCAATCGCGGTCAAGCCTCTCCAAATACAATTGCAGATAGCTCATCG
>Ga0255757_10002273_pt1 | contig 18200 bp, 15 predicted proteins | sample 071ome_27_FD_179957 | JGI IMG/M metagenome (GOLD analysis project Ga0255757, IMG submission 179957) | Coastal salt marsh microbial communities from the Groves Creek Marsh, Skidaway Island, Georgia - 071409AT metaG (version 2) | ecosystem: Environmental > Aquatic > Marine > Intertidal zone >...
GAAATTTGCCAGCGATTACAAGATGTTGGCGCTCAGCGATTGTGTATCCACGGTAGAACCCTCAAACAACGCTACCAAGGAAACGCAAACTGGGTCGCAATCGAAGAAGCCGTTCACGCTGTTGAAGTTCCAGTCGTAGCGAATGGTGATGTGGTCGATGCGGCATCCGCAGCAGCATGCTTTGAACAAACTGAAGCCTCTGGTCTAATGATTGGTCGTGGTGCTATTGGAAGACCTTCTGTTTTCGCTAATATCAAAGTCGGCCTCGGTTGGATGAAAGAGGAAGAATTACCTTGGGTCAAAGATGAACCAAGATGGTTTGAGATGAATCGAGAACAACAACAATTCAAAACTCGTCAATGGTGTTGGGACCGATATATTGACTATGCAAATCAAACAATTGGAATTCAACCTCGATGGATGCAACGACATGCGGTCGCCTTTACCAAAGGTTTACCCGGTTCAAAAAAAGTGAGATCAATCATGCATAAACAAGCCACTCCAGATTCAATGGCAGCGGAAATCAGCAGATTTCTCAAAGATGGTTTTTCGCTCTAGAATGTTGAAAGCCACTGGTCGAGATCTTGTTCGGAAGCCCATTGTTCATCGGTGGTTATACCACGAATTTTCAAAACCTCACGTGCGAGCAAGTAGTACACAAGTGCAAGAGAGCGTCGACCTTTGTTGTTTGCGGGTAGTGCAACATCCACATTTCTGAGGTTGTTGTTTGCATCAACAATGCCAACAATAGGAAGGCCTGAGTTGACTGCTTCAATGAGAGCTTGTTGGTCGGCAGCGGGGTCTGTAACGAATAAGATGTCTGGTTCGACATACGAACGAAGCGATGGGTTAGTGAGTGAGCCTGGAATAAATCGGCCGACAGATGCGTGTGCACCAATTGCTTCAGCAAACATTCGAGCAGGTCGTTGTCCATATTGACGAGCGGAGACGACCATGATTGAAGGTGGGTCGTATGTGTTGAGCATGGCTGCAATCGAACGAATTCGGTGGTCTGTCATGTTCACATTGAGCATGTACAAGCCATCTTCTCGCACTCTCTCGATGAATCTTTGCATGTCTGCACTCTTTTGTTGAGTACCAATATTCACTGCGTTTTCTTCATAGAGGTCGGGTGCAATTAGCAACTCGGTTTCTTCACTCATGTGCAATCCTCGGGGTTTGAGCCACCAACAGCCCCTATTAAACCGCTTCGCAGGATGAAATCGTTAGAGGGTTTTGATGCAAGCAGATTTATGTTTCATAACTTTGCAAGAAAACTTGGGGGGGTGCTTTCTTGAGTGTGGTCTACGAGAGGATAAAAGCGTCTCCAAACGAGTTTGGGTATTTCCAAGATGATTCGGGCAATGTCCTTGAAGTCAGTGCGAGCGATGTTGAGAAGTTCACATATTGCCCATTATCTTGGGCTTTGTCAAAAAGTGGAGTTGTCGGAGAAGGAGCATCGCTCACCGAAGGAATCGAACGAAACGAAGAGATTTCAAAGGCCGCATTAGAACTCACAGAAAACCAAATCCGTGAACGCAGAAACCTTGAGATTTGGACTTGGTGGGTTGGGATTGTGATTATTCTCTGCATCGATGGATTTGTTTTTCTCAACATTGAAAACTTTCAAGCAAAAACCAACGAAATCACAAGATACCTTGCACTTTGGGCACTCAGTTCACTCATCCTTGCAATTTTGACAATCCTTTTACCCTGGCGAAGTTGGATTAATTTAGAGAAATCAAACAACGATGACCCTGTCCTCATCGAGCCAATTTTTGAACCACCTGATTTTATCGGTGGTTGGTTTGAAGGGGGTAGAATCGAATCTGCATTACTCATTGGGGCCATCATATTAGCCCTCCATTCCATAGCATTACAGTGGGCAAACGATAAGGAAAAAGCTGCGTTTATTCTTACCGTAACTGCACTCCTATGGACCTTGCTTGCTACTTATAGACTCAAAAAAGCATTGATTGCCCACGAACAGATGATCAAATTGAGCACTGTCATTGGTATCGACTTGAGCACACAAGTTGTGTACGCAGATTCGGATGATGTGAAAGAAGCATTACTGATCGACCAAGAATCTGGCCTGCGTGGTCGACCAAATCAAATTGTCATTATCGACCAAGAATTCATTCCTGTTGAACAAAAGTCTGGAAGACCTCCCAAATTTCCACACGAGAGTCACAAACTTCAAGTTTTATCTTATCTCAAACTTGTCGAAGTTTCGACTGGCCATGCACCTACTTACGGGGTGATTAATTACGGTAATGAGAAGGTGTTCAAGGTGTTGTGGAATGATGAAAATAAGAAACTACTTGATGATCAAATCAAGAATATACATCACGCCATGGTGTTTGGAGACGTTCACAGGAACCATGAACGAATCGGTAAATGCAAGAACTGCTCGAGGGCACATGCGTGTCCAGAACGACTTCATTAGAAGCAACTGTCCTCGAGAGGATACTGAATGCATGATTTTTCAACGGTGACACGCAAACTGAATTCGTCTTTTATTTGGTTGACAAAACTCTCTCCATAACCACGTGCTTCAACATTCAGAACCCACTCGCCCATGGCAAATGACGGGGCTGGCAACAGTTGCTTTTCAGTCGGTTCATAGTCCGAACTTACATCCTCCTGCCATTGTACAACGCCCTCTGCATCTGTGAGAGAAGCCCGAACAAATTGGGTTTGGTTAAGAAGTGGTGGAGCGTTGAAATTCACTTTCAGATAGATACTGATGCGGTTTGTCGAGTCATCAACAATGAATGTCTGTCTCGAGGTAAATGGTTGAGCCTCAATGGTGTCCCATACTTGCGAGATTGATATTTTTTCATAACGAATACTCGGGATTGCTGGCTCTCTAAGTTCTTCGATTGACTCTCGTGCAAGGATGAGGCCCATACATCCGCTTAGCATTGATGTTGTGAGCAACAATATGGCTGCGATAATAGTAATTCTTCGCACCATGACTCGCCATGAACCCGAGTTTTATCAATCTCTTGGGCAGTCATCGCTGTATTGATACAACCGAAGGTCGTGGCATGTCTTGCCTGAATGACGCTAATGGAAACCGAGCCTCGGCTGTGACGAACCCTATGAATGCTGACAGGCACCTTCATTCGAATTGAGCACCACAGACGTTGCACTCATTTGCACTCGCATCGATCTCGGCACCACAAGCACCACATTCGGCCGTGTCCTTCTTTTGTCGAGCCGGCCTTCTTCGGTTTGGACGTTTTCGCTTAGGTGATAATTCGTCATCTACATCATCACCAAGTTTTGACATAGGCATATCATCTTCTTCAATTGTAAAGTCCATTGAGGCTTCTTGAACCTCATTTCCTGCGAGGGAGGAATCACTGATTTGCATGCCCACTTGCACTTTTTCACCAGGCCGTACACCCTCTTCACCAGTAATTTCGAAGAGTTGTTCACGGATATGAGCATCGGAGGCTGAGAGTTCAGAATCGTCTTCTTTGACGGCCTTCATCGATTTCTTACCTTTGATAATCGCATCGATGTCGTGCTCTGCAGAGGAGGATTTTCGAATTGTTGTGGTCACTTGAGATTTGTATGCCTCAAGTTCTTCTTCGGTCATTTCTTCTTCTGCAATCACGTCTGCATTTCTTCGGTCATATGCAGCTTCAACTTCGGCTTCAGCAGCTTCAATGTTTTCATCCCATTCTTCCTCAAGTTGTACTTCATCATATCCAAATTCTCGAATAGTTTCGTCAAAGTTTTCTTGACCTGTAACGATTTCATCCTCGTCTTCTTCTTCATCTTCTGGGAGTGCGACGAAGGTTTTCTGAGCCTTTGGTTCTCTTCGTTCGCGGCGTTCAAAGAATGAGGCGACGTCTTGAATTGCACCACAATAAGCACAATTCTCGATGAGATCTGGAATAGACTCACCACATTCGTGACAATCGTGGAATTGATTTCTTGCCTTCTTCAAATTAAATGAACAATGTGGACAACGGTCTTCGCCTCCTTCTAACTCCCCATCACATGCAGGACAGTAATCGAATATATCTCGTTCAACTTCCTCTTCTCTCTCGCGTGTGAGCAGATATGCTGCGATGAGAATACCGACGAGAACTAGTGCACTGAATCCTAAGATTGTTGCAGTTCCCGAGGAAGATGCGTCGCCTTCCGCATTGTTCCCATTGGGGTTAATGGTTTGGTATGACCTTGAGAGTGAATCAATGGCATTCGTGTTGTCGGGAATAATTTTGATGTTTGAAATTGAGGCGAGCGCCATAAATTGACACTGAATGTTCTTTCGTTCCCTTTCTTCATCAATTGAAAGTGAGACAACGATATCAGTGTCACCTTGTTCATCGATGCATGTCATGTTGATTGGACCCGTTGACGATTGCGCTGTTACATCGATTGAAAGAGTATACATATTTCCATGCCTGAGGGGGAATGTTGCATTTTCTCCTTCTTCGTCGAGAACTTGCAATGATGCATAATCCCATTTGAGTTTCAATGGTGAATTAACATTGATTGAACCTGTTGATACCGAGTTGGACAAATCTGCATCGAAACTACCCTGGTCAGCAACCCATGATGCGTTGAAAACAGCAATGTGCTGCCCTAAGCCAGCATCCAATTCAACTTGGACGAATTCTGTTTTTCCAGCTTCAAATGGTGCAATTCGAATGGAGAGTACAGGGCCATCATCAAATTTGTAGTACAAAAAGCCACTCACATCTAAATCACCATTGTTTGTTATGGTCATCAACCAAGATACGCTTTCACCAGCGTCAACTGAGGTTACATTTGCAATTGGTGGGTCCAACACTACGTCTGGAACTTCACTAATATTCAATGTCGTTGTCGCTACATCGTTATCCGTTCGCTCTTGCACAATACCTGCATCGTTAATTGAGTTGATTTTTGCAGTGACAATATGTTGGCCCGGAGGAAGTAAATCAAGTGAGAATTCGTTGGTGAATGGCTGCTCAACCAATGCGCCACCCGACAAAGTAACCTGGAAATGATTGGTCCTAAGTGTACCACCTGATGGATTTGGAATTTCCAGTTGAAGTGAAACCGTGGTCGTCCCCTCGCCATTACTGCGAACGAGTGCACCCGAAACACTCCATGGACCTTCGAAAACATTGCCAACGGTTGTGATTGTAATGCCATCTTTGAAGTACAAATCCATGTGTGGAATGACGGTGATTTCGAGCGTTTTTGCTTTGTTTGTCTCTGAACCCTCCTCAATATCGTTGTTGATATCGGGTGTTGCAATGATTTCATGGGTGCCTGTTTGAGGTGCAATCGTTGATACATTGAGCCACGTTTCTTCACCTGCAGCAAGCGCTGGTGTTGCGAGATACTGGTCTGTCTGATCGGGCACTTGAAGGAGGAGTGTGCTTTGCTCAGCGTCAATTGTACCCGTATTTTTCACTCGCATTGCAACCTCAATTGTGTCTCCTGAACGAATTGAATCCGAAGGCGTCGTCTCGAGGTCCATCACTCGTAGTGTTGGTAATCCTAAGACATTGAAATCGTAGTAAAAACTAGCAGCACTCGAACCATCTGCGAATCTAAACCAAAGTCTCTGGTCGCCTTCGGGTAACTTATCCCATGTTGCACTGACGATTTCTGATTCTCCTGCTTGAATGTCGATGACATTACCGCCACCCATCAATAATTCTCCATTTAGAGCACTCTTGAAAAATTCATATTGAACATCGAAAACATCGACCGTACCGACATTTGTGAGGATGATGGAAAAGGTCGCCTCACCGCCGACAACCGGTTGATTTGGTGTCATGTTTAGTTGTGCGGATGATGACTCAATGTTTCCACTCGATTCGGCTGAACCCGTATGAATTAGAAGCGGGAGTAGAAATAAACATGCAAGAAGCACGCCTTTCTTCTGCTGCATGGTACTACTAAACTATGCAAAGCACTTGAACCCATCTCTTGATTTTCTCATTCTAACGTGAATGGGAGAGGTTTGATTGCACTCTATGTGAACAAAACAAGGGGAGAATTCAAGGAGAATGTGTCGTCTCCTCAACCATGAGCCGGTATGTGTCCATGCATTTGGTCCTGCTCCTGCTCATCACGACATTTGCCAACACCCTGCAAAACGATATGCATTACCTCGATGATAACGAGGTTCGGCAAACATCATCAAGTCTTGAGTTCGCATTCAACAATGCACCTGAGGCTGACGAGGAAATTACTGGCTCAATGGTTCTGTCTTTTACAGTGAGTGGAACCGGCACGGCAGAGTCAATTCTTCTCGAAATATCTGATGATAATGCATCGTTTACAACTGTCAAAAACATCACCTCATCACCTTGGATTACATATTTTGATTCAACGTTGCACGCTAACGACACCTATGTCTTGAGGGCAACGCTATGGGACAGCGATGTGAGTGATTCCGTTGTCGCATTCAGTGAAACGTTCTCAATCGTGAATCAAGTTCCAATCATCACCCAATTTGAAGCACTCAACCCCTCCTACGGAACTGGTGCTTCAAGCACTGACCGAGCATGGTACAACATTGATTCAAACGGCAGCATCAGTTTCTCATGGCAGGCATCGGATGATGACCTCAAACAAGCGACCCTCACCGCTGTCCCTGGTCCCGGTACACCTTCGACTGATGGGCCTTCAAACATAAATTACGGATGGACATGGGCGAGTGGGGCAATGAGTGAAGGCATTTGGAGCCCTCGACTCACTGTTTACGATTATTCTGGTTACACCGCAACCGAAGTGATTTACATCGGCATCGATCGTACCGCACCGACGATTGGGACGTTAACAATTGGTTCTGGCTCCACCTGGCAAAACTCAGAATCGATTACCATTTCAGGACTGCAAACTGCTATCTCTGACGGAACTGGTTCGGGGGTATCGTACGTAGAATACAAGTTCCCAACAGAATCGATGTGGACGCAAACCACAAGTGATACTGTGACTCTAACCTTTGAAGAAGGGACAACAAATATCTCGATTCGAGCAGTCGACCGTGTTGGCAATGTTGGTGTTGAACAATTCATTTCCATTAATGTTGACACCTCTGCACCAGAATTCGATGATTGGATTGTGGACCCACTGGAAACCGACCGTCAAGGACTTGCGAATGTTAGTGCGGTCGCATTTGATGCATTCTCCGGCATCGACGATTCATCGAGTTATATCCAATACGGCTTTGACAGGAATGGCGTCGGTGATGTTCCAGATTTATCTGGACGATGGATTACAGTTGGGACAAATGGTCTAGATGCTCAAGTCGGGTTGTCAAACTGGGCATCAAAATCACGCCAATACCTCATGGTTCGAGCAGTGATTTACGATAACGCATCGAATTCATTCACAACTGAACCTTCGGCATTCCAAATACTTCCTTCGATTGATTTCTCATGGAATTTGTCAGAAACAAACATTGACAGAATTATTGTTCGACCTGGCGAACGCTCTGGCAATATCACGATCACAAGTGTCCTTGAACACAACAAACAATTTGGTGGAACCGTCATGGTTCGACTCGAATCTGCTCCTGCGGACAGGTCCGCTTCTGTTTCATGGACAGTGCTTGAAACGCGTTCAGTTACCGTGAGTAATCAAGAGGCGGGCAATGTTACGCTGATTTGGAATTATACCGTGCCAAACACTGGACAGTTTGACCTTCGGCTCACGATTGACCATGTGAACGTGATTGATGAATTCAATGAAGCGAACAACTATCATTACCTCGTCGTTACAGGGGCATCAATCAACAATCCCGGTTCTGTACCTTCTTTTGCACCATCGATACTCGTCCTTGTTTTAGCTGGTTTCTTTATTTCAAGATGGCAGAGAAAAACAACGGATTGAAAAACAAAAGCGATTCCGTACCATCATGCGACAGACACTTCCACGTGTTCCAAAGGACAGAATTGCTGTCCTCATTGGCTCGAAAGGAGCGACTGTGAAGTCCATACGGGATGCTTGTGGTTGTCAACGCATCGAGGTCGACTCAGAGTCCGGTGATGTCGAAGTCATTTGGGGAGAAAGCGGGACCTATGACCCTATTCGTGCATTAAAACTGCCCGATGTCATCAAGGCTATAGGTCGTGGAATGTCACCAACATCCGCCATTCGGTTGTTGGATGACCACCATTTTTTTGAAATGGTGGACCTTAGAGACTTCGTTGGTAAACGATCAAACCAACAACGACGTATTCGAGCACGAATTATTGGCAGAGAAGGAAAAATTCGATCGAGGATTGAACAACTTACGAATACGGAAATCAGCATCTACAACTCTACTGTTGTCATTATCGGGGAAGAAGACGGATTATACTCCGCCCGTCACGCAATCGAAATGCTCGCAGGAGGCTCTGAACACGGTAGCGTCATTCATTTTTTGGAGAAGGACAGGAGACGTGCTCGAATCCAAGGTCGATCGCTTGAAATGCTTGAAACCCGTGAAGAATTCGTCAATACATCAACTCAAAATTTCGAAGACCTTGTTCCTGGATTAAACCTTGCAGCAGACCGGCGAAATCGACGAATGAAGGCATCGCAAGTCGATCCAACAAATCCAGAGGAAGTCGAGGAAGTTATGGAACTTGCAGACGATGAACGAATTGTCTGGGAAGAAGAATAATTATTTCATTGAGTACTTCGAGACATCGAGGTTCAAAACATCGTACATACAATCTGCAACATCTGTTTCGACACCCATCTTTTGAGCCCAGTCAACCAGATTCTTGACATCTCGAACGAGAAATTCTTGTGCCTTTGGGTGGGTAGCAATAACTGCTTGACCTACATCAATCACCACTGGACGATTATCATGATACAAAATGTTGTATGGAGAAAAATCTCCGTGCACAAGTTCCGAGCATTGCCAAGATACAGCAAGAAATTCCACGAGTTCTGCAAAGATTTTTGCTGGATCTTCAATGTGAACCTCCCTTAATTTAGGTGAAGGAGCGTCCTTCGTACCAACATATTCCATAACGAGTACATTCTTGTGAACACCTAGCGGGGCTGGAACGTGTAACCCCCACTTATGCATCCGAGTCAAATTTCGAAACTCTTTTCTTACCCATATCTCAACAAGATCTCGGTGTTTTTTCTTGATATTTTTAAATCGCATATCACCTTCAATGTATTGAACGAGATTTTTGAAAACTGCATTTGATGTGTGGAATATTTTGACTGCGACCTCCTTACCTTCAATCGAAGTTCCATGAAACACATGTGCTTCTTTTCCTCGTGCGATTGGGTAATCGATGGTATCCACGACACCACTTTTCATCAATTTAAACAAAGCCATAAGGGTTAGACGGTCGAAAACTTGGTCGAAAACACGGCGGTCAACCCACTCAAATTGCCCTTTACCTAGAACACCTTGAATCCCTGATTCAATTTCATTAAACATTGAACTGAAGCGTTTCTCTTTCATCCAAGCAAATGTCCCTGCTTCTGTTTCAAGCGATTTGACAAACTTCGCACCTTCAGCTTCGATGAACTCAGCGTCAAGTCGTTCCTCTTCAGAGGAATATTGTTTTTTCTTTTTTCCCTTTTTCCGACGCGGACGGATTTCATCCCAGTGCTCATCCACGCCCATACTTGAGCCTCATGGTGTCAGGAAAAAAGTGCATCGATGTCGTCGTCGTTGTCATCATCTGACTCTGTTAACCCCTGTTCTTCTTCAGGATACTCTTCTTTCACGACAAAGACCTCTTCTTCCTCGACTATTTCATCAGCATTTTCGATTGATGTATCACTCAATTCTGCTTCTGATTCGTTGTTGTCTGCAAAGATGTCGTCGTCATCTTCATCGGCGGCGAACATATCGTCTTCGTCGTCATCAGCAAATAAATCGTCTTCATCCTCATCCGAAGCAAACATGTCATCTTGGTCCTCAAATTCTTGGTCTTCAGAGATAACCTCGCTATCTTCTTCATCAAACGACGTCATGCTAGATGCGAAGAGGTCGTCATCGCCCTCTTCATCAACCCGAACATCCATACCGAAATCATCGACCACCTCGTTCAATAGACCTTTGCGGGAAAGATACATTGCTTGAGTTTTCGTATAGCGGTGTTTTACATCCGCTTTCGAAGGTTGAAAATCCCATGGCCAAACAATGATCAAATCATTTTCACGAACCCATTGCCTACGTCGCATTTTTCCGGGGATTCTCGCCATTCGCTCTTCACCGTCTTCACAGAGTACAGTTACGCGACGACCACCGAGAATTTGTTTTGCGAGGGCGAACATTTCATTGATTCGCTTATCAGGCATTTTGACACGAATGTTGGTCTCACCTTGACCTCCATCCTCTTCAAGTCGTGCAAGTTCCTCTGCATCGACTTTTTCTTCATGCCTTCTACCCAAGAACGCTCACCATTTACTCCCAAACGACAACCCTTCTTGAAGCCATCACATGATTTACACGTGATTTTCAAGTTAGTTCTGCCATGAAGCCTGCAATGCATCGGCAGCACTTTGACAAACTTCGATGAGACCATCGGATGAAATACCAAAGTAAAGGGTTAGGGTTAGACAGGCGATAATGGCAAGTCGAACAGAGTTACCCTGCGGCAGCAGTGTTTTTCCTTCTGGAGCGTCATGGAAGAACATAACAATACCCACTCTTAAGTAATAATACACAGAAATTGCAGAGTTAATGACCATGACAAGTGCGAGATACCAAACCCAGTGAATGTCGGAGAATGATATTGACTCACCATTTGCTATTGCTGCCCCAATATCGCCTGCTGCAACCTTGACAATACCCATAATCACAAGGAGTTTCGACATAAAACCTGCGAGTGGAGGGACGCCGGCAAGTGAGAGCATAAAGATGAACATGGTCACTGCTAAGAACGGTTCTCTCTTTGCTAGTCCGCCAAGTGATTCAAGTGTGTGGCCTCCTCCTTCTTGTTCAAGGATTGAGATGACCAAGAATGCACCCAGTTTGAAACAAACGAGGACGATCATGTGGAACATTAGGGCAGTGAGCACCATTGCGGCTGCTTCTGCCGCATCACCTGAAAGTGATTCACTCCAATTCCATGCACCAACGGCTGTAAGTGCTGCAAGCATATATCCTGCATGAGCAACTGATGAATATGCGAGCATTCGTTTTGGGTTGGTTGAGCCAAGAGCAGCAAGATTACCCCAAGTCATTGTAACGACGGAAAAGACACCGAGTGCGACAAGCCAAACCGAACCATCATCCGACATATCAGGTGAAGCGAGGACGAGAAGGATTCGAATTAAACCAACCATTCCCATCGCTTTGCTTGCGGTTGCAAGAACACCTGCAATCGGGCTCATGGAGCCTGCGTAAGCGTCAGGTGCTGCAAAGTGGAACGGCGCTGCACTGACCTTGAAGCCAAAGCCGACCAGGATGAAACCTAGGGCAATGAGTGGAAGTGCATCCAATCCATCTGCGGCAAATTTGTCACTCAAGACATCAAATTGAAGTGAGCCTGACCAAAGGTACAGGAGTGATAATCCGTACAAACCAACTCCCGAAGCGACCGAACCAACGATGAAATACTTCATTCCGGCTTCTGTACCCTCTTTGCTCTCCTTGAGGAAACTGACCAAGATGTAAGTTGAGAATGACGCCAATTCAAGACCGATAAACAAGAAGAACAAGTCCTGTGAAAGAGCTACGATGGACATGCCGATTGCTGTTGTCATCATAAGAATGTAAAAATCTGCTTGCCTTCGATTGTTATAGAGACCCTGAGCGGTTCGATCATCTGAGGAGTAGGGGGCGAGTCGATTCATTGATGCGATGCATGCAAGTGCAATAGCCCCAAAGAAAATCAATTCAAACAGTCGACTAAATTCGTTGATGGTGAGGAGGTTGTGACCTGAAGCGGATGTCACCTCAACCCTGTGCATACCACCGACAAATGACAAAAGTGTCAGGATGAAGGCTATTGAGGTAAAAACAGAGGCAAGAAGGCCTGGTAGGTGCGGATTTTGTTCAAATTTGTTTCGTTTTCCGCCAAAGAACCACGGTAGACGAACATTCGTGAGAGGTAGTCTAAATTTTCCATCACCGAGATTTGGAACGATGATGAGCACGAGTAAACCCACAAAAATAGTCATCTCAGGAGCAAATGCTTCAATGAAGCCTTCACCAAAGGGTTGCATTGTTTTTGTTGATGCGTTGCTCATATCAGGCACCTCCTTCAAATCCACCGAGGATAGGCAAGATCACGGAATCAAACATTTGGTTTGTCCAATCGCTCATCATATCGAGGGCAATCCATGGCAAGATACCAAACAGGATGGTGAAAAGAGCGAGAATAAGCATTGCAAATTTCTCAGTGTTTGTGATATCTGGTATCGCATGGCCAGCCATTGAGGCAGGAGGTTGTGTCTCTTCTCCACCTTCGAAAATTGTACGTTGCATCGACCAGAGATAGTACGCTGCTGTGACGACAAGAACGAGCAAAGGACCAGCCATCCACCAAATACTCCAACCTTCTGCGACGATGAAATACCAGAGTGCGATGAACATCATAATTTCAGCCACGAACCCTGCGAGAAGAGGCAATCCAAGTGAGGCCATCCAAGCGAACATCATTGAGGTAGCGAGCCAAGGCGAGTGTTTTGCCATGCCACGCATGGCACCAATCTCCATCGAATGATAGTGATGCTTGAATGCACCACAAACAGCGAAGAGCATAGGACTGATGATGCCGTGTGCAAACATCATGAAAAGAGCTGCAGCCCACCCAAGTGGTTGCATGGTCGCAACACCGATGAGAATGACACCCATGTGAGATACTGATGAGTATGCGACCATTTTCTTAAGATTGGTTTGCCCAAGACAGACAATCGCACCCCATACAAGTGACACCATACCAAACAACATGAGGGCGAGTTGGAAGGATTCCATTGCGTGTGGGAAAAGTGAAAATGGAAGTCGGAACATACCGTATGCACCCATTTTCAACATAACACCAGCTAGCAACATCGATCCACCTGTTGGGGCTTGAACGTGTGCATCTGGTAACCAAGTGTGGAATGGCACAGACGGTAATTTGACGAGGAATCCGAGCATGAGCATAACGAAGAGGATCTTTTGAACACTTTCGCCTAAGAACCAACCGTTTGTGTTTGCAATCATCGATGCATCGATAATCGTTGGTATGTCAAACGACCTGTTGGTCATTGAACCAGCATAATTTAGCGGCGTGGTTGTATCTTGAAGGAAATACAATGTCACTAAGCCGAGCAACATGATAACTGAGGCTGAAAATGTGTAAATGAAGAACTTTTGAGATGCATATTTGCGATCATCTCCTCCCCATTTGAGGATGAGGAAAAACATCGGGATGAGTGTTAATTCCCAGAACACATAGAACATAAACAAGTCGAGTGCTACGAAAACACCGATTAGTGCACCACCCATCATGAGAAGAAGCGGGAAATATGTCGCTGCTGATTTCTCATGCCATGTCGCGATAATTGTCACTGGAAGAAGGAAGGTTGTGAGCCATACCATTGGGAATGAAAGCGCATCGAGGCCAACACTCCAATAAATCCCTAGTGATTCAATCCATAGATAGCGTTCTTGGAATTCATATGTGTTGAAATTGATGCCTTCCCATCCTTCAAAATCACCAAAGTATTCGAAGAACATCCCTGTTGTTAGTGCGAGCATAATAAGCGAAAAGACGAGCGAAGCCATTCGGATAATTGGTCCAACACGCTGTTTTTTCTCCTCTGTTAAGTTTGACACAAACATAAGTAAAATCAAACTTGATGCAAGTGGGAAAGCGATGAGGGGTAGAGAAATGTAATCGGTCAAGCCATCACCCCCCAGATGAGAGCAAACAACATCAGTGTACCAACCGCAGCCATGAGGATGTAATCTCGAGCAGAACCAGTTGTCAACTTTCTCAACGATGTCGAAGCGCTTTGAGATGTAGATTCAATGGTCTTGATTGCCCCGTCAATGAATTTGCTATCTGCATGGGCTGCCTTGAGCGAAAACGCAGCCACAATTTTGAGCATCGCCATGTCGTAATAATGGTCGAAGTACAATCGATTCTGCAATGCTCTTGAAAGACTTGAGGTGGCAAAAGCTGAGTTGTCCCATGAATATCGTCCTTTGATTGCTGCATTGAGCATCAAGATTGGCGTAAACCACGGTTTTGCAGTTTCTCCCTCATCCAAAGCTCCACCGTAGAGTGAGAGTGCCAAACCAGGTCCAACGATTGCACCGAGGAATATGGCGATGTATGTTAGGGTGAAGAAGAACATGTCATGGTTGGCAAACGCATGCCCAAGTTCGTATCCAATTCCTTCGAAAAGTCCCTTCTCCGACATGAGGGCGTATCCAGAATCTGGTGCCCAGTGGGTAAAGCCCATGCCTGCGAAGAGGATTCCGCCTAAGGTCACAAAAGTGAGCGTGAAAAGTGGTATTTTGATCCATGTATTCGTTGGACCAACGTGTGCTGCAACTTCGTTGTTTGGTGAACCTGCAAAGGTCTTGAGCCACATTCTCGACATGTAAAATCCAGTCATGGCTGCACCGAGGAGAACACATGCTGCAGGGAAGAAGAATCGTGGGTCTTCAAGGCCAACTCGCCATGCGTTTGCAATGATTCCTTCCTTGGACCAAAATCCACCGATGAGAGGGAAACCCATGATTGAGAGCGAACCGACCAGCATAGCTGTAGCAGTAATTGGCATCTTGGAGGCTAAGCCGCCCATGTTTTCCATCGATTGTGCGTCGAAGTGGTCGTCATGGTGGTCATCGTGTTCGTGTTCTTCGTAGGTTTTCCCCTTGATTTTTTCAAGAACAATATCGAGTTCTGGAACGTTGATTGTGCCGTTACCGTCAAGGTCAACGGCTTTCATGAGGTCACCCATTTCCCACGGTGGAAGGTCTGCAACTTCTGCATTCTTTAGGGCGGTCTGGAATTCAAACATGTCAATTTCTCCCGAGCCATCAAGGTCAATAGTTTTGAAAAATTCAAACGTGCTCAATTTCTTTGAAGCCAAGTAATCCGATAACATGTAGAGTTCCTTGGGTGTGTGATGATGGTCGTCATGATGCAAGTGGTGATGTGCATGATGGACTTCATGGATTACCGCACCACTTGCCATGAACAGCATACCCTTTGCCATTGCGTGATTGAAGAGATGGAAGAGTGCTGCACCAAAGGCGATGATGACGATGTAATGTGCGTCGTCGTCGTGATGCCAGTCAAGTGAGTTTGCTAGCCACAATGCACAGCCAAGGCCCGTGAAGATGTAAGCAAGTTGCGACATAGTCGAATAGGCGAGTACTTTCTTGAGGTCCATCTGAACAAAAGCAATACTTGCTGCCATCACAGCGGTGATTCCACCAATGCTTGCAATAATGAAGGCGAGGTCAACAAGTTCACCATGCATTGCTTCAGCACCAAAGAATGGGAACATTCGAGCGACAAGGTAGAGGCCTGCGTTCACCATTGTTGCTGCGTGAATGAGAGCAGAGACCGGTGTTGGACCTTCCATTGCATCTGGGAGCCAGACATGCAGTGGGAATTGTGCAGATTTACCAACTGCCCCAATGAACATCATTCCAAGAGCCCACTGAAGAGAAGCAGGGTCAACGGCTGCGATATTATCTGAATCAAAGACAACTGCATAATCAAGGGAGCCAAACAGATGCCAAAGCATAGCAAGACCGACCATCAAGAACACGTCACCAACACGGGTTGTGAGGAAAGCCTTCTTTGCGGCATATGCAGCACTAGGCCGTTCGTAGTAGAAGCCGATAAGCAAATACGAACAAAGACCCATTAATTCCCAGAAGATAAACAACCATAGGAATGAATCTGCGAGAATCATACCGAGCATTCCTGCACAAAAGAGCACGAATTCTGCATAGAATCGATGATTTCGATTATCGTTGATCGGGTCGGTGTTCATGTATCCGATCGCAAAGGTGTTGATGAGCAAGCAAAGGAAAGATGCGATGAACAACAACATAACGGTGATGTGGTCGATGTAGAGGCCAAATCCAAATGAGATTTCTGTTGTTGTTGCTCCGCCATTCCACATCGCAGAGGAGAACCAGTCGAACACGTGCAGGGCACTTTTACTGTCATCGCCATAGGCTCCGATGTAGTCTTTGATGAGCAAAAGAGCAAGGAGGAGGCTCGTAGCCATAGTAACGAGTGCGAAAATTCCACCTTCTTTGAACGTGGAAACCCAAACTTTGTTGCCATTGAACAATCTTCCGAACAGGAGAATGATCGGGAAGGCAATCATTGGAAGGAAGACAATGTATGGTGCAAATTCAATAACACTGCTGTGGATAGTTTCTGTTGTACCTGTTGAACCCATCATACCACCTCAATTCTTTAACACATTGACGTCGTCCAATGTGATTGATTCATGCTTTCCATACATGGCAAGGAAAATTGCGAGTCCGATAGCAACCTCACTTGCGGCGATAGCAATAGCAAAGAGTGTGTAGACCCATCCCGTTGTGTCTCCGTGATGAACCGCTGCTGCTGCAAATTGGAGATTTGCTGCATTGAGCATCAATTCGATGCACATGAGTACGATAATGGCATTCTTCCGGGTAAATGCACCTGCAAGACCAATGATGAAAAGAAGTGCGGCGAGGCCTGATACCCATGATGGATCGATCACTCTTCCTCACCTCCAAATTCCCATAGGAGATTTTCCATTCGTTCATCTCGAACGAGGTAAGCAGCACCAATCATTGCAACTGCCATCAAAATACCGAGTGCTAGCAACGGCAAACCCCATTCGTTGAGGAGATCATCGGCTAACTTCGATGTTGTAGGTGCGTCGTCACTTGCTTCTTGCCAAACTGCGTCGGCACTTACGGTAGCGATTAAAATAAAACCTAGGGCCAAAAGACCCATTCGGGTCATGAGAGAAAGAAATTTCATTCAAAATCCTCCTCTAGAATTTGTCTTCTTGTCAGCATGATGCCGAACAAGACGACAAGACCAACACTCGCTAGATACACGAGAATTTGGATTGCAGCAAGGAACTCCGCACCCATAAGGATGAATATTCCTGACACTGCCATGAAACAGAAGATGAGCGAGAGCATGGAATGGGCAACGCGTTGGGCGTAAATGAGACCGAGTGCACCCACAATTGTGATGGTGGCAAACAAAAAGAAGACTGCAGATTCAACTGTGGTTGCTATGTCCATCTCAGTTCCCCTCCTTTGCTGCCTTCTTTTCACGCTTGGTGCGTTCTTTGATAGCACGCTTTGCAAGTTCTTCGTCAACCGCTTCTTGATGAACAGAGGGGAGGACCCGAGTTCGACTTGCGTCGAACCATAGGTCTTGGCGAGTAAATCCTGACATTCCATCATATTCGTTGGTCATGAAAAACGAAGTAAAGCCGCATGCTTCCATGCACAAACCACAAAACATGCATCGGCCAATGTCGATTCGTCCTGAAACGATTTGATCATCTGCTGTAAGAAGGTCGGTTTGCTCAACCACTTCTTCGGAACCTGTATCGTTCCAACGAATTGTTGCGGTCGATGAGGAGAGGTCGAGGACTTCGCCGAAACGCCATTCTTGTGGAACATCATCGTGGGCTGTGACGTGATTAAAACCGAGTTGAGCTTCTGCAACATCGTCGAGTTTCTTTGCTGCAAATTTACCAACCTCGAGGTCAACACCGTATCCGCCATATTCTCCTTCTGCACTGTCGAGAACATCGACTCTGAGTTCGGTTGTCATGTGCAAACAGTCATTTGGACAAATGTTGACACACATTTTACAAGCAGTACAAGTTTCCCAAATGACACCAATTCGACCATTGTAATTGCCTGGAACGAAGAGCCATGGTTCCATGTCTTCAAGTCGCTCGTAAGGATATTGAACTGTTTGAGGTTTCCAGAGTGTCGGTTTGAGGTCTGATGTCACTCTGTCCGGTGCGAATTCTTGTTTCTCAACATCGTTCATCACAGCAGATGCTTTCGCACGTGCCCGACTACCGTCATCGAGGAATTCTGGGTGTGAAGTGTTATGATATGCCCCCATCTTCTTTCCGAATCGCTTCCCTAAGAACGGAAATGTTCGCAATGCGGTAATTAGTGTAATCTTAAATGGGTACCAAAAAAGGTTTCTGAAATTTGGTCTTGCATGTGGGTGCGTTGGCATTTGTTCACCTCACTCCGTTCCTGGGACAACTGT
>Ga0255757_10002282_pt1 | contig 18164 bp, 21 predicted proteins | sample 071ome_27_FD_179957 | JGI IMG/M metagenome (GOLD analysis project Ga0255757, IMG submission 179957) | Coastal salt marsh microbial communities from the Groves Creek Marsh, Skidaway Island, Georgia - 071409AT metaG (version 2) | ecosystem: Environmental > Aquatic > Marine > Intertidal zone >...
GATGTCACTACCATCATTGGTTCGGAGTGGGCGAACATGTGGAAGGACTTCAAGGATATCCAATCAAGCATCGTCAGTCACGAAACCAGCCCCCAATATTTAAGCGCCTTTTCGCTGGACGCAGCCGCACTGGACATGGCGATCGATACGAAGCTGGGAGAGACCGAAGCGACGCTGCGCATGGTGATTCCTCGCATGACGCTCGAACCACTCATCGGAACCTTGCGCGAGATCAAACTCGATAGTCAGAGTGCCGATACCGCTTCACCAACAACAGGTCCCATCTGGGATGATCGTTTTGATGGCATCAAAACCGAGGCCCATGCATGGTGTCGTGGACCCAGCATTACCTTGAAGGAGATTTCGGACCTTCAGATTGGGCAGACACTTAGTTTTCATCCCAGCGCATTCAATGAAGCCACCTTACGTGTCGCTGGTCGGGATGCCTTTCGAGGCAGTATCGGGAAAATCAATGATCAATGGGCTTTCAAGGTGGAGAGTAAAAACAACGAGGATATGTAACATGACAGACACTAACGACCCACAACCCGCATCGGGCAATAATCTGGAACTTCTTTACAGCGTGCCCGTCGAATTATCGGTTCAGCTCGGATCCTGCATGATGCCGATGAAAAATGTCTTAGAGTTGACGCCCGGAACGGTCGTTCAGCTCAACAAAAAAGCAGATCAACCGGCCGACCTTTATGTCAATGACAAGCTCATTGCGCAGGGAGAAATCGTGGTCGTCGACAATACCTTTGGCATCAAAATCACCAAGCTTGCCTGACATGTCCTCTGCGTTTTTCAAAACCTTCATCCTTGCCTTGTTTTGGGTGCCCATGTGTGAGGCGCTCGGTCAGGCGGAGGAGCTGATTCAGCCCCAGCCAGCGTTACCTTCAGGCAACGACATGTTGGTCAATTGGGTCAAGATGATGGGCGCGTTTGTGGCGGTTCTTGCCATCTTTTTTCTGGGAGTGTTGCTTTTTCGCAAATACGGGAATTTCCTGCAGCCACGAAGAGGTGAGGGCATGCTCCAAATCCTAGAGACCAAGGCGCTGAACCAGCGCAACATGCTTTATGTGGTGGAATGCATGGGGGACCGTTTTCTGGTCGCCTCAGGGCAACAAGGTACCCCCAGCCTACTCCCTATTCACGGATCCATGGAAGTGTCTGACACAGAGGCCGACAAGGAGCCTGCGACCCTGAAACCCGATTTTGCCGGAGTGATTGCGAAGGCACTTGGACACAAGAAATAAGGTTTTGCTGCATGCCATCCTCTCTTTTCATCATGCTTCGAAGATGTATCTGGCTACTGGTTTGCCTGCTGCCTTGCCTGGCTGCAGAAGCCCAGAGTGCAGGGGGAGGCAACATGCCTTTCAGTCTCAATCTGGGTCTCAACCCAGCCACTGGGCCGGAAGATGTGGATGTGAGTATTCAGGTGCTTTTCATCCTGACCATTCTGGCCCTCTCGCCCACGATCATCCTATTGATGACGAGCTTCACTCGAATCGTTGTCGTGCTTTCCTTCATCCGTTCGGCCATGTCCTTACAATCGGCACCATCAAGCCAGATTGTCGTAGGGCTGTCCCTGTTCATGAGTCTTTTTGTGATGGCACCGACTTGGTCAAAAATCCAGACCTCTGCAGTGGGACCTTATTCCGAAAAACAAATCACCAGTACCGAAGCCCTGAACAATGCTTCAGCGATCATCAAGGAGTTCATGCTCAAGCAAACCCGGCCCAAGGACATGGAGCTCTTTGTCAACATGTCTGGGGAAAGCTTCAACAACAGCACGGAGCTACCACTTAATGTGATCATCCCGGCTTTTGTCATCAGCGAACTCAAAACCGCTTTTCAGATTGGTTTTCTGCTGTTCATTCCTTTCATCATGATTGATCTAATCGTAGCTGTGGTATTGATGAGTATGGGGATGATGATGATGCCACCAGTTACCATTTCCATGCCACTCAAGATCCTCCTGTTTGTTCTGGTGGATGGGTGGAACCTGATTATGCAATCGCTGTTGGAGAGCTTTGCGACTTGATGGACTTGAATCCCCTTGAAATCGTACGACCATGAATCCTGATTTTGCCGTTGAATTGATCCGGTTGATGATGCTCAAAGCCAGTCAGATTGCTGTTCCCATCCTAGCGACAGGTATGATTATTGGGGTGAGTATCAGTATTTTTCAGACTGTGACTTCAGTGCAGGAACAGACTTTGACCTTTTTCCCCAAGACCATCGGTATTGCCTCCTTCCTGGTCATTGCCTCTCCTTGGATTGTTCGCACGCTGATTGAATACACTCAGCTGATCATCCAAATGGCCCCACAAATGACTCAGTGACATATGCTTAGCAATAAACTGCCTACTCCTCTGAATGGATTGGTACGCTAGCTGCTTCTAGGCCTCCGAAAACGCATGGAGGCATTTTTTACCACATGGATTGTTGTGATGCTGCGCACTTCCGCATTGATTGCGGTAATGCCGGCTTTTTCCATGGCGGGCATTCCTGCAAAGATTCGAGTGGCCTTGGGGGCCCTCACCGCTCTCTTTGTGACTGGGGGGCAACCTGCCATTTCATTGGAAGGCTGGTCGATGGTGCATTTGGTCATGCTGATGGGGAGTGAAATCTTAGTGGGTCTCCTCCTTGGCTTTGTCTCCAAGATGTTTTTCTACGCCCTCGACATCGCAGGATCACTGATTGCGATGTCTCTTGGTATCATGATGCCAACCGACATCAACCCATACCAAACCGGACAATCATCTATTCCCACGGCCATCCTCTACCAATTGGCTATCATGATTTTATTCACGACCGACATGCATCACTGGTTTTTTGCCGGCATTGCCAAAAGTTATGAGGTTTTGCCTCTTGGGCAGGCGAACTATGGAGGGCATTTCATCGAGGATCTGGTCAAGATGACAGGAAGCATTTTCCCAATTGGGATCATGATTGCCGGCCCCATGATGACGATATCTTTTGTACTCCTCCTGCTTTTTTCCTTTCTGGGCAGAGCCGTACCCCAGATGAATGTTTTTTCTGAAAGTTTTTCCTTCAGGATTTTAACCGGACTGCTGGTTCTGGGCATGACCTGTGAGTTGATGGCCGAGCACATCGCTCAATTCATTCGTGGGATCCCTGCCGATCTGCTGAATACAGCCAAAGGGTTGATGAGTTAGAAAATACGGTCATGCCAGGGGACAACAAAACAGAACAGCCCACAGCAAAAAAGCTGAGTGATGCTTTCAATAAAGGGCAATTTGCCCGCAGTCAGGAATTACAGACGCTTTGCGTGACCGGTGCTGGCTTTCTTTCTCTACTCTCCTTTGGGCCGATGATTTGGGATGACATGACCGGGATCATGCGCCACTTCTTTGGAGGATTTAACTCCATTGACATCCGACCCGATTTCATGAGGCAGTATGCCACGACTTCGATCAGTTCAGTGATGAAAATGGTCGCTCCCGTCGTGGGAGCCGCCGCTTTGGGTGGTATCGCTGCTGGTTTTTCGCAGACTCGTTTCAAACTTACCCTCGGTGCTGGCGAGCTGGACTTGAATAAACTCAACCCCGCCAACGGTTGGAAAAAGCTATTCCCGTCCATTAATACGGTCAACTTACTGGGCACCTCCTTCAGCAAAATTGGGGTCCTCGGTCTAGCCATGTATTTCGAGGCACAAAAGGCCATTCAATCGCCTATCTTTACCTCATCCATGAGCATTGGGGATTTGATCGCTTTCATCACTCAAATCACGATGAGCATGCTCTACAAGTTCATGATCATCATGGTGTTTTTCGCGATCATTGATTACGCCTATCAAATCTGGAAGACCAACAAGGATTTGATGATGACAAAGGAAGAGGTCAAGGATGAAACAAAGAATTCCGATGTGGCTCCGGAAGTGAAATCCAAGCAAAAAGAAATGCGCATGAAACTCATGCGGCGCTTGATGATTCAGAATGTGACCGATGCAGACGTCGTACTGACCAACCCCACTCATTTTGCCGTGGCTCTCAAATATGACCCTAAAACCATGCGGGCCCCCAAAGTCATTGCTAAAGGGCAACTCTTGATCGCTGCCAAGATCAAGGAAATGGCCTTGAAGCACCAGATCCCCGTCATCGAAAACAAACCCCTGGCAAGATCTCTTTACAAGACCACTCAGGTTAACCAAGAAGTTCCGGCCGCACTTTATGCAGCCATTGCTGAGATCCTGGCAGCCGTCTACCGATTGAACCCCTACAAATACCGACATCGGGCTACCGCATGAGTTTTCTCGAAAAAGCAAAAGAACTTTTCACAAGTCCTACGTCCAAGAAGCGGGCCGCGGAAGGCTTGGACATCTGGCTGCCGATTGCTTTGTTTGGGGTGGTCATTTTTCTCATCCTTCCGGTTCACACCTTTTTGCTGGATACGGCCATCGCACTGAGTATTGCCAGTTCGCTCTTGATGTTGCTGATCATCCTCTACCTGAAGGATTCAGTCGATTTTACAGGCTTCCCGACCCTTCTGTTAATGGCCACCCTGTTCAGGCTCTCTCTGAATGTGGCTTCCACGCGTTTGATTCTCCTGGACGGCTATGCCGGCAACATCATCGAAGCATTCGGGAACTTTGTCGTACGCGGCAACTATATTGTAGGGTTGGTGGTCTTCATCATCCTGGTGTTGGTGAATTTCATTGTTATCACCAAGGGTGCGGGGCGCATCGCGGAGGTCGCAGCTCGCTTCACATTGGATGCCATGCCAGGCAAGCAGATGTCCATCGATGCTGACTTGAATGCCGGCGTGATTGATGAAATGGAAGCCATCAAACGGCGTAAGAAGATCCAGGCTGAATCCGACTTTTACGGTGCCATGGACGGTGCCAGCAAATTTGTCCGTGGAGATGCGGTGGCAGGGATTCTCATCACTCTCATCAATATCGTCGGCGGCTTGGGAATCGGTGTGATTCAGAAACAAATGTCCATGGTCGAGGCCCTTCAACTCTACACCTTGTTGTCCATTGGTGATGGTCTCGTTTCCCAGATTCCCGCCCTCATCACTTCGACCGCAACCGGTATCCTCGTGACACGCGCGACGGCAAAGGACAATCTTGGCAAAGAATTGACCCACCAGCTTTTCTTTTCCTTCAAGGCCCTCTGGATTCTTTCCGCCATGCTGGCATTCATGATGTTCATCCCAGGCTTTCCTTTTGCCCCGTTTTGTTCACTGTCGATCCTCACTTCCTTGGCCGCATGGAAGCTGCCTAAGTGGAAGGCCTCCATGATGGCCTCCATTAAGACGGATGAGACCAGGAAGTCATCCTCAGGAGGCAAAAAAACCGAGGCTGAGGTCCCCATGGAGCAACTCCTCAAACTGGATGCCCTTCAAGTCGAATTGGGCTATGCTTTGGTACACCTGGCCGATCAGAGTAAAAAAGGTGATTTGCTCTCTCGGGTCACCGGGATACGAAAGAATTTTGCTCGCGAAATGGGGATGGTGATTCCTCCCATCAAAGTGAAAGACAATCTGCAGCTTCAGGGGCAGGAATACCGCTTGCTGCTCAAGGGCGAAGAATACACTCGAGGGGAGATTCATGCTGACCGCTGGCTTGCCATGAATGCATCGGACAGCAAGGAGGTTCTTGATGGCATCCAGACTACCGAACCAGTCTATCAGTTGCCAGCCACATGGATCACCGGTATCGAGAAGAAAAAAGCTGAACTGAAGGGATTTACCGTGGTCGATGCGACCACCGTTCTTGTCACACATTTATCGGAGACCATCAAGCAGCAGGCGGCAGATATTCTTTCTCGACAAGATGTTCAGCATCTTTTGGACAACCTCAAGGAAACCCATGCGACGGTGATCAACGAATTGATTCCTGCTCAGCTCAGCATTGGACAAGTGCACCGGATCTTGCAAAACCTTCTAGCAGAAGGTCTTTCCATCCGGAACCTTTCTGAAATCCTGGAGCGGGTCAGTGATCTAGCGCCCCACACCAAGAATCCGGATGAACTGTCCGAACATGCGCGCCTGGCACTCAGCAAAACCATTTCCAAGCCCTACATCAGCGATGATGGCATGTTGCATACCCTCTCCCTTGACCCAGATTTGGAAAGAATTATTGGAGAGGGTGTTCGCAAAACACCCAGTGAGCTGGCATTGATCCTGGAGCCCAACGTGGCTCTACAGGTGATCGAGACCTTCTCACGAGGTATCCAGCACATGACCGCGAGTGGTCTGCACCCTGTCTTGGTGTGCGGTCCTCAAATTCGCCTGCCCCTGTATCGCTTTTTGAAATCCACTTTTGCCAATCTGACCGTGATTGGGCTGATGGAGCTGCCCAATCAGCTCCCACTCAAGAATGTCATGTCCCTATCACTAGCCATCGACAAGAGACCGGAGCCACAACCCGAAATGATCGCCGAAACCATTTAATCCATGAATACCTTTAGCATTATCGCTGACTCACCGCAGGAAGCCATTACCAAGGCAAGACAGACCTTCGGTCCCGAAGCCGTCATTCAAGAAGTGAGAAAACAGCCTCGCACAGGGCTTTCTCGGCTTTGGAAACAACCACGATTGGAATTGGTGGTGGCGGTGCCCTCGCCTGCCGCCAGTATCCCTGAAGATCATCCACCGGAACCGGAAACGCCCTCCTCTTTTTTCGATGCGTATCAGAAGCAATCCACTTCAGGCGGAACCCATTTCAAAGTCGCTTCAAACCTTGTAGACGAAAGCAGGGATGAAAAGCAAACTTCGAGCCATGCATGGAGAGTGGAGCCCTTGCTCAGGCGAATGGGGTTGAGCGATTATTGGATCGATCGACTACTTGATCGGCTTTCCATTCGGTTCCAGGCAGGTCTACCCGACTACGTCAAAGATGAACTGGCCTTTTGCCGGAGCCTGCTCATGGAAGAGCTTCCTTCCCCCAAACAGGACCCGCGTTTGAGTCGTCGACCGATTCTTTTGATGGGAGCTCCCGGTTGTGGCAAGACAACCGTCCTCTGCAAATGGATGGCCCATTTGGTTTTTCAGCAACAAGCCATCCCCGAAATTTGGCGCTTGGATGGAGATCAGCCGAATACCGCTGAATCCTTGAGCCTGTACTCGGAGATGCTAGGAGCTTCCATCTCCCGCTTTCCGACCCAAAGCCATCCAAATAACAATCAAGGCCCCATTCTGATCGATATGCCAGGGGTGAGCATGGAGGACGGCCATACCATGAAAGCCTTTGAGGCTCGCGCCGAAGAACTGCCTGACCACGACCGCTATCTAGTGCTGAATGCCTGCTATGCGACCAAGGTGCTCGAAGATCAAATCAAGGCCTTCATGCCCATGGCCCCCAAAGGTATCATCCTCACTCATTTGGATGAGGAAAAATCATGGGGTCGACTGACCAACTTGCTGCTGGGTACCAATTGCCCGGTTTGCTTGCTCTCAGGAGGGCAAAAAATACCAGGCATTTTCGAAACCTTTCGACCCACGCGGTTCCTGACAAACGTTTTTCCTTCTTGTTCAGCAGCTTAGGTGAAATCTAACAGACAATTATAAAAAGTGGCAAGTCTTATGCTCTAATGTAAGAACGCCAAATGGGCGCATGAAACATTTAATGATACTTGGAGGCATGATTGGCTTTATTGGGAGCGGGATCCTGAGTTGGATGGCCCGGGAAGAAGCCATGTGGCTACTGACCAAGGCCTGCGTGGCCACATGCATCGGGGGGCTGATGCTGAGGTGGTGGGGCCAATTATGGTTGAGTTCTTTAAAAGTGGCCGTTCAGGAGGAAATGGCCCAACAAACCTTGCAGACTGAAATCGACGATCCAAATCCAGATGAAAGGAAGGAAACATGAGTCCAGAGTGCGAAACTCTTGAAGCACCCAAGGCTTCATCCACACCCAATACCACTTTCTTGCGGAAGGCGTGGCAGTCTTATTCTTGCCAGGATCATGGCGGGGATCTGGAAAACGATTTGGTTAAACAGTATTTGCCTCTGGTGAAGAATGTGGTGGGCCGTATCGCCATGACCCTGCCTGCGCATATTCATCAGGATGACCTGCTCAGCCCAGGCTTGGTCGGACTGCTCAATGCCATTCGAAATTACGATCCAGCGGTGAGCAATCACTTCGAAGCCTACGCAAAATACCGAATTCGCGGTGCCGTTTTGGATGAGCTGCGCCGTCTGGATTGGGTCCCTCGTACCATTCATGAAAAGGCTAAACGGGTGGAGCGTACGATCATGGAGCTGGAGGCTTCCCTCAAGCGCATGCCTGAGGAGGGGGAGATTGCCCAGGCCCTGGAGATCAGCGTGAGCGATTACCAGAAATTGATGGAACAGATCAAACCAGTGACTTTCGTCTCCATCCACAGCTGCCAGGACTCCCAAGAAGGGGAACAGCCATCGCGCGTCCATTTGGATGACGACACCATGCCCGGGCCTGATGAACTTGCATCCAAGCTTGAATTGATTGAAAGTATCAAGGAGAAGATCAACGAACTTCCTGATCGCATGAAAAAGGTTTTGGCGTTTTATTACTACGAAAACATGCGTTTGAAGGAAATCGCTGTGATCTTGGGAGTGACCGAATCAAGAGTATGTCAGATCCATGCCGAAGCCATCATGCTGATTCGGGGACTGGCCAAGGATCTATAGTTCAATTTTATATCTTTTAGCCATGGTCGTCATAGTCGGTATTATTGTTATTCTAGGGTGTGCCCTTTTGCCTTGGGCATATCACGCCTCGGATGCGCCACACAGTGTCGCAAGCGGACTTCCTCTCCTTAAGGCGTTCTGGATGCCTACCGAATACATCACCATCATCGGGTTGGGGATTGGGGCTATGGTCATCATGGCTCCGTTTCAGGTGATTAAAAAAGTCATCGGCAATGCTTTGGCCACCCTAAAAGGCATCCCCTACTCCAAGAAAGTCTACGCAGACTTATTCATGGCTATGTATGAGCTCTTCATGCTGGGACGTAAAAACGGTATGATTGCCTTGGAAGAACATGTAAGTGATCCCGTTTCTAGCCCCATTTTGAGCAAATACCCGTCTTTCATCAAAAACAAGGAAGCACTCGAATTCTTCTGCGACGGGCTTCGCCCGGTGATCGATGGCCGTATAAAAGCCGATCAACTACAATCCCTCATGGAAGTTCAAATCAAAGCGACCGATCATGAGGGGCATGAACCTATCGATGTTCTCACTAAGGTCGGTGATTCCATGCCAGGCTTCGGCATTGTGGCTTGCGTGATGGGTATTGTGAGCACCATGGGTAAACTTACCCAGGGCACGGAGGTCGTAGGACAAAGTGTGGCATCCGCCTTGGTGGGCACCTTTCTAGGAATCGCCGCTGCCTATTGCTTTGTAAACCCCATCGCAACCAACGTGACATTCCTTCATGGTACCAAGATTGATTTTCTCAAGTGTATCAGTTCCGCGCTTGTCAGCTTTGTCAAAGGAGCAGCCCCGGCCATGGCCATTGAGACGGCTCGCCGCGGTGTTTCTTCAGATTTTCGCCCATCGGCGGATGAGCTGGAGGAACTGCTCAAATCCACAAAATAGGCTTTCATACCCTAGACATGAATTCAATCGTAATAAGAGGTCTTTGATATGGCAGGCGGTGGCGGCTCTTGGAAGGTGGCGTATGCCGATTTTACTACGGCCATGATGGCATTTTTCATGTGCCTATGGTTGCTCAGCGTTTCGGACCCAAAACAACTGGAAAATATCTCTAATTGGTTTCGTCCATCATCGGCTAGGAAGAGCATGCTTCCGGCCCACGACGGGCTTCTGCCCAACCCATCGCTCAAGCTAAATAAGTTGACTGCAAAGGCAGAGGAAGGAAGTGGACCCAAAAATCTGGACGTGATCCGATCCAGACAGGTCAAGAAGGAGTTGTTGGAACTTCTGGAAAAAGATCCTACTATCAAGACTCACCGTGAGGCTTTTGAACTCAAGGTCACTCCTGAAGGCGTCAAGATTTCGGTCTTCAACAAGCCCGATGCACCCATCTTTGACCCCAATACCGATGGGTTCACCAAACAGGGCGAATGGCTGATGGGTAATCTGGCCTATACGTTTGACAAGTTTTCTGAACATGAATTTGAGATCCAAGGGCACACCAATGTGCGCTTAGATACGAATGGAAAACCCGTTGATTCCTGGAAATTATCGGTCGATCGCGCCGCCAAGACGCGTCGTTTCTTCATCGATCAAAATGTTCTACCCACACAAATCACACGAGTCAGTGGCTTTGGAGATACCCAAACCCTGGAAAACCAATCCCGAGAAAGCCTACTAAACAATCGGGTCGATATCTTGATTCGGGTCAAACCCTGACACCTTTTTACTTTATCATGACTGCCTTAACCGAAGCCTTTGTCCCTCTCACTTCCTTGATGGACACCATGCGCATTGAATCCTTCGAAACGCTGGATACTCAAACCGCCACCTTGGCAGAGCCAGCGATCGATTCAGCCGCTGGGCCGCCCATTCAGACCCACGAAGAGGCTGCTGAAGTTTCCGGTGATAAACAGGCAATCGAGGAGGCTTCCGTGCATACTTGCAACGAACCCAAGGTGCTGATTGATCGGGATGGAGATCGTATCACCCATATCCGGCTTCTTTGCTGCTGCGGGCAGAGCATTGTGGTTGATTTCCAATACGCCGAACCTGCGGTGGAGACTGCCTCTGAACAAGCCGTTCCATCTTTGCCCTCTGCTTAACGCATGCCCGATCAGGTGCGGCAACGAGAGTTTGGAAAAGCGCAATACACCCTCATTTCCTTGTGGTTGATGCCTCGATATCAGGGCGGGCAAAATCCTCCCCTTCACAAGAAGCTTTTGCCCCTTTCTTCCCATCAGAATTTTCATAAACCTATGATTTTCTGCGTTTAGCCTTGATGGCACGCCATCTGCTTCTAAATAAGAAGCGATGAATATCAGCATCCAACAGGCAGCATCTTCCATCAAAGCTTATGAGCAATGGCATGAAACCATTGCCAGCAATCTGAGTGCTGCCACCATTCCAGGCTTCAAGGCCAACCAATTTTCGATGCTTGCCGAAGAAGTTAGCAAGCAAAGTCAAGAAGCACTGAATCAGCCGGGCTCCATCATGCAGTCCTATCAGATGCCCAAGGGTTCCACCCATCTGGACTTCTCACCCGGACCGCTGAAAAACACGGAAACACCGACGGACTTGGCGATTAGTGGGGAAGGCTTTTTTGAGATCGAACTGGATGGTGGAGAGCTGGGTTATACCCGAGACGGCGAATTTCACATCAACGGTCAAGGAGAACTGGTGACCAAACAGGGATATCCGGTCCTGGGTGACACCGGAGGGCCTATCATCTTCCAAGATACCACTGGGCTGAATTTCACGATCAGCCGAACAGGGCAGGTCAGTGAGAACGATACGTTTTCGGGGCAAACCTTTCGCATCGTCAATATCGGGGATACCCGTCAAATGAGCCATGCCGGTAGTGGCATTTTCAAGGTGAGTAACCCCAACGCAGCACAGATCAATCCTGTGAATGAAGATGAGGTTAATGTGCATCAATTTCATCTCGAGCAGAGCAACGTTTCAACCATTCATGAGATGACGCGGATGATTCAGGCCATGCGATCCAATGAAGTCAACCACCGGATCATCCAACACCACGATCAAAGACTTGGTAAAACCATTGCCGAACTTGGACAACCCATTTAACGCAAAAAGAAATAAGCAAAGATGATCAGGGCATTACATTCCTCTGCTGCCGGGATGCAAAGTCAGCAAATGAGTCTGGACGTGATAGCCAACAACTTGGCCAACGTTCAAACCACGGCATTCAAGAAAAGCAAAATTGAATTTCAGGATGTGCTGTATCAAACCGTTCGTCAGCCAGGCGCGGCTCAGGGAGGAGCCAACATCCTGCCGACCGGGCTGGAAATCGGCAACGGGTCTCAAGCCGTCGCGACAGCAAAGAACTTCGCAACGGGCGAATTGGTTCAAACCGGAGACCCGTATAATGTCGCCATCCAGGGAGACGGTTTTTTCCGAGTCACTTTGCCTGACAATTCTCAAGCCTATACCCGTGATGGAGCTTTCAAACTCAATCGCGATGGACAAATCGTGACAAGCGATGGACTTCCCCTGGAAGTGCCTTTTGAAATACCCGACGGCACGGTCAATCTCGAAATTTCCACCAACGGCACCGTTTCGGCGCTGATTGGAGGTCAAGAGCAGATTGCTGAGCTTGGACAGATTCAGCTCTTCCGATTTCGCAACCCGGCCGGGCTTCAGAGTGCTGGTCGCAATTTGTATACCGCCAACCAGGCATCAGGGGACCCCCAGCAGGGAATTCCGGGTGAAAATGGCTATGGAACTCTCAATCAGGGAGCAATTGAAAAATCCAACGTCAAAGTTATTGAAGAGATGGTCAACATGATCGTGGCTCAGCGCGCTTTTGAAGTGAATTCCAAAGCCATCAAATCCGCCGATGAAATGATGTCGCAAACGAATAATTTGAAACGATAATCATGAAAGTCATCTCTGCCATACACTCTTTGATCTGCTTCCTTCTTTTGCTTTTTACCTCAGGAAAAGTTCTAACAGAGCCGGCGATTAAAAAAGAGACCATGGTCGTAACAACGGAGTGGTTGACTCAAAAAATTGCCGAAAACCTGCGGGAAAGCTACCAGCATCTTGAGGGAGATATGCAGGTCGCTCTGGCACGCACCAAACCCAGTATTGAACTGCCCAAAGGCGATCCCTCCCTTGAATTAACCTCCCTACCCAGTGGAGGACTGAGGTCGAGAGTGCTATTACACTACCAACTCACGGTGAATGATGAAGTCGTCCACACCGACACCGTTTCTGTGGTTGTCAAACTCCTTCAGGAAGTTTTCGTGGCCAATCGCAGATTGGCCCGCAAAGAGCCCGTCCGCCTCGATGATCTGACATTGACCACCATGGATGTATTGGCCTCAAAGGAGAAACCGATCCCTCCTTCAACCGACCTTTCAGTTTATGAAATGAATTACACCATTCTTGAAGGAACGGTTCTGTCGCAACGCTACCTTCGCCTCACTCCTGCCATTCATCGAGGCGATATGGTCACAGGGTGGCTCAAACGCGGCTTGCTGGAAATCAATCTTAGGTTGGAAGCCCTCGAGGAAGGCGCTCCCGGTCAGGTCATACGCCTGAAAAACCCGAACACCCGAAAAACTCTCAGAGGCATCGTCCGTGATGAACAATCGATCATCCTCCCTTAACCTCATGCGACTTTCATCATCCATTTATCTGGTCTTGGTATGGAGTCTGATCGCGGCACAAGCTCAATTTTGGAATGATCAGGCCGGTTCCCTGGTGGCCGATATCCGAGCTCACAGTATTGGGGATATCCTGACCATCATCATTCAGGAAACAAAGAACACCAGTAAGAATACGTCCAAGGCCACGAACAAAACCTCGGGCGTGGATGCCGGAATCGAGGCTTTTCTTTTCAGCCCCAATGCCAGTGGCATGTTGACTAAAAAGGGTCAATTGCCGTCCATGAAACTCAACGGTACGAGCTCTTTTGAGTCCGATGGCAACGTGAGCAGCTCCGAGCGAATTAATACACGGCTCTCGGTTCGTATCATCGACATTCTGCCAAATAGCCAATATCTCGTTGAAGGAAGCCAAAAAACATCCTTTGGCGGAGAAGCACAGGATGTCGTCATGCGAGGAGTCGTGCGTAGAGCCGACATCACCACTCAAAATACAGTCTTCAGTTGGAACCTGGCAGATGTTACCATGAAATTTGCTTCCGCCGGTGATCTCAATCAAGCCACCAAAAAGGGTTGGTTCACCAAGATTTGGGATAAAGTCAATCCGTTCTAATCATCATGCACCCTTCCCTATTCAAGCGAGCCTGCCTGTGCACATGGATGATCGGTCTTGTATGGACTTTAACATCCATGGAAGCCGCCACGACGCGCATCAAGGATGTGACTCAGGTAAGAGGTTCGGCCGCATATGGCGTCTCAGGTATCGGACTAGTGGTCGGGTTGGCCGGAGATGGAGACCGAAGCCAGATCTACACCCGTCAAGCCTTCTCCAACATGTTGCAACGAAACAACATTATTGTGCCGCCAGAGGTCATTCAATCCAAGAATGTTGCTTTGGTTGCCGTTCAGGCGAATATCGCCTCCTCAGATCGGGTGGGTTCTATGGTCGATGTCGTTGTGAGCTCCATGGGAGATGCCAAATCTCTTTCTGGAGGTACCCTGACACGTACACTGCTTTTCGGGCCAGATCAAACCACGGCGTATGCCACTGTTCAAGGCCCCATCACCGTTGGTGGAATTTCTGCTGGAGGAGGTGGAGCGGGAGGAGCCTCCTTGCGCCAAAATCACCCTCTCGTGGGTCAGATTATAAAAGGTGCTAGGGTGATCCAATCAGTACCCGAACCAGAAATCCTTCACCCATCGCCTCAAGGCACCTATTTCGAGTTGGAATTGAATCAGCCTGACTACACGTCAGCAGCCAAAATAGCCGTTACCATCAATCAGACATTTCCTGGGAAGGCCATAGCCATGGACGAGAAAATCGTCAAAGTGCTCTTTCCATACGATCAAAACGTCGGCTTCGTAGATTATCTAGCACGCATTGAGCCCCTCACCTTCCAGCCAGACAACCGAGCTAAGATTTTGGTGAACGAAAAGAGTGGCACCATTGTGGCCACTGAAAAAGTGACCATCGACCCTTGCGCTATTTCGGTGGGAGGACTGACCATCAGTGTCGCTTCCAACCAAGGGGTAAGTCAACCCAACCCGCTAGCCAATGGGCAAACGGTACCCATGCAGTCAACCGATGTTCAAGTGGAGGAAACCAGCACCGGACTGGTCGCCTTACCCGCATTGCCGAGTATTGATGAACTTGCTCAGGAACTCAATGATCTCGGGGTCACCACTCGGGACATGATCAATATATTTCAAGCGATGGAAAAAGTCGGTGCCCTGAATGCCGAAATCATCTATCAATAACCCTTCCACCCGCCGTACCACTTCAACCAACCTCTCATGGAGCCTATCCAACCATCACCGTTCTCGATTTCCTACCAGCCAAGCCCCTTGGCAAGTACGTCCGACCTTGGCAGGCTTGCCAACCATCCTCATTTGAAAGAGGAGGAAAAAATGGAAGCTGTGGCCAAGGAATTCGAAGTCATGCTGGTTAAGCAAGTGCTAAAAAGCGCCCAACAACCCATGACCGATTCCGATTCAACACTTTTCCCGACTCAAGGGACTGGGGCCATCTATGGAGACATGATGGTGGACACAATGGCGGGTTCCATTGGCCGAGCGGGGCAATTGGGATTAGCTCGAATGTTTCAACAACAACTAGCATCACAACCCACGGGTGAAACGAACCCGACCGGGTCATCAGAAAACGATTTGAAATCCAAGGGACCACAATGACCGATAAAACAAAACAGTTGGTCGATGCGCTCAGGGAAGAGCTCAAACAATACGGCGAAGTCATGGCATTGCTCGAACAGCAGCAGCAATTGGTCATAGAAAGGAACGCCGAAGGCATCCAGACCGTCGCCGAGAGAATCGATCGGGAATCCACCATTCTTGAACAATACAAGGACTCAAGGGAAGTCATTCAGAAATCCATCGCAAAGGAACTGAACTTTAAAGACAGCCATGAGTTCCACCAAATCATCCCCATGCTTCCTGGTGATTATCAACCGCTGGTCAATGCACTGATCGAGGAAAACAATCACTCCATCATGAGAATTGGAAGGATTGCCAAACAAAATCACATGCTACTGAGTCGATCGATTGAAATGGTCAGCACGCTGATACGCAATATCTGTCCAGATGTGACACCCAACATTTACAATCAGCGGGGAGGGATGATGCGACAAGCACTTTCCGTGGGGCCCGCCATCGAACACGTTTGCTGATTTCACGATTTCACGAATGAGCTGAATTCAGGAGAAAAGGAATTTCATGTCAGGATTACTAGGAACGTTGGATATGGGCAATCGTGCCCTCCAGGCACAGATGAAGGGCTTGGAGTTGACCGGTCACAACCTGGCCAATGTCAACAACCCGGGATTCTCGAGGCAGCGGATGGAGGTGGATGCCACCTATCAGCTCGAAGCTGGGCAGCAATCCCGCGGCACGGGAGTGGCTTTACAAAGTATCCAGCAAATTCGTGATCAGATCCTGGATGCGCAAATCCGCTCTGAGAAATCCGTCACCGGTTTTCTGGAATCAAAAATGACAGGGCTTGAATACATGCAGGCAGGTCTGGGATCGGTCATGGATGTTTTCAGTCAGGATGGCCAACTCACAGGCGGCGCGAACGGCATGACAGCACTTTTCAATGACTTTACAAGCAAACTGCATGAAGTGGCCAACGATCCTTCGTCGCGCAGCGCACGTCAGTCGTTTCTGGATGCTGCTCAGAATTTGACTGGAAAGATCCAGGAAACAAGTTCACAAGCCCAGAAACTGCAAATCCGGTTGGACGATGAAATCAAAACCCTGACTGGGGAAAGCAACGAACTCATTGCTCAGTTGGCTGAGCTGAATCAATCCATTCAAAAAGTGGAGCGTGGAGGTTTGAAGACCGCCAATGAACTACGAGATCAACGCGTCGAAATTTTGGAACAACTCGGCACGTTGATGCCTTTGGAAATTAGTACGGCAGAAAATGGAAAGATGCTCGTCCAATCAGGTGCGACCATTCTCATTGAAGGCGAAAATGTTCTCAACACCCTGCTCATCGAACCCCTGCCCGAAGGGGGACTGATACTCAATTGGAACAACGACGAGACTCCCTTTAAACCTCAGGAAGGGAGATTTGGAGGGCTCTTTGATCTCAAATCCGGCGCCCTCAACGAACTTCAAGTTCAGAATGACACCTTGGCGAGAGGGTTGATGGAAATCTTCAATGGCATCCATAGCAAAGGTTTTGCCAAGGACGGATCGACGGGGCGAAATCTTTTCATCGGTACGGATGCCGTGTCACTCGAAGTCGATCCTGCCATTCTGCAGGATCCCAATTTATTGCAGGCCTCAAGCCGTCCAGACGAGGCCGGAAACAATGAAATCATTCAGAAAATGATCACGGCCATGAGTGACAAACAAGCCCAGCTGGATGGAAGAAACTTTGTTGAAGTACATGCGGACATGGTTTCGGATCTTGGCTTGTCCATCAAAAATACCCAACGCGCGCTTGAGGACCAACAGTCGCTCGAAACACTGATGCAAAAGCAACGTGAGAGCATCAGCGGGGTTTCCATTGATGAGGAAATGACTCAGTTGGTCAAATACCAGCGAGCCTTTGAAGCCTCCGCCAAGTTGATCGGCATTGTCGATGAAATGTTGGGAACCGTGCTTTCCATGTCCCGCTAATCGTTTCCACCCTAAATCCTCCCACCGATCATGAGAGTCAGCACCCAAATGTATCCGCAGAGCCTGCTCAACCAACTCAACAAGTTGACCGGCCAGCAGCAGACCCTTCAAAACCAGGTCTCCACCGGTCTTCGCGTCCAAGAGGCCTCCGATGATCCGGCAGCGGCCCGAAAAATGATTCAATGGCAGACTGATATGTCAGGGCTGAATCAATTTCGAAAAAACATCGCTGCACAGCAGGATTTAGCCAAGATGAATCATGGTCTGGTTCAATCGCTCAACAGCATATCCAGTCGGGTGCATGAGCTAGCCATTAAATCGAATGACACCCAAAGTCCGGAAACCCTCAACTTTTATGCAGAAGAGGTCAACAGCTTGATTGAGCGAGCCTCTGAACTGGTCAACACGCGATTCCATGGTAAATACCTCCTAGCAGGAACAGCCGAAGATTCACCTGCCTTTTCCTTTGAACGTAATGAAGATGGGCGCATCATTGGCGCGTTTTACGAAGGTAATGGTGTCATTCGTAGTGTGGAATCCTCACCCGGAAATCAAGTTTCTGCTCAGTGGATCGGTGCCAACGACGGCACGTCCGAAGAACCAGGGCTCATTCAGGACACTGATTTGGAGTTTGACGTTTTCAGGGATTTGATTGCTTTCAGAGACCATCTACTTAGCGGGGACACCAAACTAATTCTCGAAGAAGACATAGGTCGCCTGGAGCAGGTTGAAGATCATTTCCTTCACTTCATGCATCGAAGTGGCGCCGTACAGACCAGACT
>Ga0255757_10002284_pt1:5000-18148 | contig 18148 bp, 10 predicted proteins | sample 071ome_27_FD_179957 | JGI IMG/M metagenome (GOLD analysis project Ga0255757, IMG submission 179957) | Coastal salt marsh microbial communities from the Groves Creek Marsh, Skidaway Island, Georgia - 071409AT metaG (version 2) | ecosystem: Environmental > Aquatic > Marine > Intertidal...
CGAAAGTAGGACATAGTGATCCGGTGGTTCCGCATGGAAGGGCCATCGCTCAAAGGATAAAAGGTACTCCGGGGATAACAGGCTGATCTCCCCCAAGAGCTCACATCGACGGGGGGGTTTGGCACCTCGATGTCGGCTCGTCACATCCTGGGGCTGGAGAAGGTCCCAAGGGTTGGGCTGTTCGCCCATTAAAGTGGCACGCGAGCTGGGTTCAGAACGTCGCGAGACAGTTCGGTCTCTATCTACTATGGGCGTTAGAAATTTGAGGGGAGCTGACATTAGTACGAGAGGACCGTGTCGGACGCACCTCTAGTGTACCTGTTGTGGCGCCAGCTGCATCGCAGGGTAGCTATGTGCGGTTGGGATAAGCACTGAAAGCATATAAGTGCGAAGCCCACCTCAAGATGAGATTTCTCTTAAGGGTCGTTCAAGATGAGGACGTTGATAGGCTACAGGTGTAAAGGCAGTAATGTCATAGCCGAGTAGTACTAATTACCCGTGGATTTTTCATCCAGATTGTTTTATGTTGCTTCCAATTTGTCAAAAACCTTGTTAAAACATGGTGGTTATTGCGTTGGGGATCACTTCTTCCCATTCCGAACAGAATAGTTAAGCCCAACTGCGCCGATGGTACTGGATAAAACCGGGAGAGTAGGTCGCCGCCATACTTCTACTAAGCCTCACCCACGTGGTGGGGCTTTTTTATTTGCGTAATTTTCCAGCATGCAACAACGCCGCTTGATAGCACTGTTTATGGGACTTTGGGGCGTTCTAGGCGCCTATGGGCAGGATGCCCCTGAACAAGCTGCTGCATCCACCGATACGGTCGTAGTGTCTGACTTTCTTGGCAATGAACCAGATAGTACTACCGTACCTAAAGGGCAATTTGTGGAGAAGTGGTTCCTACAGGATTATGATTGGGCTTTTGATATAGAAACAAAGCTGTCTGCCGTTCATTACCGAAATGACCTGAGTCGAAGTGTAGTCTTAAAACATTTAAGTATTGGTACACTTGGGGCACCGAATCTTCAGGTTGGCATACCACAGGGAACCTGGTTCAGCGATTTCAATGCGGTGAAACAAGAGGGCTATCCCACTTATTTTAGAAAGGGCCCTATTCCCAGTGTGGAGTGGACCTACCAGAGCAGTCAGGGCCGTGGGCAGTATTTTGAATTAAATGCAACAGCGCCACAATCGGCCTACAAACATTGGAATGTTCATTACGGACGTTTGCAAGCACAAGGGCAGTTGTACAATGAGCGCTACGGAGCGGATCAACTCACCGTGATGCATGAAGCACGCGACAGTGCCGGGACGTGGGAGTTCAAAGGGAGTTTAAGTGCTATTCAAGGCACCCGGAATGAAACAGGTGGGGTCGAAGATCCACGTGTTTTGACGGAATCGACGGCTTTTATATCCAACAGGGCTCTAGTCTCTACACGCTGGACTACGGCAAAATCCCATGCTTCGGAAATCGGTGGCTGGGCGACCCTCAAACTCCATAAGAAGTGGTTGGTTTCGTATGCGGGTCAGCAAAATGCCAGAAGTTATCAAGGGCCAACTAACGGCTTCTTGGACACACTCTCGTCGCGATCTCATGATGTATCTCTGGGCCGCCTCTACGGGAAGTGGGGGTACAATTCCATGCGTGTAGGGCTTCTTCAACGTGGACAATATGGGAGTGACACCAATAGTTCTTTTGGGGTCACTTGGGACCCCTATATACAACTCTCTAGTCGGTCGTCGGAGGTGAAGTACCACGTGGCTTCAGGCAATTATGTCGTGGTTCTAAATCGTATCCTGTATACGCCCATTACCTTGAACGCAGAACGTAAGTACGCGCCCTTTTGGTCCGGTCAGGAAGTACTTCAACCCTCCAGCCTATCCGTATCCATGTTTCTTAGAAAGTTGAGTCTCAACCTCCAATACAACGGATACAGTGAGCGAAATCTTCTCGTGGCACAAAGCGCGACGGACGCTGGGATTTGGACGACGACCCCCGCCAGCCAACTAGTGAGGGCTACATGGGTGAGCCCTTTGTCTTGGGATTATTTAGGGAAGGACGCCCATTTGAAGTTTACAGCCAATTTCACGTGGACTTCAGCCCCTGAGCTTATGATGCCCCCTATTATGTTGAAGGCTGCTTGGGACCGTCAGTGGAATATCAATCCGAACACACAATTTTTCATCGCGCTGGAGGCCATTGGCTGGGCGGGTTCCTGGGCGCGTCCCGTCTATGTGGCCGAACGCGGGCAGTTCGCCTATTCGCCCAACTCGGGCAGCATCGCGCCTAACGGGATTGTGACGCCGCTGGTGGGCATTCGGTTCAAGAAAGAGGCCGAATTCTTGGTGAAATTCCAGAACGCCAACCAAGGATGGATCCCAAACACCATCTTCTTGGCGGAAAACTACCCAGTAGCCGCAGCCGCTGTCCTCTTTGAAGGACGCTGGCGCATGTTCAACTAAAATGAGGGCTTGAACGCAAGCTGTTTAGGTCCGCAGTGCAGAAACAAGATGCGGTGCGCTCTCAATAAAATTGAAATGCAGAATCCCTTAAAATACGGGGTAGTCGTCGTCCATGGGATCCACCTTGGATGAAAAGGCGTCGTTGGCCGCGGCATTCATTTTGGACTCAAAAACGGTGGGCATTCCGCCACCTGCATGGTGGTGGTCCAGGTCAGAGAATTTCGCCATGGCGCCCTCAAACTTGAGGCGTACGTTTTCGAGTGAACCGTTACGGTGCTTGGCGATGATGAGTTCGGCCTGGCCGTCGCAAGGGGTTCCGTCGTCGTCCCATTCGTGGATCTGGTAGTATTCGGGACGGTAGATGAAGGACACAATGTCTGCGTCCTGTTCAATGGCACCGGATTCGCGCAGGTCAGAAAGCAAAGGACGCTTGCTTCCACCGCGGGTTTCAACGGCACGACTGAGCTGTGAGAGGGCAATGACAGGAATTTCCAATTCTTTAGCGATGCTCTTGAGTGAGCGCGAAATCGTTGAAATTTCCTGTTCGCGGTTGCCGCCTGCTTTGCCTGCACCTGCCGTCATCAATTGCAGGTAGTCGATGACAATGATGCCTACTTTGTGCTGTGCAACGAGGCGGCGGCACTTGGCGCGAAGGTCAAAGACCGAAAGCCCAGGAGTGTCATCGATGTAGATAGGGGCATCCTCTAATCGCTTCACTTTGGAGGTGAGCTGCTGCCATTCGGTGGTGTCGAGGTTGCCTTTTCGGAGTTTTTCGGCACCAATGCCCGTTTCTGAAGAGATGAGACGCGTAATCAACTGAACGGACGACATCTCCAGGGAGAAAACACCTACGGGAATCGAGTGGTCGATGGCCATATTGCGCGCCATGGAAAGCACCAAGGCGGTTTTACCCATACCGGGACGGGCGGCAATGATAATCAAGTCCGACTTCTGCCAACCGGAGGTAACGCGGTCTACACCGGTGAAGCCGGATGGAACACCGGAGAGGCCTTCGCGTTTGGAGATTTCTTCGATGCGGCTAACGGCTTGCTTGACGAGCTCGTAGGAGCCTTCGTAGTTTTTTTTTAGGTTGCCTTGTGAGACGTTGAAGAGGTTTTGTTCTGCCTTGTCGAGCAGCTCAAGCACGTCGTTGGTCTCGTCGTAGGCCTCTTCGATCATCTCGTTGGAGATGCGAATGAGTTCGCGCTGGATGTGCTTCTGTACCACGATGCGTGCGTGGTATTCGATGTGTGCGGAAGACGAGACGCGGGTGGAGAGGCCGATGAGCTTCGCTTCCCCGCCAATTTTGTCGAGTTTGCCCTCTTTGCGCAAGCGCTGTGCCACCGTGAGGATGTCGATTGGATCAGATTCCCCAAAGAGGTGGGTGACGGCTTCAAAAATGTGCTGGTGGGCTTCGACGTAAAAGGATTCGGGCGCTAAGATGTCCACCACTTTGGACAGTGCATCGCGGTCGATGAGCAAAGCGCCTAATACCGCTTCCTCCAATTCAATCGCCTGCGGTGGGATGCGTCCAGCGCCTCCTAGGGGGAGAACGGTGGCGTCCCGACGGGCGCGTGAAGGGGTGGAGGCAGCTTGTTCCATGGAATTAAGAAGCAGCTTCGTCGTACACGCCCATGGCGCAGAATTTCTCGATACGGGCGTTCACCAATTCAGCAGATGGGACGTCTTTCAACTCCGAGTAGAGGCGTAGAATTTCGGCCGAAAGAATTTGGAACATGGCCTTGGGATCGCGGTGAGCGCCTCCGGTAGGTTCCTCAATGATGCCGTCGATGAGGCCATTGCTGAGCATGTCTTGGGCAGTGAGCTTGAGGGCTTCTGCTGCGCGCTCCTTGAAATCCCAGCTGCGCCAGAGGATGGAGGAGCAGGATTCGGGGCTGATAACAGAGTACCAGGTGTTTTCCAACATCATCACGCGGTCACCCACGCCAATGCCCAATGCGCCCCCAGAGGCGCCTTCGCCAATGATGATGCAAATGACCGGCACTTTCAAACGTGCCATTTCCAAGATATTGCGGGCAATCGCTTCGCCTTGGCCGCGCTCTTCGGCTTCTAGGCCAGGAAAGGCGCCTGGAGTATCAATCAGGGTGACAATGGGGCGACCAAATTTCTCCGCTTGCTTCATCAAGCGAAGTGCCTTGCGGTAGCCTTCCGGGTTGGCCATGCCAAAGTTGCGCAGTTGGCGCAGCTTGGTGGTGACCCCTTTTTGTTGGCCAATGAACATGAAGCTCTCGCCATCGATGCTGCCCCAGCCGCCGACCATGGCTTTGTCGTCTTTAACGTGGCGATCGCCGTGCATTTCGATGAAGTTGCCCCCCGTCATGGCCTCAATGTAGGCCAAGGTGTAGGGACGGCCGGTGTGGCGGCTCAATTGAACGCGTTGCCAGGGGGTAAGCGAGGCTTTGAGTTCAGCCTGTGCGGCAGCCAGTTTAGCATCCAATTCACTAAGGCTGTCGCTCATGTCTACGCCCGTCTCCGCTTGGAGGGCTTGGGCTTTGGCAATTTGCTCGTCCAGCTCTTTGATGGGGGCTTCAAAATCTAGATAGTCCATAGTTTTTAGGCAAGGGTTCAAACTTACACATTCCCGAGGGCTTAGCCCGGGCGATGTGGAAAACTCTTAGAGGTTCTTTCGGCGCTTTTGGCGTTTGAGGAGGGCATCGGCAGCCAACATGGCTAGAATAACGGCCATGCCGAGGTAGAAGCCGGTGTTCATGGCTTCGGATTCGGCGAAGAGGAGGAGCGCGATGAGAATGCCATAGACCGGCTCCATGGCGATGGTCAGCATGACTGTGAAGGGGCTGAGGTAGCGCATGATTCGGACCGATTGCACAAAGGCAAAGGCCGTGCAGAAGGTCGCGAGGAGGACCAAGTAGAACCAGTCGCTGCCGCTGGGCGCCAGAACCGCCGACGTAAGATCGCCCGTCACCAGGAGGTAAATACTTAAAAGCAGCACCCCAAGGCTCATTTCCCAAAAGGAGATGTCCAAAGGCGGCATGCGCTTGACAATGCGGCCGTTGAGTACGGAGAAGAGGGCACTGAGAATGGAGCTCGTAAGGCCGACAAGGATGGCGGTAGTTTGGCCTTCCACGGACCCAAAGAGAAGGACCATGCCGGCGACTACTCCGCCGCCAATGAGAATTTCACCGGGCAAGATGCGGCGCTTGAAAAAGAGCGGTTCCAGCAAAGATGTGAAGAAGGGACCCGTGCTCAAGCAGGCCAGCGTCAGCGAGATATTGGAAATTTTAATCGCGTGGTAGAAGGTGATCCAATGGACCACGATGATGGCGGCGTTCAGGCTGAGGGTTCCCCAGAGTTCGCGTGGAGGAAGGCTGAAGCGCTTTTTGGTCAATCGCACATAGGCGTACATAAAGAAGGCTGCCAAGAGAATGCGGTACCACACGAGCGGCAAAGCCTCCACATGGATCAGACGGCCTAGGGCGCCGGTAAATCCCCAAATCAGGACAATAAAATGCATCCAGAGGTGGTGCACCCAAATGGGCGAATCGTCGGTCGGGCGGATGAGGGACATAGCCGGTTATTTAGCCGCTCGAAGGTAGAGGTAGACCCCGAGCACAGCAAACAAAAGATTGGGCATCCAGACGGCCAGCCAAGGACTGATGTAGGGGGAGGCGACAAATATGCTGCTGAGCTGCATGACAAAGATGTAGGTCACGGCGAGCAAGAGGCCGATGGCGATTTGGGCGCCAATGCCCCCGCGTCGCTTTTCGGAGGCCAAGGCCACGGCAATGAGGACCAGAATGTATACGGAGAAGGGGTAGGCGGTTCGGCGGTACCATTCCATTTCGTGGTAGACTACGGCCTCGGAGCCGCTGAGGCGCTCCTGCTGCAAGAAGGTCCATAGGGCGGGGGAGGTCATAGTGGCGGTGCTGCGCAGGTCGGGCGAAATGGTGCTGGGGCCAAAGCTGAAGGCGGTGTCTAGGCGGCGGCCGCGGCTCAAAAACTGGGTACCTTGGGCGTTCCAGGTTCGGCGCGTCCAGTTGTCGAGCTGCCAAAGCTGCCGAATCGTGTCAAAGCGGATAAAATCGCATTCCAACTTTTCTAGCATGCGGGTTTGGTCGAAGCGCTCGTAGGTGAAGTGGTAGCCGCCGAGGCGTTCGGGGCTCCACGTTTCGACGTAGACGAAGTGTTCGGGTAAGACCTGACGGTGGATGTTGATGGGGCGCGAAGGCATCACGTCTTGAACGTAGGTATCCTCAAAGTGGATGCGCCGAATGTTGGTCTGCGGAATGATAAAATGACTCAAGACGGCCGTTAGCGCGAAAACCACGGTGGCCCCGAGGAAGTAGGGTTTGAGCAGGCGCTGGAAAGAGACCCCGCCGGTGAGGACGGCGGTGATTTCGGTTTGGTCGGCCATTCGGGCCGTGAAGAAAATGGTCGACAAAAAGACAATGAGGCCCGTGAAGGTCGTGCCGTAAAAGGCGATGAAGTTCACGTAGTAATCGCCCAAAATCGCCTGTATGCCGGCGCCTTGGCTAATGAAGTTGTCGAGCTTTTGGCTGATGTCGAAAACGACGGCGATGAGCATGACCAAGCCTAAAAACAGCCCGTAATTCCCCAAAAATTTGACGAAAATGTAGCGGTCTAGGCGGCTCATGCCCCAGCGTTTCATGGCTTAGAGGCGGTTTTGGAGTTTGGGGACCATCTGGTTCTTCCAACTGGCAAAATCTCCCGCTAGAATGTGCGCACGCGCCTGCTCCACCAACCAGAGGTAGAAGCGCAAGTTGTGTATGCTGGCAATTTGGCGGCCAAGTTGCTCATCGGCGTGGAAGAGATGGCGCAGGTAGGCCTTGCTGTAGCGTTGGTCTACAGTGGCATCGCCGTTTGGATCCAAGGGGCTGAAGTCGTCCGCCCACTTGGCATTGCGCAGGTTGAGGATGCCTTCGGAGGTGAAGATTTGGCCGTTGCGGGCGTTGCGGGTAGGCATGACGCAGTCAAACATATCTACGCCTAACGCGATGTTTTCCAAAATATTGGCGGGTGTACCGACGCCCATGAGGTAGCGCGGTTTGTCCGCGGGCAAAATGCGGCAGACTTGATCGGCCATGGCGTACATCTCCTCGGCAGGTTCGCCGACGCTCAGGCCGCCGATGGCGTTGCCAAAGGCGCCTTTGGAGGCGATGTATTCGGCCGATTCCTGGCGCAAGTCGGGGTAGGTGCTTCCCTGAACGATGGGGAAGAGCGCCTGTTCATAGCCGTATTTGGGTTCCGTGGCGTTCCACTGCGTGAAGCAGCGGTCCAGCCAGCGGTGCGTTCGCTCCATGGCCTCGCGGGCATAAGGTTTGGCACAGGGGTAGTCCGTACACTCGTCAAAGGCCATGACGATGTCAGCGCCAATCTGGCGTTGGATGTCCATCACGGCTTCCGGCGTGAAGAGGTGCCGGCTGCCGTCAATATGCGATTGAAATTTGACGCCTTCCTCGGTGATTTTCCGAATGTCCTGCAGGCTGTGCACCTGGAAGCCGCCACTGTCCGTCAGCATGGGGCCATCCCAGGTCGTAAAACGGTGTAGGCCTCCCGCTTTTTCCAGGATGGACGTGCCCGGACGTAAGTACAAATGGTAGGTGTTGCCCAGGACAATGTGTGCTTTGATATCGTTCTTGAGTTCGGTCGGGTGCACGCCCTTCACCGTGCCCAACGTTCCAACCGGCATGAAGATGGGGGTAGGGACGGCTCCGTGCGCGGTGTGCAGGGTTCCAGCCCGCGCTGAACTGCCCGAATCTTGGGCAACGAGATCAAATTGCATACAGCAAAATTAGGCCTTTCCTATGGACTACTTTTGTGCCTGTATGGGCTACTCTGTCTTTTTGCAAGCCGGCGCACTATCCGCCGAAACGGTCAGCGCGATGAACCTCATTTTTTGGGGCTCTTTGGCGGTCTTGGTCGTGGGCATTAGTGCAGCTATCCGGGTATTCTTGCCCTGGTTTTCGTGGAGTCGCGCTGCGGGCAAAGGGCTTGAACCGTCCGAATGCAGCCTCATGATCGTCGGTCGTCACGATGCAGAAGGTTTCGAGCGCTGGGTCCATGCGGCCTTTGCACACCTCCCAGAAGCCGAAATCCTGGCGGTGGACAACCAGAGCGAGGACGATACCGCCAATGCCCTTGAAGCCCTCAAACGGCAGTACCCGTCGTTGACGGTGGTCACCTTACCGGCCTCCGAGCGCTTTTGGAGCACCCGAAAATTGGCGTTAACCCTCGCTGTTAAAGCAGCGCACCGCACCTACAGTCTGTGGGTGGACACCCGCTGTGAAGTTCCTGCCGATTTGCAGCAGTGGCAGCGTGCGTTGACATCTCCTTTGCGCCGAGGCAAGGCCATCGCTTCCTTCGCGCCGGTGGTAGCGCCCCGCTCTGCATCCTTCCGAGCCCGTGCCGAATCCCTAGCGGTCAATGTTTGGGCGCATCTGCGTGCACGCCCGCTGTTGCCTGCCTTGAAGGCGGTAAAGACGACTGGCATGGTTCCCGTGAATTTTGCCTTTAAAACCCAAGGCTTTTTTGACATCAAGGGCTACTTGACCAGCATGCACTTGGACGGCGGCGAAGCCGAATTCCTGTTGAACGATTTAGTGCCGCAGGGAGCCGTTGTACCTGTGGCCCAGCCTTCCGCCTTTCTTACGCGTCCCTGGCTACCCCAGCACGATCCTAAAATGCGCGCCCACCGCGAGGGAAGCGAACGCTTTGCCGTGGCACGCTATGGATTTTTAATCCTCTTGGTGGATCTTGTCGCGGTGGCCGCGGGATTGCACCTGGCCTTGCTGTGGATGCACATGGAGGATTTTGGGATGCTCCAGCCCAGTCCACAGATTCGCTTCCTGCAAGGACAGCTTCAAGCATTGCTTGGGGTCTATGTGTTCCTGCAGGTCAGCTTCTGGGTGTATGCGGTGCAGTGGAGCCAGCGCTTGGGCGCCGGATGGGCCGTGGGCCTGAGTGCACCGGTTTACCTACGCGCACGCCTCTTGACAAAGGCTTTAACCTTTTGGAAAAAATGAAGGCACCTGAAAATTGGGCTGCGCCCTTTCCCTTTCTGACGCCGGCAGCCATCGCGCAGATGGAGGCCCTGCCTGCGCTTTACGCAGAGTGGAACGCCCAAATCAACGTAATCTCCCGAAAAGACGAAGACGGCATCTGGGAACGCCACATTCTTCATTCCTTGTGCTTAGGGGGCATCGTTCCGCACCGTCCAGGCTTGCGCATCTTGGACATTGGGACAGGTGGGGGCTTCCCCGGCATCCCCTTGGCCATTGCCTTCCCCAACGTGCATTTTACGCTCATCGATTCCATTGGCAAGAAAATCAAAGTGGTTCAAGCCGTGGTGGATGCCTTGGGCCTACCCAATGTGACGGCCATTCACGGACGTGCCGAATCGCTCAAAGGACCTTTTGACGCGGTCGTTACACGGGCCGTTGCGCCAGCTGCAACACTCATGGGCTGGTCGCGCCACCTGTGGAGCAAGAACCCCAATGTAGCCCTTTATGCGCTCAAGGGAGGGGATTTGACGGAAGAGCTCAAAGGCCTGAAGGCCACCCTCTTTCCCTTGCCCGACATTTTGCCCGGGGAGTTCTACTCGACGAAGTACGTCGTTCGCATTCCTGCGCGGTAAGGCTCCGGGTACGGAAGCAAAAAGGCGGCCCGCAAGGGCCGCCTTTTTGCATTAAACGCTTAAAATTTCCGTCTGGATGCACGGCGCATGGAGCCATGCGCCTGGATCCTCTTAGCCCATGAAGGGGTAGCGGTAGTCGGTGGGGGGTACCAAGGTCTCCTTGATGGTGCGCGGAGAAACCCAACGCAGCAAGTTCAGAACAGAACCCGCCTTGTCGTTGGTGCCCGAACCACGAGCGCCCCCAAAGGGCTGTTGGCCCACGACGGCACCGGTGGGCTTGTCGTTCACATAGAAGTTCCCTGCAGCAAAAGCGAGGGCTTTGGTGGCTTCGTCGACGGCCGCGCGGTCCGTGGCGAAAACAGCACCGGTCAAGGCGTATTCGGAGGTTTCGTTCACCAAAGCCAGGGTAGAGGACCACTCCGCATCGGGGTAGACGTAAACCGTCAAAACGGGGCCAAAAATCTCCTCGCACATCGTGCGGAACTTGGGATTGGTGGTGAGGATGACCGTGGGCTCAATGAAGTAGCCCTTGGACTTGTCGTAGCCACCTCCGGCGATGATCTGGGCATCCGACTTGGACGTTGCGTCGTCGATGAAGCCTGCGATTTTGTCAAAGGCACGCTCGTCGATGACGGCAGTGATAAAGTTCTTAAGGTCGCCCGGAGTGCCTGTCTTAAACGTCGCTAGGTCGCGCTTTATGCCGGCTTCCACCTCCGCCCAAAGGCTTTGTGGAATGTAGGCGCGGGAGGCCGCGGAGCACTTTTGGCCTTGGAATTCGAAGGCGCCGCGCACGAGGCCCGTCACCACCTCTTGCGCATTCGCAGAAGGGTGTGCAACGACGAAGTCCTTGCCGCCCGTCTCGCCCACAATGCGGGGATAGCCCTTGTAGCGGTCAATGTTGGTGCCGATTTCCTTCCACAGGTGCTTGAAGACGGCGGTAGAGCCGGTGAAGTGCAAGCCTGCAAAGTCGGGGTGCTTGAAGACAATATCGCCAAATTCAGGCCCGTCCATGTAGACGAGGTTGATGACTCCATCGGGCAATCCGGCTTTGCGGAAGATTTCCATGACTACCCACGCGGAGTACACTTGGCTGTCGGCAGGCTTCCACACCACTACGTTGCCCATGAGTGCGGCAGAAGCAGGGAGGTTGCCGGCGATGGCCGTGAAGTTAAAAGGGGTGATAGCCACGACGAATCCTTCCAGGGCGCGGTACTCCATGCGGTTCCAGATACCGGGGGATGAAATGGGCTGCTCGGCGTAGATTTTCTCCATGAAGTGCGCATTGAAGCGCAAGAAGTCGGCAAATTCACAGGCCGCATCAATTTCGGCTTGGAAAGCGGTCTTGGACTGGGCCAACATGGTGGCCGCGTTGATGGTGGCGCGGTACGGGCCAGAGACCAAATCGGCAGCGCGCAGGAAGATGGCGGCGCGCTCGTTCCAAGGCATAGAGGACCAAGCGGCGTGGGCGCCCAAAGCGGCATCGACCGCAGCTTGGGCATGCTCGGCTTTCCCGTAGTGGTAATGGCCAATTACATGCTGGTGGTCGTGCGGAGGACGGCAGTCGCGCAAGTCGTTCGTGCGAATTTCTTGGCCGCCGATAAACTGCGGAATGTCTTTGACCTGGTTGTAGAGGTCGTTGTAGGTCGCAATCAAGGTTTCGCGGGCAGGGGTACCTGGTGCGTAGGAATAGATGGGCTCGTTAACGGGAGCGGGAAGTTGGAAGGATCCGTTGGACATGATGCGTATCAATTAAGGAATGTTCCTCAAAGGTCGGCATCAACGGTCGGTTCGCGAAGAATTTCTAAAATTTCTCCTCGGCGCGTAAGTCGCAGACCGGTTAGAGACCCTCCTCGCCAGGCTCCCGTGTCGATGCCCCACGCATTGGCCTCTGGGAAAAAGCGGGGCTGTCCGTCCTCTTGAACCACATGTCCAAAGAGTTGCAGCTTGCCCACGTTCTTCAGGTGCGATCGGTTGTGCAGGACTCCGCGCGAGGAATGCGGGTTAAAGGGATCCCGGGCATGCAGCGCGACGCCGGCGTGCGTGATTAGAATGTAGGGGTTCTCCCACTTGAGGGGCCAGCTATGGAGCCAGGCCATGTACCGCTTGTAGGAGAGGCCGCGTTTGAGCATGTCCCGCTTGAGCCGCTCCAAGTAGCCGGGGCGTTCATTTTGAGCCATGGCATCGAGCGCCATCTGCTCGTGGTTGCCTTTCAGAATGTGAACGGCATAGGGGAACTCATTCTTGAGTTTGCGCAGGTATTTCAGCGTCTTGGCACTGTGGCGCCCTTTGTTGATCACGTCCCCCACCAAAATGAGAAACTCATCTTGGTCGTTCCAGTGGTTTTTGACAAAGGCTTTCAAGGTGTGCACGCAACCGTGAACGTCGCCTACCACCAAGAGATTCATGTCTTTGGAGAATTATGCGTTGAGCATGACGGGCATGACGAGCATGAGGACTTCCTCGCCTTCGTCTAAGCCCCCTTCGGGTACCAGAATACCTGCGCGGTTGGGCGCAGAAAGCTCCAAAGCCACTTCGTCCGCTTCCAAATTGCTCAGCATTTCAGCAATGAAACGGCTGTTAAAGCCAATTTCCATGTCGTTGCCTTCGTAGTTGCAGCCTAAGCGTTCGTGTGCCTTGTTGGCAAAATCCAAGTCTTCTGCAGAAATGTGCAGCTCGTTTCCGGCCACTTTCAAGCGAATCTGGTGCGTGGTCTTATTGGAGAAGATGGACACGCGCTTGACGGAGCTCAAGAACGCGCCGCGGTCCGCTACCAAGCGGTTGGGGTTGTTCTTGGGGATGACCGCCTCAAAGTTGGGGTACTTGCCGTCGATGAGTCGGCAGACCAACGTGACACCGTCGTAGCTGAACTGGGCGTTCTGCTCGCTGTAGGCCACCTCCACGTCGTTGTCTCCCGAGCCCAAGGTGGACTTCAAGAGGTTCAAGGGCTTTTTAGGGAGGATGAATTCCGCCGTTGCAGGAGCGCTGTAGTCGGTGCGACGGTAGCGCACGAGCTTGTGCGCATCCGTGGCTACGAAGGTCAATCCTTCCG
>Ga0255757_10002291_pt1 | contig 18115 bp, 14 predicted proteins | sample 071ome_27_FD_179957 | JGI IMG/M metagenome (GOLD analysis project Ga0255757, IMG submission 179957) | Coastal salt marsh microbial communities from the Groves Creek Marsh, Skidaway Island, Georgia - 071409AT metaG (version 2) | ecosystem: Environmental > Aquatic > Marine > Intertidal zone >...
CACCGTCGTAGGGCTGGCCCGCCATGCGAGCGGTGAACTCCTCGCTTCGATCCCCGGCAAAAACCAGATGGGTGTGGCTGTCGACGAAGCCGGGAAGCACGCAGGCGCCGTCTGCGTCGATTCGTTCGTCGGCGACCTGGCCGGTGCGACCGACGGAGACGACGTGGCCTGCTTCCACCACGACCGATGCGTCGTGGCATTTGCCGAGTGGCCCTTCGCCCAGCGCGGGATCGTTGGTGATCAGCAGGCCGATGTTGTCGATGACGGTTGCGGTCATGTGAGGAGTTCCTCGATCGATGCTCGAAGTTCGGCTCCCACATCGACACGCCGATGGTGGTGGTCGGCAACGACAGTCGTGCCGTCGACGACGACGGTGCTGATGTCGGCTGTGGTGGCAGCGAAGATGGCCGCCTCGATCGCATGCTCACCCGAGGAGCCCGCAGTGCGTTCGCTGTCGAGTCGGATCGCAACGAGGTCGGCTCGATCGCCGACGGCGAGGCGCCCCGCCGACTGCCAGCCGAGTGCCCGTTGCCCGTTCACCGTCGCCATGGCCAGGAGCTCGGGCGCGGTGTGGAGCCCGCGGCGTTCGCTGCGCAGACGCTCGTGGAGTTCGATCGAGCGGGCTTCGACGAAGTGATCGATGGTTGCGTGTGAATCGCTCCCGAGGTGGATCGGGATCCCGGCTTCGGCGAAGTCGAGGGTAGGTCCGATGCCGTCTCCCAGATCTCGCTCGGTTGTCGGGCACATGCTCACGGTCGACCCGCTGGACGAGAGGCGCCGCACGTCGTCGGCACAGACATGGGTTGCGTGCACGGCAGTGAAGCCAGGGCCGAGGGCACCCGATCGGTCGAGGACGGTGAGTGGCGTGCCACCGAGGACGGCAAGGCATGCATCGTTTTCTGACCGCTGTTCGCTGACGTGCGCATGCAGCGGTGCGCCGAAGCCACGGGTCGACTCAGCGGCCATGGCGATCGAGTCGGGATCGACTGCCCGGATGCTGTGGATGGCTCCACCGATCAACTGGTTGGTGCCGGGCGAGAGGTTGTCCACCCGTTGCGCCCACTGCTCCGCATCGGCGTCGGCGTAGCGACGCTGGGGCCCCTCGATCGGCTGATACCCGCCGGCATCGAGACCGCCGTGGAGGTAGAGGGTGTCGAGGAGGGTGATGCGGATGCCGGCGTCTTCGGCCGCAGCCAGCAGTGCGTGGCCCATCTGATTCGGATCGTCGTAGGGCGTGCCGTCAGGCTGATGGTGTACGTAGTGGAACTCACCCACTGCCGTTTGGCCGGCCAACGCCATCTCTGCGAACACCGCTCGAGCGAGGCGATGATAGGTGTCGGGATCGAGGCGGGTCGCAGCGGCGTACATCATGTCGCGCCACGTCCAGAACGAGCCACGATCGGCCTGGGTCCGGGAGCGCAGCACGCGGTGAAAGGCATGGCTGTGGGTGTTCGCCAGTCCGGGAATCGTCAACCCGGCGAGGCGCGTGGCATCGGCCGATGGTGCGGTGTCGGCGTCGATGGCGGTGAAGCGACCGTTGCGGGCGGTGATCGTGACCCCGCGATGGACGGCACCGTCGATTGCTGCGTATTCGCACCACCAACCGGTCACGACCCGACTCGTTCCACGAAGGCGGTGATCCGCTCGACGAATGCATCGCGATGATGCCGCTCGAACTCCGCCCAGGTCGCGAGCGAGGCCGGGTCGGCTCGATCGGTGATCAGCCGCCCGTCGAGGTGGTCGCATTCGTGCTGCCAGGTTCCGGCGGTGAGCCCCCGCTTGATCTCGTCGTGAACCACGCCGTCGCGGTCGAGGTATCGCACCCGAATGTTGACGTGGCGCGAGACGTTGCCTCGCAGCGGAACCGAGAGGCAGCCCTCGTTGATGTCGACCATCTCGCCGTCGAGTGGCTCGATCTCTGGGTTGATCGCCACGGTCAGCGGGAGAGGCGGCTTGTACGGGTAGCGCGGGTTCGACGTGACTTCCATGACCACGACCCGGCGGTGAGCTCCGATCTGCGTTGCTGCGAGGCCAGCACCGTTGGCGTTGCGCATCGTCTCGATGAGGTCGTCGATCAACGCCTGCACTTCGGCCGATGCCACCTCCGCCGGTGTGATCGGCTCGGCCACGACGCGGAGTGCGGGGTCGCCGAGTTGGAGGATGGGGTGACTGGTCATCGACGCATCGGTATCCGAAGACCCCGTTCTTGGGCCACATCGATCGCCCGGTCGTACCCGGCATCGACATGACGCAACACGCCTGTGGCCGGATCGTTGGTGAGGACCCGCTCGAGCTTTGCGGCGGCGAGATCGGTGCCGTCGGCGACCGACACCTGTCCGGCGTGGATCGATCGACCGATCCCGACCCCTCCGCCGTGGTGGAGACTCACCCAGGTTGCGCCCGAGCATGTCGTGACGAGCCCGTTGAGAAGGGGCCAGTCGGCGATGGCATCGGAGCCGTCGGCCATGCCTTCGGTTTCTCGATAGGGGGAGGCGACGGAGCCTGAGTCGAGGTGGTCGCGGCCGATGACGACCGGGGCGCTGAGTTCGCCCGACTTCACCATCTCATTGAAGCGAAGGCCGAGGCGGTGCCGTTCGCCGTACCCGAGCCAGCAGATTCGGGCGGGAAGTCCTTGGAACGCCACCCGCTCGCCGGCGAGGCGGATCCAACGGGCCAATGGTTCGTTCTCGGGAAACTCTTCGAGCACAGCTCGATCGGTGGCGGCGATGTCGGCTGGATCTCCCGAAAGTGCAACCCAGCGAAACGGTCCCATGCCTTCGCAGAACAGTGGCCGGATGTAGGCCGGCAGGAACCCGGGGTAATCGAATGCCCGTTCGAAGCCACCGAGCTTCGCTTCGGCGCGAAGGCTGTTGCCGTAGTCGAACACTTCGGCACCGGCGTCCAGGAAACCGACCATTGCCTGACAGTGGGTCGCCATCGCGAGCCGAGCGCGTCGCGTGAACTCCTCAGGATCACGGGTTCGGAGGTCGGCTGCAGCGTCCTGGGAGAGGTCGTTCGGCAGGTAGGACAGCGGGTCGTGGGCCGAGGTCTGGTCGGTGACGATGTCGGCATCGATGCCATCGGCCAGGAGACGGGGAAGCACGTCGGCAGCGTTGCCGAGCAGTCCCACCGACAGCGGGATACGGTTCGCCTTCGCCTCGGTGACTCGTCGGACGGCGGTCTCGTAGTCGGGAGCGACTTCGTCGAGGTATCGGTGTTCGACGCGGCGGTCGAGCATGTGCTGGTCGACATCGACGATCAGCACCACCCCGTCGTTCATCGTGACTGCGAGTGGCTGTGCCCCTCCCATCCCGCCGGCACCGGCTGTGATCGTCAGTGTGCCGGCGAGACTACCGCCGAACCGTCGGCGGGCGATCTCGGCGAAACACTCGTAGGTTCCTTGCAGGATGCCCTGGGTGCCGATGTAGATCCACGACCCGGCCGTCATCTGGCCATACATCGTGAGACCCTCGTGCTCCAGTCGTCGGAACTCGTCCCAATTCGCCCAGTCGGGCACAAGGTTCGAGTTTGCGATGATCACCCGGGGCGCCCATTCATGGGTGCGGAGGACGCCGACGGGTTTGCCCGACTGCACGAGCATCGTCTCGTCCTGGTCGAGTGTCCGGAGCGTGTCGAGCATGGCGTGGAAGGCCGGCCACGATCGTGCCGCTCGTCCGGTGCCGCCGTAGACCACGAGTTCGTCGGGGTTCTCGGCGACGGCCGGGTCGAGATTGTTCTGCAGCATTCTGAATGCGGCTTCTTGCTGCCATCCCTTGCAGTTGAGATCACTGCCTCGGGGTGCCGAGACGGGGGAGGGAGTACCGATGTTGCCGAATGAACTCATCGGTCTGCTGGTGTCGTTGGGCGCATGCTTGCAGTCTGCGTCGTTCCTTCGTATGGTGTCAATCAATGACACTATTGTCACTCAATGACATTTCTGAGGACGAGGGTCCATCGATTCCTCGCTCAATCTCCCGTGTCTTCGACCTGCTCGAGACGGTTGTTGCACGGGGTTCCTGCACGCTCACGGAAGCAGCGGGCGATGTCGAGCTCACGCCCACCACTGCGCGTCGGTATCTCCAGGCTCTCGTCGCCCGTGGGTACATCGAGCGCACGACCGGTGGCACATACCGTGCCGGGCCTGCCGTGCGGGTGCTCGCCCGGGCACTCGATGACCGCGACGAGGTCGCAGCACTTGCACGCCGGGCACAGCCTCATCTCGAGCGGCTCGCGTCGACTGTGGGGGAGTCCGTGTATCTCGGCGTTGTCGACGACGACTCGATCGTCTACGTAGCGACCGCCCAGACCGAGCGAGCAATTCGGCACGTCGGGTGGATCGGGCAGCGGCTCCCCCATGAGCACACTGCGATCGGTGCTGCCCTCGCAGCGCCTGGACGGCCGGTGTTTCGCAGCGGTGGACTCGAGACCGACATCAGCGCTGTGAGCCATGGCCTGCCCGGGGAGTGGGAGGGAACGGCAGCAATCTCGATCGTTGGCCCCACGCACCGATTCGATCAGGCGTCGATCGCTCGTTTCGAGCTTGCATTGACCCAGGCTGTTGGTGCCCTCATCGATGAGCTTCGTCTCGAGGCAGTTCGATGACTGTCGTCCTCGACGGACCGGGGGTCACGATCGACGATGTAGTGGCGGTTGCCCGTGGTGGTGACGAGGTGGCGCTTACCGACGCAGCGATCTCCCGAATGGCGGCAAGCCGAGCGGTGGTCGACCGACTGACCGAGGGCGAGCCCCACTACGGCATCTCCACCGGCTTCGGCGCGCTTGCCACCATTGCGATCCCTCCGGAGCGCCGGCGTGCCCTGCAGGTTGCCCTCGTGCGGTCCCATGCAGCCGGCATGGGTGACCCGGTCGAGGACGAGGTGGTTCGGGCCATGGTTTTTCTGCGGGCCCGCAGCCTCGCCCTGGGATACAGCGGGACCCGACCCATCGTCGCCGAAACCATGATCGCCGTGCTGAACGCCGGCATCGCACCGATCGTTCCCGAGTACGGCTCGCTCGGCGCGAGTGGTGATCTTGCACCCCTGTCCCACGCCGCGCTGGCGTTGCTCGGCGAGGGTGAGGTGCGAGTCAACGGGCTGGTCACCTCGGCAGCAGACGCCCTTGCCGCCGCCGGCATCGAACCGCTGCACCTTGTCGAAAAGGAGGGGTTGGCCCTCATCAACGGTACGGACGGGATTCTCGGACAGCTCTGCCTGGCCGTCCACGACGCCGCACGCCTTCTCGAGCAGGCGGATTCGATCGCGGCGCTCACCGTCGAGGGCCTGCTCGCCACCGATGCGCCGTTCGCCGACGACCTGCAGGCGCTGCGACCTCAGCCTGGCCAGCGGATGTCGGCTGCACATATCCGAGCTGCGCTGGCGGGCTCTCCGATCGTCGCGAGCCATGCCTCACCAGATGACGCTCGGGTGCAGGACGCGTACTCGATCCGCTGCACGCCTGCGGTCCACGGTGCTGTCTACGACACACTCGAGCACTGCTCCCGGATCGCCACCAACGAACTCGGTGCGGCGATCGACAACCCAATGGTGTTGCCTGACGGGCGGGTCGAATCGTGCGGCAACTTCCATGGCGCCCCGCTCGGTTTCGCCGCCGACTTTCTTGCGATTGCCATGGCTGAGGTCGGAGCAATCGCCGAGCGACGCATGGACCGACTGCTCGATCGCACGCGAAGTCACGGGCTGTCACCGTTCCTCGCCGAAGAAGTTGGTGTCGACAGTGGTCTGATGATCGGGCACTACACCGCTGCAGCGCTTGCGTCCGACAACAAGCGCCTTGCAAGCCCGTCGTCGGTCGACTCGCTCCCGACCTCAGGGATGCAGGAAGACCACGTGTCGATGGCGTGGCTGGCGGTTCGCAAACTCCGCAAGGTGATCGACAACGTCCGCCGAATCCTCGCAGTCGAGTACGTCGCAGCCGCTCGGGCCGTTGAGATGCGGGAACCGTTGCAGCCCGGCGACGCGACGGGTGAGATGATCGCTGCGCTGCGCGCCCATGTGCCCGGCATGGGGCCCGATCGCTACTTGGCCCCCGAACTGCATGCCGCCGAATCGCTGCTCAAGGGGTGAAGCGCACCGGCATGCGGCTCGGGCCGAAGATGAAATTCGAACCCATCCATTCCACAGGGCCGGTCGATTCGATGTCGGGAAGTCGGGAAAGGATTTCGCGAAGGATCGCGTCGATCTCGAGTCGGGCGAGGTTGGCCCCCAGGCAGTAGTGCGGGCCCCCACCACCGAAGGCGACGTGCGGATTCGGTGAGCGAGTGATGTCGAATCGCTCGGGCGCATCGAAGACCGCAGGATCGCGGTTTGCGGCGCCGTAGTACATGACGACCTTGTCACCTGCGTCGATCACGTGACCTGCGAGCTCGGTGTCGGTCGTGGCCGTCCGTCGCATGTAGACCACTGGACTGACCCAGCGCAGCATCTCCTCGATCGCGGAGCCCAGGTGGCCATCGATGTCCGAGCGCAGCAACCCGAGTTGGTCGGGATGCTCGAACAGCGCATGGAGACCGCCGCCGACGAGGTTCCTGGTGGTGTCACCGCCGGCGTCGACGAGCAGCATGAACCACAGAAAGAAGTCGATCGCATCGACCGCCTCTCCATCGACTGCGCCGTGTGCGATCAACGAGCCCAGGTCGTCGGTCGGCTGTGCCAGCTTGTCCGCATACGCGGCCTGCGACGACATGAACATGGTGGTGACGGCATTGCGTCGCTCCTCGCTGCTCACCACCTCTGAGCTGGCATGGATCGTCTCGGTGCAGTGGTAGAGCCGTCGGCTCTCATCGTGAGAGATACCGAGCATTTCGGCGATCACCAGGCTCGGCATCTCTCCTGCGATGTCGGTGACGAGATCACATTCGCCCCGATCGGCAATGCGGTCGACGATCCCGGCGGCGAGTTGCTGGATCCGAGGTCGCAACGCGTTCGCAGCACGGGGGGTGAACTCGCGACTGACCAGACGACGCATGCGGGTGTGGAGCGGTGGATCGGCGACAAGCATCATCGTGTGGTCGTCGAACGGACTCGGCTCGCCGGAACCGTCGCTGATCATGATCGATGGGTGTGACGAGAACGTCTGGTGGTCGCGTCCGACTGCGCGTACGTCGTCGTGCCGGGTGATCGCCCAAAAGCCCGGTCCGTTCGGCTCGGGGTGCCAATAGGCAGGTGCGTGTTCCCGAAGCCACGAGAACTGATCGTGAGGCTGCGTGCCCCGGTACCCGTCAACCGACAGCAGGTCGATCTCCATCGCCGGACCTTACGCGCTTGCGCGTCGAACGGGCTCGCCGTTCCAGTGCGCGTTCCCATCGCCGCTGTCGGCTTCGGCACGCTTTGCGACAGAACGACTGGTTGGCGGTCCGGGCTTCGAACAGTTCGCCGCATCGCCAATAGGCGCAGGCGCGAAGACGTTCGGGATCGGGTTCGTCGAAGTCGTCTGGTGCGTCGGAGATGCTGATCAGTAGAGCATGTCGATCCTCCGTGGTCGGGGAAACGGCGCATGGCGTTTGCATGAGCGACGCCCGCCGTCGACACTCGGTCATGGTTCGACCCACCCGTTTCTGCAATGTGACTGTCTTCGATGGAAGCGGTGCCCCGGGATTCGTCGCCGACGTCGAGATCGACGGCGACCGGATCGTGACCGTCGGGGCGGCGACGGGAGTCGAAGCCGACGAGATCGATGGCAGCGGTCTGGCGCTTGCCCCGGGCTTTGTCGACGTGCACACCCACGACGATCTCGCCGTGATGACCAATCCCGATCACGGGTGCAAGACGCTGCAGGGGGTGACGTCGGTTGTTGTCGGGAACTGCGGTATGTCGGCGGCTCCGGTGTCCGATGATCCGCTCGGGTTCAGTCACTATCCGCGACTGGCCGACTACCTCCGGCAGGTCGAGGCCGCAGGGCCGGCGGTCAACGTCGGTGCGCTCGTCGGCCACGGGACGGTTCGGGCTGCAGTCATGGGACTGAAGAGCGATCGGGTACCCGATGACCGCGAACGCGAGGCCATGGTCGAGCATGTTGCAGCTGCTCTGGAGGATGGTGCGCTCGGCATGTCTTCCGGCCTCGCCTACGAACCCGGCCGCTACGCAGCGCATGACGAACTGGTCGATCTGGCCGAGGTCGTCGCCGCTGCCGGGGGTGTCTACACGACCCACATGCGAGACGAGGGGCGCGATCTGATCGGCTCGATCGAAGAATCGATCGCCGTCTCCGAGGCGACTGGCGTGGCGCTCCAGATCTCTCATCTCAAAGCGAGCGGGCGTGACGCCTGGGGGACGACTGCCGCAGCACTTGCGGTGATCGATGCCGCTCGACAGCGAGGGGTCGACGTGATGGCCGACCAGTATCCCTACACCCGAGGGAGCACCCTGCTCGAACAGATTGTGGGGGCAGGAGCGCTCGATGGGCCGTCGGCGTTTGCCCACGTCCAGCCCGCAGACCTTCTCATCGCCGCAGCTCCCGGCAACCCGCACTGGGAGGGCCGCACCATCGAGGAGATCGCAGCTGACGAAGGGGTCGGTGGTCGGGAGATGGCCGACCGCATCGTCGAAGCCGAGGGCCGAAACTGTTTCGTGATCATCGACTCGATGTCGGAAGACGACGTGCGTGAGGTCATCAGGCACCCGGCGGTCATGACGGGTAGCGACGGTGTGCCGGGTGGCTCGAAGCCGCATCCTCGGCTCCACCACACCTATCCCCGGGTGCTCGGCCACTACAGCCGGAACGAGGGGCTGCTCGAACTCGCCGATGCAATCCATCGAATGACCGGTATGTGTGCCGATCGGTTCGGTTTTGTCGACCGGGGCGTGATACGGCCCGGTGCCTTTGCCGATCTGGTGCTGTTCGATCCGGGCACGATCATCGATACCGGCACCTACACCGATCCAACCACCGTTCCCGAGGGGATCAGGGGTGTCTGGGTCAACGGTGAGCGGGTTGTCGCCGACGGTGCGGTGACGGGCGTGCGACCGGGTCGGGTGATCCGTCGCCCCGAGGGTCGGTGACCGGCTGGTCGTCGGCGGTGGGCTCGAGTGTCGAGGCGGTCAGTGACCGCGAATGGCGAGGTGGGGATGGCCGACGAAGTGGGGCCGTTCGTTCACCGAGGCAATGCTTCGCTGGAACCTTGACGACACCATGACGCGAGAGATGGATGAGTAGTCGACGTCGAACTTCATGTAGTCGTCGGGCGCGAACTCGAGACAATGGCCGAGGTATGCATTGATGACGCCGCCGTGGCACACCACGGCCACCCGTTCACCTCGATGGTCGGCGACGATCCGGTCGACTTCGGCCACGACGTTCGCCTGGAACCCTGCGACATCGAAGTCGTCGTCGACGAACCCGCTGGCGATCCGCTGTCGATAGGCCTCCGGGTCGGTGGCCTTCAACACCTCGGTCGGGACATACGACGATCCTTCATGGTCGAACTCGCGCAGATGGTCGCGGAGGTTCATGGTCAGACCTGAGGCGTCGGCGAACGGAGCTGCGGTCTGCATCGCCCGACTCATCGGACTGCTGTAGAGCGCGTCGATGGCGGCAGTCATCAACCAGTCGGCGACGCGCTGCGCCTGTTCGTGGCCGAGCTCGGTCAGGGGCGGGTCGGCCGCACCGGCGGCATCCTCGATGTGAACGGGTCGGCCATGACGGACGAAAACGAGTTCCATGGCCCGAAACCTAGGGGAGTGTCGGGTGAAGTGATGAAAAACGACAGAACGCCAGGCCGCAAGCCTGACGTCCGTGCGTCGGTTCCGCAGCGGGCACGACGTACGGCCAAAGCGGGAACGCTATGTACACCCCCTGGGACTCGAACCCAGAACCTGCGGATTAAGAGTCCGATGCTCTACCAATTGAGCTAGAGGTGCAGGAATGACTCCGAAGAGCGATTCTATGGGTGAACGAGGGGATTCGAACCCCCGACCTCCTGGACCACAACCAGGCGCTCTAACCAACTGAGCTACGCCCACCACGCCACCCTTGGAGGGCGGAGCGATTGGCGAGTGTATCGCCCTGCGACCATGGCCGACACACCGATACCCTGAGCGTGCCCCTGTAGCTCAACTGGATAGAGCTCCGGGTTTCTACCCCGGCGGTTGCAGGTTCGAGTCCTGTCGGGGGTGCGTTTCGATCGGTTGATACAGGCCGATCGTCTCCGATGGTGACCGTCGGTGGTGCTCCAGATCAGGCCGGTGTTCAGGCGGCTTCGGGCACTCGAACACGCCTATGATCGGGCCATGGCGCTGGAACCGGAGTGGAGTTGTGTCCAGTGTCGCGCCCCCCTCGACCATCTCGAGGATCGCCGGCGTTGCTCCCGCTGCTCACTCTCGTATCCCGTCGTCGACGGGATCACATTCGCCGATCGTCCGAGCATCGGCTCGGATGCTGTCTCGGAACTCGATGGGGACGCTGCCTGCGAACACCACCGCCGACTCCTCCACACCCGGTGGAAGCGGCGTCACACAGAGCCGTACGCATGGTTCCGGCCCTTCAACGAGTCGAGTCGATCTTTGGAGCGGTTTTTGCCGTTGATCGCCGAGTCGCTGGCGCCCGAGCAGCCGATTCTCGATCTGTGGAACCGAACCGGCTGGACTGGCGCGTGGCTGGCAGCTCGCTTCCCCGATCATCGAGTCTTCTCGATCTGGGAAGGCGATTGCGACGTGCTTGGACACGGTGGGTTTCTTCATTGGTTCTCGAGCGATCGTCGACCGTCGAATCTCGAACTCCTCTTCATCTCCCCGGCCGATCCGCTTCCGTTTGCGACGGGGACGTTCGGCTTCGTCCACGGGCTGGATTCGCTTCACCGGTATCCATGGCAAGAGCTGCTTGCCGAGTGTCTTCGGGTCGCCGATCCGGAAGCGATCTTGGCGTTTCCTCATCTCCACCTGACCAACAGCGAACCGGAGCCGTTCTTCGAGCGGGGTTGCCTGCAACGCCACGGGCGCGACTGGTCGGCGGATCTTGCAACGGTGCTCGATGACGACCCTCGCCAAGCCTGGGTACTCTCGGAGCCGCAAGCATTCGACCGCTCCCGATCGCTCCGACTGGTCGATGACGCCGAAACCACCGACTACAACGCCCTGATGCTCATCGGTCCGAGCCGGTGGAACGGTGTTGCCGTTGCGCCGGCTGCACTGCCGACGAGGCGGGAATCGGCCTTTCTGTTGTTGAATCCCGCAGTTCGTATCGACGAGCAAGGTTGCGTCGAGATCGAACGAACGGCACTTGGCGGAACGGTCGGACACATGCTCGACCGGCACGATGCCGGTTTTCGGCATGTGCTGGCCCTGCAAGGTCAGCCTCTCTCCTCCGACGCTGCCCGAGTCGCCAAGCTGGCTGCAGCCGGGATGACGGTGGGGGAGATCCAACTCGAACTTGGAACCGACACGGCGACTGCAGGCATCGATGAACTCGTCGGCCACGATCTGGCGATTTGCGAGCTGGTAGGTCCGGCTGCTGCAAGGCTTCAACAGCACTTTTCAACGACATGGCCCGAGCGTGACGCCACCCTGTCGGCGGTGTGGGATGAACGCCGGTGGCGATACGACGGCCACCCAGTGATCGTCACCACCGCCGGAGACGAATTCCACCTCGCCGATGTCGAAGTCATCGTCAACGCGATTCGGACACTCCTTGCCGAACGTGAGTTGGCGCCCGGGGAGCGGGTCGTCATCGTTGCCGGACAGCATCCCGAACACCTTCTGGTGACCTGGGCGGTCTGGCTCTCTGGGGCAGTGATCGTGCCGGTCAGTCCAAATCTCGCCGCTCACCAGCTTGCGGCAGCCCTCGATGCAGCAGCGCCACGCCTGATCTTTGCCGACACTGCTGGTGAGGAGGTCTTGGGCCACCTTGGCGTTGGCGTTGATGTCGTGCTCGATCCGACTCAACCCGATGCCCCGGAACGCGACGTGCATCTCGGTTCGATGCTCGATCGACACGTCGGAGGATCATCCGTGCCGGTCGTGCCGCGCCGTCCCGACGACGATGCGGCGATCATCTTCACGTCTGGTTCGACGGGAGCACCGAAAGGGGTTCGCCTGTCTCAGCGGTCGCTGTGGTGGACCGGAGCGTCGATGGCCGATCTCGCCGGCCTCCGGCCGGGGGAGCGGCTGTGGTCGATGGCGGCCCCCGACACGATGTCCGGACTCAGAAACCCATGTGTTGCAGCGCTGCGATCAGGGGTAACGGTTGTGGTTCCCACCGGAACCGATGGCAGCGGTCCGTTGGGTACCGAGGACATCGTGCGGCGTCTGGGTGTGGATGTCCTTGTTGCAGGCCCAGCGGTGGTGTCGGCGCTCGATCAGGCTCATGGTCGCCTGAGTGATTTCGGATCCCTGCGACTCCTGTTGTCCACAGGGGGACCGCTCGATGCAGATGTTGCTGCGTCGTTCGCAGAGGCATGGGGAATCGAGGTTCGCAACTACTACGGACTGACCGAAACCGGAGGGCTGTGTATCGGTCAACGCAACGGCGACGTCGGTGGTGATGGACACCTGGGTCGCGAGTGGGGAGCAGTTGTGCGGGTGTTCGGTGACGATGGGCCGGTCGGGGTCGGCGACGTCGGGCACTTGGTGGTGTCCGGTCCAGGGCTGTTCTCCGGGTATGTCGGAGGGGCACGTGGCGTCGAGCAAATGGATGGCTGGCTCTTCACCGGCGATCGTGCGCGCCAACATGATGATGGGACGATCGAACTCATCGGCCGGATCGACAGCCAGGTCAAGGCGTCGTCGGGACGTGTCGTCGATGGTTCTGCAGTCGCCGCGGTACTCGAGACGCACCCGATGATCGAGACAGCGTCCGTGAGATCAAGCACTGATGGCTCGATTGCGGCGACGGTCCGCCTACGTGGTGAGTTGACCAACGAGCTGGAGATCGAACTGCGCTCGGCGATCCGAAAAGAACTTGGGGACGACGCAGTGCCAAGACATCTCGAGACGTTCTGAGAGGTGATCGCTCCATGACTGGCTGGAATCGCGAATGGACTGAGCGTATGGCGCCCGACAGGGAGCCATTCCTCATTACCGACCGGACACGACTCACCCATGGCGATGTCCGCCTTGCCGCTGGTCAAATTGGTGCGTGGCTCGATGCATTGGGGGTACGGCCTGAGCAGCCGGTCGTGGGCATTACGAGTGACCCCGTCGAAATGGCGCGCCTGTCGATCGGCGTCGTCTTGGCCGGGTACTGCTTCGTGCCGCTGAATCCTTCCGCCACGGCCAGCGAGCTCGCCGGAATCCTGTCCCGGCTCGACATCGGCCTGCTCGTTGCCGACCGAGCGGTTCTCGATCGGATCGAGGGCCGGTACGACGTACCACACGTCGAGGCGATCGGTTCCGGCAACGAGAAGTCCCTCGCCGATCGGCTGCTCCGTCGTCGGACGGAGCCGACCGGGGTCGGGGGATTTCCGGCCGTTCTCGAGGCATACGATCCGGTCGAACCACTCGATGCCGAGCCTTCGTCGTTGGCGCTGATCCTCTTCACGAGTGGATCTTCGGGGGTACCGAAGGGGGTGCAGCTCAGCCGCCGGGCCATCGTGGTCCATCTCGATTCGCTTCGCCGAGCGTTCGATCACGAGCGGAGCGTGATTCACAACCTGTTGCCCCTGCACCACACCGACGGACTCGTGCAGGGTCCACTGCTTGCCTATGCGGTGGGCGGGCGGTTGGTTCGACCCGGCGACTTCACCGTCGGGCGGCTGCCGCAGCTGCTCGACGCCATCTACACCCATCGCGTCACCCACATGGTCACGGTGCCGACAGTTCTTTCTCTCGTGAACCGTCTCGGCACCGACTTTTCCGATGCATTCGTCAGCGGCGACTTTCGCATGGTCATCTCCAATGCTGCTCCGCTTCCTGAGCGCTTGTGGCGGGAGGTCGAAGAGCGGTTTGGCGTCATCGTGTGCAACAGCTATGGGCTCACCGAAACCGTGACGTCATCCGTGCTGAGTGGCCCGGATGAGGCGCGTCATCGCCGAATCGGAACCGTCGGCCGACCATTCGACGCAGACGTGATCCTGCTCGACACAGATGGTGAGGAGATCTCGGAGATGGTCGCCGAGGGTGAGATTGCCATCCGTGGTGAGCATCTGTTCTCGGGGTACCTCGACAACGAGACTCTGACCTCGGAAGTCTTCGACGGCATGACCTTCCGAACCGGTGACATAGGTCAGCGTGATGCCGAGGGCTACCTGCGGATTGTGGGCAGGAACTCGCGAATGATCATCACCGGAGGGCAAAACGTCGCTCCTGATCAGGTTGATGCGGCGCTGTTGCGGCATCCGGCGATCACAGAAGCTGCAACGGTAGGCCTCGATGACGAGGTGTGGGGTCAGCGAGTTGTTGCTGTCATCACCGTCGACCCGACGTTCTCGACGACGTTCGACGAGACGAGCGCATTGGCACACTGTCGAACAGTGCTGTCCGGAGCCAGCGTGCCTCGCGCCGTCGTGGTGGTCCCCGAGATACCGAGAACCGGGGTGGGGAAGATCGACCCTGCTGCGGTTGTCGCCATGCTCTCGACCCCCGATGTCAGTGCTGGGGATACGGTCTCTGCGCTCCGCCAACTCGCTGCTCGAGTGTTCGGCATTCGGCCGGAGCAGATCGATCTGTTCGCTTCGCCAGCCGACACCGAGGGGTGGGACTCCATTGCGCACATGGAGCTCGTAACCCTGGTCGAAGAACGCTGGGGTATCGAGCTGACCAACACCGACGTCATCGGAATCGCGAGTTTGGATGACGTCATCGCATGCATCGAGCGGGCCTCGACATGAGTACCGCCAAGCTCCAAGCGGTCACTGCTGCACTCACGGTGTGCGTTGTTGCTGTCACATGGATTGCAGCTTCGAGCTTGCTTGATGACCGCACACCGACCGAACGGGGCCTGGTCGTGGCACTGGCCCCACTTGCTGAGCGACCTCCAGACCAAGTCGGCCTCGTTGTGCTCGGAACCAGCCTCTCTCACTATGCGATGTTGTCGCATGAAACTCTGAGCGCTGCGCTGACCGATGCTGCAGGGCGCAAGGTCGCAGCTGCCAATCTCAGCGTGAATGGGGCCGATATTGGCTCGTATGAACGGGTGCTCGACGACATCTGGTTGGCAAAGCCGGACATCTTGGTGTTGCAGGTAGAGCTATTTCGACCTGTTGGGTTCAATCAGCCAGACCGATCGATGCGTACTCGGGTGACTCGCTGGTTCGAAGGAGTCGGGCCAGAAAGCTACAAATCGGGACCCTGTCGCAGCCGATTTGGGGAACGCGCACTGGAGAGGAACGCCAACCAGTTCGAACGATTGAGGATGGGAGAAGAGGATGTCAAGCGGATGCGTATGTTCCTCGAAGTGGCAACGAGGAATGTCGAAACCGTCGTCTGGCTGGCTCCGCCTCGTCCTCAGGAGATAACGGACGCGGCCATGGGCCTCGATCTCGAGATCCGAGCCGACGTGCTCGATGCAGCGGCAGACTTCGAACTCGTCCCGCCCTTCGAGTCCGAGCCCCCTCCGCTCGAGGACTATTGCGACTTTGATCACCTGAGCCAAGACGGAGCCGAGCGTTACCTTGCTCAGTGGGCGTTGAGTCTCCAACCGCTGCTTGCTGCCTCGTGATCGCGCTTTCGAACGTTGCGGTGGCCGTTGCTCTGGTCGGTACCGGATGGTTGGCACCGAGGCAGGTCCGACCGTGGGTGCATGCGCTCGGTGGGCTGTTGGTGATGCTGGTCCTCTCTCCTCTTGCGGCGTTCGTGCTCGTCGGACTGACGATTGTTGCGGTTGTCGCAACGCGACAGATGGGGATCGGACTGCCGCTGATCGCTGTGGTCGTCGGCTTTGTCGTCTATCGAGCGAGCTTTGCATTCGACATTTCTCCACAGGGACTTGCGCTGATCGGGGTTGCCTTTGCGGTGCCACGGGTGATTCACGTTTTGGTGGATGTACACACCGGTCGCCTCGAGCGTCCCGGCGCCGCCGCACTGATCCAGTACCTGTGGTTCTGGCCGACCATCGTGATCGGCCCGATCCATCGCTTCGAGGAGCACCACCGCGAGCAACGTCGGGCCCGGTGGGATACGCAACTCGCTGTTCGCGGTGTGGAACGGGTGCTCTTCGGGCTCTTCATGGTGGTCGTTATTGCGAACGTGGTGTCGAATCAATGGTTGGGGAACGCAGTCGGCGGCCTGTCCGATGATCGGGCCGGACTGCGAGAGGCACTGGCGAGCCTTGAGTACGGCACCACTCTCTACATGTCCTTCGCTGGTTGGTCCTCGGTTGCGATCGGTCTGGCTGCGCTGTTGGGTCACCGAGTCACTGAGAACTTCGATCAACCGTTCAACCAGCCGAACATTGCAGCGTTCTGGCGAGGTTGGCACCGTTCCCTCACCCGGTTTACGACCGAGTACGTCTATCGCCCGGTCGTGGCCCAGTTCCGAAACCACGGGGTTGCCGTTCTGGCGACGATGGTGGCAATTGCAGTCTGGCACGAGTTCTCCGGGCGCTCCCTCGCCTGGGCTGCGTATCACGCTGCGGGACTGGTGATCCACCGTCGCTTCCGTGCGTGGCGAGACGCGTCGGCTGGAACGTCACCACCAAACCCACTGGTGGTGACGCTGTCGAAATCAGCAACAATCGTCTTTGTGATGCTCGGCTTCACATTCACACGATCAGCTTCCCTCGGCGATGTTCTGGATGCCTTCGAGCAGATGGCGACAGGGGGATGGTGGTGAAGCTGCTCGAACGCCTTGTGGCTTACCGGCTCCCGCCCGCTGTTGCGGTCGTCGTTGCCGCAACGATGTACGCCGCCATGATCGTGCTGATCTTCTTTTTCTGGTCGGAGCCGCCTGCCCCGTTCCGCTACATCCAACTGTAGAGAACGGCGGTACCGGTTGGGCGGGGCGAGTCGATGCCCCCGGTTCCCCGGTGTGAATGCGGAGTGGCCAAACCTGCGTTCGACGGCGACAATGAGTTGGCCGACGAGGGAGGAAGCGCCAGATGGACGCCAAGCAGTTCGTGCACGACGCCTTGGAGAAGATTGGTGTCACCGTCGGTGGGGACGGCCCGGCCGACATCCACGTTCATGACGAACGGCTCTACAAGCGTGTCATTCGCGACCGCGAGCTCGGGTTGGGTGAGACCTATCAGGAAGGCTGGTGGACTGCGAACCAGCTCGACGAGTTCCTGAGTGTTGCGCAGGAGACCAATCTCCAAGACGTCGTCAAACCGTCGTTCGCCCTAGTGAAGCTGGCACTGGCAAGCCGGTTCAGCAACCGCCAAGACATTGCGAGAGCGAAGAAGAACGCCTCGGCGCATTACGACATCGGTAACGACCTGTTCGAGCGGATGCTCGACAAGCGCATGATCTACACCTGTGCGTACTGGCGCGACGCCCACGATCTCGACTCCGCCCAGGAAGCGAAGCTGGATCTCGTCTGTCGCAAGCTCAAGCTCGAGCCTGGGATGCGGCTCCTCGACATCGGTTGCGGCTGGGGTGGCTTTGCCCAGTTCGCCGCCGAACGATACGACGTCGACGTCACCGGCATCAGCCCGGCGATCGAACAGGTGAACGTTGCTCGTGAACGGACGGCAGGGCTGCCGATCCGCATCGAACAAGTCGACTATCGCGAGATGACCGGCGAGTTCGACCGCATCACGTCGATCGGGATGATGGAGGCGGTGGGACCGCAGAACCTCGGCACGTTCTTCGAGAAATGCGACGACTTGCTTACCCCCGACGGGATGATGCTCCACCACACGATCGGATCGAACGAGTGGAAGACTCACACCGATCCATGGTTTGACAGGTACATCTTCCCCGGCGGCGTGTTGCCGTCGCTCGGTCAGATCGCCCGAGCAACCGAGAAGGTGTGGTCGATCGAGGACGTGCACAACTTCGGTCCCGACTACGACCGCACCCTGTTGGAGTGGCATCGACGTATCGGTGAGCGCTGGGACGAGATTCCGCACTACGACGAGCACTTCCGACGCACGTGGGAGTACTACCTGCTCGGTTCGGCTGCCGGTTTTCGGGTCCGGGCAATGCAGTTGTTCCAGATCGTGTTCACGAAGGCGAAACAGCGCAATCCGGTCTACGACGCGGAGCGGTGAGTGCCATGACTGTGGAGGC
>Ga0255757_10002308_pt1 | contig 18049 bp, 11 predicted proteins | sample 071ome_27_FD_179957 | JGI IMG/M metagenome (GOLD analysis project Ga0255757, IMG submission 179957) | Coastal salt marsh microbial communities from the Groves Creek Marsh, Skidaway Island, Georgia - 071409AT metaG (version 2) | ecosystem: Environmental > Aquatic > Marine > Intertidal zone >...
CGAACCCCGATATTCGAAAACGCGTCGAGCGAATCCACCGCGTGTCTCGAAGTTGGCGGCGGACCGTGGGAAGCGCCTTGGGAAATCCAAGCCGACGTGAAGGATCCTCTCGCCGCGGCGTTAGCCGCGACGGACGTTAACGTCGAATTGGTACAAAACGTCGGTAAAATTTTCGGGTTAGACGTCATTCCGGGTTTGTGATGACGCGCGTTTGCTGCAACTTTTAGACACATAATAGATGATAAGTATAGAAGTTTTGAATAATGCATTTAGACTTAAATAGACGCGACCGACGATGGTTTTCTGGCGCCTTTTTTCTCTCTTCCAGTGAGAGTAACGAACTCTTCTCTCTGACCTCATTCGCATCGCCGCACCCGCGCCTGCGAAAAATAAAGAGAAGCGACATTCGCGGCCATCTCCGTCGTCGTCTTCGTCTTCCTACCACGATGCGCGGCGTAACACCCACCGACTGCTCCGTGGCGTTCGCGTCCTTCCGACGCGCTCTTTTATCGACAAAAGCCGCCACTCTTCCTCGCGTTTCGGCGGCGACGACTCGAAGCGCGCATTCTTCTTCTTCTTCTTCTGGCGGCGATATCGACGCGTACGACGTCGATTCTGTCCTCGAACTGACGTGTCACGCCATCGCCAGCGACGGGTCTGGCGTGTGCAAACTCCCGAACGGAGTCATTTGTCTCGTCACCGGCGCCACGCCAGACGAAAAGAAAAAAGTTTTGGTGAAGCTCACCCAAGTGAAGAAAACGGTTGCTTTTGGCGTTAAGCTCTTCGAGGACGACGAGGAAACGTCGACCCCCTCGACGTACCATCAGAAACCGTTTTGCGCGCACCACGCGACGTGCGGAGGATGTTCGTGGCAGGACGTGAAATACGAGAGACAGTTGGAGTTGAAGAGAACGATGGTGGTGGAATCGTTCGCGAAGAACGGCAAGTTAGGCGCGGACGCGGCGGACGCGTTGGTGGGGAAGACGGTTGGTTTGCGGACGGCGAGCGAAGGGGACGCGCCGACAAAGTTTCGGAATAAGATGACGTTTGCGTTTGGGGTGGATAACAGCGCAGAGAAAGGTGGCGCGAAGATTGGTTTGCGGCCTCCGAAGTCGCACGACGTGGTCGTCGACGTGACGTCGCCAAGCGGGTGTCTGTTGCAATCCGACAGCGCGAACGAAGCGTTGAGAGCAATCAGCAAATCGTTGAGAAAAGCGGGGAAATCGTTGCCGCCGTTCGATAGGAAAACCGGCAGTGGGACGTTACGTTCTGCGACGTTTCGCGAAAACTCAAACGGGAAAATTGACGTAGAAATCGAATCCACGTCGCGAGAATCCGCGGTGAAAACTGGTCCGTTGAAAGAATTGATGTTGGAGACGTTAGCTGTGCCCAACGTGAAATCAGTCACGCACGTCCAAATCGATCGAGTAGCAAACTTGAAACAAGCCGGGCGAGGGAGAAAACAAAGCAACGTGAAGAGCGGGAAACGACCAGAAAGTAACAGAAAAGCGAAGACGACCATGATTGATGACGAGGAGTTTGACGATGCCGAATCAATCGTCGACGACGCGTGGGAGGTTTCTTTGAGCGGTTTGAAGTTTCGCGCTCGTCCAGAGTCTTTCTTTCAAACTAATTCGACGCAAGCCGAAGTGTTGGTGAACGCCGCGGTCGAAGCGTTGAAGCCTCTTTTTGAAGAAAAGCCAACAAAGCAAAAGAAAATGGTCCTCGATCTCTTCTCCGGTGTCGGCGTTTTCGGGCTGACGGTCGCGGCGAAAATACCAAACATTTCCAAAGTTATCGGCTACGAGATTGTAAAGGAAGCCGTGCAAGACGCCAACGAAAACGCCATCCTGAATAATTTATCAAACAGATGCGAATTTTACGTCCGAGACTTGACCAAACCCGGCCCGTTAGAAGGCTTCGACGTCGACGACGACGACGACGACGACGAAGAAGAAAACGCCGACTGTCTCGTCGAAGCCGTCATCGTCGACCCAGCTCGACCCGGATGTTCCAAAGACATCCTCTCCGAAATACGAAAGCTCCGACCAAAACGCATCGTATACGTCTCGTGTAACCCGGACACGCAGGCCAGAGACGCGAACATTTTATTCGGTAACGAAGACGAAGCCGACGACATAGATGAAACAAAAAAACACGCAAAGTACGCTCTCCTCTCGGTGACGCCGTGCGACATGTTCCCTCACGCTTTGCACGTAGAAACCGTCGCCGTCTTCGATCGCGTTCAGTAGTTTAGCAGCACATGTAAAACAGTTAGCGTTTCTCTTCTGATGTGCGGTACGTAGATGTCTTTTTTTTGCTCGTTAAAAAAATGCCAGCGTGTCGCGATTCTCAGCCACGACTTCGTTCTCTCTTTATCCACCAACCAACCAACACCCCTCATCTGATCTTTGGGAAAGACGTATTATGCGCGCTCTGGGCGCAGAGGTTTCTTCTCAGAATCCGAACGCGTCCGAATGAATTAACGGGAGAAAAATACGCGCCGTAAAAATGGTTCAGCCGTGATGATGCGATTATTGAGCTCTCGGTTTCTCTCGAAACCTTTGATCCGTCTTCGTTTTTTGTCGCTGAGTGTTTTGGGGAAAAACTCGACGTCATCCTGGCACCTAGAATCCGAAAATCTCCATTATTTTAACGCACAGAATACACTATCCACATCCGATATACACAAAATGCAATCCATCGCCCAACAATTCACGCTCGGAAGAGTGAACTCTTCTTCTTCTTCCGCCGTCTCGAAGAGGTCTTTCAAAAAGTTCCAAGTCCGCGCGGCGGTTTCGATGCCGTCGATGGACAGCCAAGACGAAGACGATGGTGTCGTCATCGCCTCCGAGGAGACTTTTACCCCGCGCGCGCCGGCGACGAAGCAAGGCAACGCGGTTTTCTCGTAAGTTTACGCGTGCACACGCGCGATGTCTCTTTATTTCTCTTTTCGTGTCGTTTCTTGGGTTTCTTTTTTCCCCCGTCGAGCTCGATTCGATCGATGTTTTGATCGCGGGATTTACATTTCTGAACACGTCACTCCTCTCTCTCTCTCTCACTGATGTGAACAACAACAATAACAACAGGGAAACCGCGCAACTCATCAACGGACGCGCGGCTATGGTCGGCTTCGTCTCCGCCATCGCCGGTGAAATCATCACGAAGAAAGAAGCCTTCGAGTTGCTCTTCCCGGCGAAGGTGGTTTCTGGCGTCCCGACGCACGTCATCGACGCGCAGAACTTCTCTTTGATGGCGTTCGTCATCGCCATCTCGACTTTGGGCACCATCACGCCGAAGTTTACGCAAGACAACTTTGACGAGAGCAGAGAGTTTGCCATCTTCAAGACGAACAGTGAAATGTTGAACGGGAGAGCGGCGATGATTGGCATCGTTTCTTTGCTCGTTGCGGAGAACTTTATGGGCCACGCTTTGTTTTGAAAAAGCAGAAGAGACAAAACTTGTCCATCCGAACGCGCGGGATCGGAACACACGTAGATAGTAGCTCCTTGATAAACACTTAAATATACTTAGTTATTTTTTTGTAAGATATACATATACGCGATATTACTATTAAATACACACACTTATATTTCCCGCTAATGCTAACCTATCATCATCTCTCGCTGCTCTGAATTTCATTCGTGTTCTAAGCGAACTAGTCGTCGTCGTCGTCGCTCGTCAACCTCACGCTTCGTCCGCCCACCGAGTACACTCGATCCGAATCCCTATCCTTCCTCGTCCAAGGCGCGAGATTTTTTCGTTCGTAACTCTGGAGTTGTTTCTTATATCCCCACTCGCTGCATACGATGGGTCTGGCGGTGAAACAGTGCGCCCAATCGTCGCCGCCGCTCGCGATCCATTCCCGTAAGCTCAACTCCCACTTTCGAAAAGGCACGTCCAACAACGTCAACCGCAAACAGTGCGCGAACGCCGACGGGCACTTCTTACACAACGTCTCGCACGACACCACATTCACGTTCACTTTCACCCCTCCATCTTTAGACGAAATGCTGTACGGCACGATGTTCCGCAACGCTTTGCTTATCGCGCGTTCGTCGTATCGCAACAGCGCCGGTGCCTCGACTAACAAAACGCTCAAGTTATCCTTCGCGTACGGTATTGCCGTTTGTAAAACCTTCAGCTGCGCGAGCAGCACTTTCGAGTCCGCGGATAAAACAACCTCCATTCCTTCCGAGGTGGAAAGCATCGTGTCTAAGCCTTGGTTGTCGATGTTTAAGAGGATTTTTAAGCGCTCCCGCGTTTGCGGGGAAAGCTGCCGCTGATTCTGTTGGTCGTTGTTTTCCGAAGACAACGACGACGACGAGGAGGAGGACGACGACGAGGTCGACGCGCGAGCGTTCGATCTGAGGCGATCTGAGGGTGTGCCGCGAGGCATAAAAAGCGAGCTCCTCGTCGTCGCGCGGTGGAGGTGGTATCCCGCAATCGCCTTCATTCGCTCTTCGTTCCGCGCGCGGCAGTTTTTAGAATAGTGATGTGAAGATTCTTTTCTATTTAATATTTACAATTACAACAAAACACTTGAGATGTTCGCGGCGCGACGACGATAAAATCAATTACCGCTCTCGCACAACCGCACGAAACTCTTCCGCATTTTCCTCACGAACAAGCTCAAATCGTCCGTTCGATTGCACTCTCTCATAAACTCCGCGGCTTCTCTCACCATAGGTTCACACTCTATTAAATCGTACCGACTCGACCCGTGCTCGACGCGAATCGTAAACGAAAACTCTCTGTCCATCTCGAACCGATCGATCAACGTGAACGCAAACCTCATGTCGCCTTCCTCGGTGCTCATGAACTCTAACCCGAGTCGATCTTTATACATGTTGTTCGCGACTCGCAAACTCTCCACTTGCTGCAGTTGCTTCCCTTCTGACTTTTCCACCACGCCCGCTTCCTCCTCCGTTTTCCTTCGCTCTTCGCTCACCGTCGCTCTCAAATCCTCCAGCTGTTCCGGTAAATCCGCCGCTAACTCTCTCGCTTGCATCGCCTCCTCTTCCATCTGCTTCAATTTCTGTTCCTGTTCTTCTTGCTCTTCCTCTAACTCTTTCGCCTGTTGCGAGAGTTGATGCTCGCGTTCGACCAACTTTTTGTAAAACTGTTCGCTTTGTTTCATCGCTCCGTCGTGCTGCGACTTTAACGCCCTCTTGGAGGACAAACGCTCCGTCGTCCACTCTTGGACGATATCTAACGCTTCTTTGAGTTCTTTTTCTAAGGTGTCCAGCTGAAGAAGCTGATCCACGTCTACGATGGTTTGTTGGCTGCGTTGACCGCTCATTTTTAACAACGCGTTTATCGATAATCGCTCTTTTATGCGCGCAGCGCTCACACGGGATGGAGATTTTTGAAATTTCTCTCTCTCGTTTCGCGCACAAAAAGACGTGTTGTGCTTCTTTCTGTTTTCAGCCTCACCAGCTCTGTCGTCGCTCAAAGTCTCTTCTCTCTTCTCTCTCTCTCTCTCTCTCTCTTTATTGTATTTGAGAGGACGGCGCGTTCGGTAAAAAAGCAGTTTTTCGCGCGCGCGCAAGTTTCTTTCTCTTTGGTTTTTAAAATGACGAATTTCTTTTCTCACTTTCCAATTTTTTTTTGCCTCTTTAAAAAAAACGTGAAAAGAGGGACAAAGAGATAGACGGGAGGAGACGAGAGCGAAGATATAACAACGTTACAAATCGTTGATCGTGGTGTCGCGTGCAGTTGTTCGGTGTGTGCATTATTCATTCTTTCGCGCGCTATATGTACGTATATATTCTACATTAATATCCTAATTTATCGTTCAGTTTGGTTTTGCCGTCGCCTCGTTGATCCGCGGGAGCTACCCAGTCTTCGTTGGTATCGTCGTCGTCGTCTCTCTGGAATCCGTCGTCGTCGCCGAAACCACCGCCCATGATTTTACGCATCTCTAATTCGACTTTACGTTCGGCTTCTGAACGGATTTGGTCGTCGGTTTTGATGTTACCGAGGTGGGACGCAGTTGTAGTTGTTGTCGTCGCCGCTTTGACGGTTGGTTTCTTGCGGATTTGGAGGCCAAACCCGCCTTGTTTGTCCGCCAAGGCTTTGACTTGCGCCGGGGTCAGGAAACCATCTTCTGGATCGCCTACTTTGAGTGTTAACGCGTCCTTTGGTATTTTTTGTGATGGAGGTGGAGGAGGTGGTGGTGGAGACGGTGATTTCTCGATTGGTTTCTTTTCGCGCGTCATTTCCTCTTCGTCGACAACAACGGGCGCCTCGTCCTCCACGCGTTCGATAATTCTTCGCTTTGTGTCGTCTTGCGCGGAAGCAGATTTCACAACCGCATCAGTACTACCTCCTTTTCCAGTGAATGTCTTCTTCTCCAACAGTTGGCCTTCTCTTTCCCATTTCTGTACTTTCAGTCTTTCTTCTTGCTCTTTCATTTGCTTCTCTTTTTCCGCTTTCATTTTCTCAATCAACTCTTGCTTGCGCTTCCGTTCGGCTTCCTCTTTTGCTTTCCTCTCTTTTTCGACGACGGCTTTGAGCGCGTCGCCTTTGCTCGTCCCGGGTTTAAACTCTTCGTGAGGGTCTGCGATTTCTAACAACGACGCGTGACGTTCCAATTCCTCTTCCTTTTCTTGGATGGATTTCATTAAGCGTTGGATGGTATCGGCGCACGCCTCTTTGCGCGCATCCGAGGTATAAATATCCATCGCGTCCACGTCTTCGACGGCATCTAATCGTTCTCTTTCAATTCTGGCACTCTCTTGATCCTTTTTCGCCTTTTCCAGAGACATTTGAAGCGATTTTAACATCGATTCGGCGTTTATTCTCTTCTCCCAAAGCGACGCGGCTGTTTCCGTTTCGACGACGTCTGATTTCGCGTTCTTCTTGCTCTTCTTTTTCGCGTCGTCCTTCTTACTCGCGCGCTTTTCCGTGCGATCGTAAAAGCCGTCCTCCTCTTCGTCTTCAGAATCTACCGCTTTTCTTTTCTTTCTCTTTTCGTTCGTCTTTTTCTTACTCGCTAATCCTAAAACTTCCCTCAACGACTCGTTCAATCGTTCGTCCGCTTCTTCTATGTGCTCTTGAAGCAATTCTAACGCGGTTTCGTTTTTGTGCATTTGCTGCATTTGCCCGTGCGTGAGTCCACCTTCTTGAGAGTTTTCTTTACGTTTAATCCGTTCAATCTCCGAGCGCATGTTCTCCGCTTTCATTTCTTTCTGCCTCACTTTTTCAATCGCCTTGCGCATGTTTTGCGTAAACTTCGTCGCGTCGTGCGTCCTCCAATCGATGTCGTCTTCGTCCGCATTTTTCTTCCTCTCAAACTCATCCGAGGCCATCCCCCACGCCACGGCGGCTTCTCCCATTTTCCTCTCCTCCTCTTCTTTCCTTCGTTCCATCTCTTTCCTCTTTTGAATCTCCTTCGCTTTTTCCAACTCTCGGTTCGTCAACCCGCACGCCGGCATCAAAGCTTCGTCCCCTTGAACGATGTAATCTCTCGTGCTCTCCCCAAACTTGATCTGATCGCCGACAAAAATCGGCGCGTACACGCCCTTTTTCAATTTCCGCTTATTCACGAACGTCCCGTGCGTCGACCCCGGATCGAAGGCGAACATCTCTTTCGCGTCCTTCTTAAATTGCAACACGCAATGCAATCTCGAACTCGACGGATGTTCGATGACCACGTCGCAGCTCGGGTGCCGTCCAAACGCGACGAACGCGTTTTTTTCACTCTTCTTCTCCTTCTCCTTCCCCATCTTCTCCGACAGAATCGCGCTCAAATCGATCGCATCCACCACTCGCCCGCCTTTCAACACTTCCAAACTGAAAAACGAAGAGGAGGACGTTTCTTCCGGCGGCCACCCGGACCAATCCGGTGGCGAGTAAGGCGGTAAGGGAGGCGGAAGAGCGATTGTGCTCGCATCATTCTTCGTGTCACCATTGGCTGCGACAGTCATCATCATCACCACTTCTTCTTCTTCTTCTTCTTCTCCCGCTGATCGTCGTCGTCGTTTCGGTGTTTCTTCTTTTGGTGGTTCCCAACACAATAAGTCGTAAGGCACCGGCGGGAAAAAGAAGAAGAAGAGTTTTTCCTCGTATCTAGTTTAGGGTTTCAGCACGTAAAAAAGGGGGATTGACCAAAGTTTCTTCTTCTCAAACACTTCCAACGGTCAACAAACAACACATATCCAACGACAGATAAAGACGATGATGTCAACGACGAAGACGGAGAAGAAGAAGAACAATAACGACATCAAACCGCCGCGAAACTACGTGGGCGAACTGTTCAAAAAGTCCCAACAGCTCGGCGGTACCAAACGCACTCATGAGGTGACGTACAACACGGACGCGTTGTGCGCGATTCGCGCGTTTTTACAGCGCACGTCGTGCGTGTCCCCGGACGACCAGACGGTGTATAAGGTGGAAATCGTACCGACCGTGGCGCCGAAAAAAGACGCGCAGAAAGGGTGGCACTTCCGGAAGAGAAAGTTTTGGGCTCGGAACGACGCGCCGAGGTGGTTTTCGAAGTTGCCGTTCTTTGTCGACGACAACGGCAGAGGAGAAGGGACGACGTCCAAGCCGTTGGAAGGGTTGGAGATGTGCGAGTGGAGAGAGGAGGAGAAGCGGTTGTACACGTACACGAGGAATATTAGTTTGAGGAAGATGATCGTGTGCGAAGAATTGGCGGTGATTAAACCGTCGCCGGAAGATGCGAATAAGTGCGTGAAAGTGTGCGAGGTGCGGTTTCGAGTGGCGTTTCGAGGACCGTGGTTGCTCGGTTTGCATAAGATTGCCGAGCGGTGGGTGGCGAAACGGTACGAGCGGTTGGTCAAAGAGACGAGTCAAATGGAAGTGAACAGAATCGAGAGTTTGAAAAAGATGGAGGAATACGTGAAAGAGATGTTAGCCGGGACGAAGTGCGCGCCGAGTTTAGAGAAGATTGAGAAGTTTGTCAGCGCGTGCGAGAGAACGAACTATTCCGCGGCGAGTTCGTTGGACTCGAGCGCGATGAATCTTTCGTTGAGTCCGGACCGAACGTTTTCGCAGCACGCGCAGCGAAATAGCCGAAATAGCGCGACGGATAAGAAAGAAGAAGAAGAAGAAGAACATAAGCAAGAAATAATAGCAGGAGAAGAAGAAGAAGAAGAAAACCGACAACGAAAGCAACCGTCGCCGTATTCTGAAACGCCGAGGAGTAGCGATGGAACGGAGCACATGGAACCCGATTTCTTTGGCAACGAGGACGAAGAAGAAGACGATTTGGAATATCAGCCCGGCACCGCGTCTTCGTTGCGTTCGGATTCGGTCTCGGAAGAAGTAGAAGAAGACGCCGACGAACATAAAGAGCGCGAAACCCGAGCGACGGGTAAAGGAGAACGCGGTGGTAAAGAGAACCACTCGATGTCAATGTTGTCGTCGTCGAAGAAGAAGAATTACGACGACAACGCGAACAACAACAACAACAACAACAACAACAACAACAACAACACGCCCGAAAACAGCAAACAACCGCTCCGTTTGCTCTTCCAAAACCAGACGTTCAAAATCGAAGTCGCCGACGGTAAGTAAAACTGTACCGATGGACGCCATGTAATAATAATAATACGACGATGACGACGATACTACTACTAATAATACCGCGACGACGTTGCGAGCTACCGTGTGAACTACTAAGTATAATATAATAATAATAACATAAACTACACTCTTTACTACGCGCGCGCTTTGCTACAGATTCTATCTAGTGCGTGTGTGTGTGCCCGCTTCACGTCATAAGTTATCCAGCCAATCCACTTTCAAGCGTTCCTGCTGCCTCTCGAGTTTGCGGAACTTTTCTTCAATCTCCTCCTCGGTTTCGTACGGCAAATACGACGACGACGAAGACGAAGATTTCAAATCCAAAGCCTTCTCCAAAGCCTCCGCGAACGCTCTCTGCGCTTCGATTTTCATCACCAACTCTTTCAGACCTTCTTTCACGACCACTCGATCTCTCGCGATTTGTCTGAGCTGCGCTTCGTCGTTCCTTTTTATCGCCAGTTTCGCGCCAATCTCTAAACTTTTCAATCTGTCCATCAGACGTCCGCCTCTGGCGAGCAGCTTTCGTGCCTTATCGTGCGCGTCCGAGAGTTCTCGTTTATATCTTTCCGCGTCGTTTGCACGAATGATGGTCTTTCGAATGGTTGTTCGAGGAGGAGGATAGCGATGATGGACGACTACTCTCGTCGTCGAGAGCATCATCATCATCATCGATCGATCGATCGATCGTGCTCGCGCGTGTGTTGCTTTTTATCCTTTTGACGAAATTTTTGGGAAATTTCCCAAAAACATCACGCAAAAGTTTTTTAACTAACACAGTCGCGCGCGCGCATGTCTTCTTCATCGTCCGACGATGACGACGACGACTATGAAGACGAGCACGAGGAGGAAAACAGTAAGTCTTCGAATGCAGAAGAAGATGATGAAGAAGAAGAAGAAGAAGAACTTTCGACGGAGAGACTCCTTCGAAGAAGACAAAGAAGAAGTAAAAGAAGTAAAAGACCAAAAGATATTCAACAACAACAACAACAACAACAACCATCCTTCGCGCGCCTTCTCCGCCTGGCGAAACCGGACCGGCGATGGATATTGCTTGGCATCGCGTCGTTACTCGTTCGTCTTCCGTTCAGCGTCGCCATGCCGCATTTTATAGCCGGGTCGATCGGCGGCGTCGTGGATTTGAACGAGGAGAAGTTTAGGAACAACGTTCGTTACTTCTTCTTCGCCGGAGTGATTAACGGTGCGTTGGACTTTTGGAACGTGTTTCTGTTCTCGTTCGCGCAAACGAGAATCGTTCGCAGGTTAAGGGAAGACGTGTTCAGGTCGATATTGAGGAAGAAAATCGAGTGGTTCGATGCGAAGGCGACCGGGAGAGTGACGTCGATGTTGTCGTCGGATTGCGGGGAAATAGCGAGCGATTTGTCGTGGGTGTTTAGAAACTGCGTGGAGTGCGTCGTGAGAGTCGCGGGGGTGTCCGCGTATTTAGTGTGGCTAGACTATAGAATAGGCGCGTTGGCGATGGTTGCGGTGCCGGTGAGTGCCGTCGCGAACCATTTTTACGGGAAGTGGATGGCGAGGAATAGCGCTCGAGTGCAAGAGACGTTGGCGAGTGCCAACGACGTGGCGCACGAGGTGATCGGGAACGTGAGAACGGTTCGATCGTTCGCGAACGAGGCGTACGAACACAAGCGCTACACATTTGCGGTGAAACGGTGGTATAAAGAAAGCGTCGATCAAGCGATATTTTCGGGCGGCTATTTTACCATATTTTATAGCTTGGTATCGTCGTGTTTCGTTCCGGTGATGATATTATACGTGGGCGGGAGATTAGCTTTAGAGGAGGATATGCGGCCGGAAAAGTTAGTCGCCGCGATGTTGTACCAATCACAGTTGCAAGAGTACTTTGGACAGTTGTTGAACGCGTTTACGAGTTTATTCAAAGCCAGCGGAAGTGCGACCGAGGTGTTTAAGTGTTTGGACGGAGGAGAACTAGAGGAAGAGGAGGAAGAACTTAAGAAGAATAAGAAAATATTGCACTCGTCGACGTTCAAAGGTCACATTCAGTTTGAAAACGTGACGTTTTCGTATCCTTTTACTTCTTCTGAAACAACGACGAAAAAAGAAGTATTGAGTTCGGTATCGTTCGAGGTCAAACCGAACGAAGTGGTTCAGTTAAAGGGCATTTCTGGACGAGGGAAGACGACGTGTTTACAGTTGTTGCAAAAATTTTACAAAGTAGACGGAGGCGCGATAAAGTTGGACGGAGTAAACATCGACTCGTTGTCCTCGGAATGGTTGCGCAAACGCGCGATATCGATCGTTTCGCAAGAACCCGTGTTGTTTTCCGGGACTATTTTCGAGAATATTGTTTATGGAGAAAATGGAAGTTCGGATCTCGTATTCGACGAGAAAAACGGAGGACTTTTATTAAACGAAAGCAACATTCCGAGAGACGTTTATGAACGCGTCGTCGAAGTGGCAAAAGCTGCTTTAATTTACGACGACATCGCTTTAGATTTATTCTCCAAGAAGATTGGTGAGCGCGGTTGCACGTTGTCCGGTGGACAAAAGCAACGCGTAGCCATAGCTCGAGCGTTGTTTGCGGATCCGAAAATACTCCTGTTGGACGAACCGACGTCCGCGTTGGACCAAAATAACGAAACGATTGTCATCGAGGCGTTGAAAAGAGCGAGTAAAGGAAGGTCGGTGGTGCTCGTGAGTCACAGATCATCAGCAGCGGCGACGTCGTTTGTAGACAGAGTGGTTGAATTGTAGTAGTAAATAGAGGAAGACAAGAAGAAGAAGAAAAAAAAAACGTGATCTTTTCCAGTCAAATTCATGTGTCATCCTTGCGCAGGGGCCATGCTGTGATGGGATATATCGAGTTAGTTTCGATTGCGCGATGTTGAACTTTGTGGAAATTCTTACCTAATCTTCTCTGTATTTTTATCCGTTTAACAAATGCCAACGCCGAAGCGAAGGCAAAGAATTAGGGTTTAGTATAACATATGAAAAGGGTCCAAAAATGTTTTGCTGTTGTGTGACAACGGTCCCCAAACTTAGCCGAGGAGCTCGTTATTATTATTATCACTAGTACGCGGACGTATTGAATGTCGTCAAAGCTGAAACCTTCTCTGCAGCACTTCATCAACCGACACAACGTCTTGTCGCTGTACCGCAAAGCGTTGCGAATAGCCTCACAAACGAGATCTGGGGAAACACACAAGCTGGAACTGTTTCGGGAAATCCGAACGCAATTCGAGACGCATCGAAACTTGAAGAATACTCACGACATCAGTCACTTGCTGAGCGACGCGCGATTGCGGCTGCGAGAACTGCGCGAGTTAGTGGACATGACCTTGTGATGATGCGATAGATAATAACATGGTTTTTTATTCTTCTACCACTTCTTCTGCGTGTTCGTTTCGGAAGTCGCTGTTGCTGGTCAAGGAAAAAAGTTGTTCACAAAGAGGCGAAGCGTTGTTGCAACTCTTGTCGGCGAGAGCGAGCGACGGGACGCTTTTGTTCGACGCGTCTTCGAACGTCGTCGTCGATAGCGACGGAGAAAATTTTGAAAATACTTCATCTTCTTCTCTCGGGATATTCGCGAACAACGATGATGGAATAAAAACCAACGAAAAGATATTCGCGCTGAAGAGCGAGTTATATCACCCGTTATCGTCCGCGTTCGCCACGCGCTCGGCGACGACGAAAGCGCCGCAGTTTGTCGAGGCGGCGAGGCGAGTGGCGCCTGGATTTGAAGTGCACGCGTCGATGGCGTTGAATTTATTGCTCGATTCGAGCTCTTATCGGGCGTCGTGTCCTCCGCTGACGGGCCGAATGGACCCGTCCGTGCCTTTGTTGTGGGAAGCTTCGACGCAGGTCGCGCTGTTGAGAGGCACGCCGACGTTTGAAAGCGTCGTGACGAGAAAGACGTTCGTGAAGAACGCGCACGCGGGCATTTTTGGGGAGGAGAATAAAGCGGTCCCGTACGATTTATTCGCGTGGGCTTTATCGACGGTGTTATCGAGAGCTTTATCCGTGTCTTCGTCGACGACATCCCCGTCGAAATTCTATTCGTTCATTCCGGGCGTAGATTTGCTCAATCACGACGCCAACGCAAACTGCGAGATTCGATTGGTGAGTAGTGATGATAATAACAACAACAAAACGGCAGATACCGTTGAGGTGCACGCAATACGAGATATAAAAAACGGTGAAGAGTGCACCATATCCTACGGCAACCAACGCTCGAACGACGAACTGTTGAGGAAGTACGGCTTTTGCGTTCCCAACAACCCAAACGATTTCATCCAAGTGCGTTTACAAGCGTCGAATACGTTTTTAAAAGTCGACCGAAAGACCATCGATGAAATATGCAACGACGGTCAAAAACAGGAAGAGTTTGTCTCGAAATACGACGCTCGAGACGAAGTGTTGGACGCCGTCGCTGAACAGAAAGCCGCGTTGGACGAAGTCGCCGAAAGAGAACCCGCGCTGAAAAGAGAAAGCGGTAAAAAATGGCTCGAAGCGATTCGGACGCTCAGAGAGGGACAGTACGAGATCCTAAACGCGACCGAGCGCGCGTTCCGGTGATTTATCGTTTTTTTAATGTACCACTACTTAGACGCGTAGACCGACGCGCTCGCGCTAAAACTTCACTTTTTTGTCAACACCCCTCCCTCACAACAACCACAGAAAGAATGGCACCGACGACGACGGAGAACGACGAGAAAGGGAAGACAATTCTTCTCACTCGACACGGCCGCGTGAAACGCGTGCACGACGTCGTCTCGAAGCTGTTTTTCGACGACGACGACGATCCCGTCTTGTCGACGCGATCGAAAACGTGGTTGCGTCGTCGCGCTTCTTCTTCTTCTTCTTCCAACGGTGGTAACAACAACCGTCGCGAGGAAACTTTGGAAAACGACGACGACGACGGCGTGCACGTCGCGCTGAATTCGCGCGCGAACGTTTTGGCGTTTCGCAGGAAGAGCGTCGTGTTGGTGTGTTCGATTTGTCGCGTCGGCGACGCGGAAGACGACGACGAGGATGGTGCGAAGCACGGTGTGATTACCGTCAACAACAACAACAACAACAGAAAAGATATTCGGGCGCGGTCGATGGCGTTTGTTGATTTTGCGCACGACGACGCGTCGTTTTTGCTGGTTGGATTATCGAATGGCCGTTTGGAAGGGTACGATTGCGCGGACGTTGAAAGTCCGCGATTACTCTTTTCGAGGAAGGTTTCGAGAGCGCCGTTGGTGTCCATTCGCTCGAAATCGAGCGGGCAACGCCTGGGGCCGAAGGAGAAAGACGAGAGCGACGAGGACGGAAAAGAAGAAGAACAAGAAGAAGAAGATGTAACTATATTCGCGGAAAATGGGGACGTGTTGCGCGTAGACGCGCTGGAGATGAAGTCGCATTTATACCGTTTACGAATGGCTCGAAAGCAATTCGCGCACGATTTCCAACCAGAAAAAGACGATTACAACACCTTGACCGGGATGGTCAAATTCGATGGATTCAAAAGAATTGCTCCTATTCGCGACGGCGTGTGCGTAGGAAACGTGCCCATAAAGTGTTCAGAAGCCGGTTTGCGCGAGAGGAAAAATAAATATACTGGTTTGAACGCGTTGTTGAATGCCAGCGACGACGACGACGATGACGACGACGACGACGAGAAGGATGAAAATAAGTTTGGCTTTGTCGCGTGCGGCAAATTCGGCACGATTGCGTTCTTGCAAGCGTCTGGTGGCTCAAAGTTTGGCGCCGTGGAATCTGTCTCCATGGCAGCCAAGAAGATTTTTTCATTCTTTGCAAAGAAGACGAAAGATATTCAAAAGAAACGATTCGATATTGTCGGTGACGATGACGAAGAAGATGACGACGACAAGAACGAAGAATCCGAAAACAACGCGGCGCTGAAACCGTCGAAATGGAAATCTGCCATCGTCGATGGCCCGAGAAAAATGACGAATATTCTCATCTCTCCCGACGGGGTCGTTCTCGCCGCTACCGATTTACTTGGGCGCGTGACTACGTATGATTGTAAATACGGTCAGTTGACCACGGTGAGCATGATTAAAGGATGTCGAGACTCCGACGTAGGATTCGTGGACGAGAGAGAATTGGTCGTGTTCTCGCCACACCGCGGCGGAGGGGTGCTCGAATACTTCCCGTCGCGTCAAGCGTATGCAAAACCCGTACAAACAGAAAAAGAACTCGTCGTTGGCCGAGACTCGAGAATACTCTCGTCACCGCGTGCTTTGGGAACTTTATTTCATACTAATACGATAAAAGCGGCGGGACAGAAAGATTTCGACGACGCGGGCTCGTACTTTCTGGGACCGGATGGTAACATAGATAGAATTAGCATTAGTTGTTAGTCATTTCGTAGAGCTTTCTTTAGCTACTAGTCTTTAGGTGTACATTTATTGCAATGTCCTGCTATTTGGTACTATAGATGGCTAATTAGTGGTTCTTGAATTTTTTCATTCGTAATCGTCCGGGTCAAAAGTCACTCCGTCGTCGTCGTCATCATCATCTTCTTCTTCTTCCTCCTCAACGTTATTACTTTTGAAAGATTTTCTGTTTCTCTCCTCTTCTTCTTTCTTCTCTTTCTCCGCATCTACCATAGCTTTCTTTCCTTCCTCGTCGTCGTAGAACGCCGAGGTGTCCGGATACTCTTCGCCTTCTTTCACCTGCGCAATCATCTTTTGCTCCAACGCTTCCTTCGCAGACATTTCTCTCTGTTTCTTTTCAATCCCACGAATAATTGCATCCGCGACCAAAGTCTCGCGTTCTCTTTTCACTCTCACGATAGCGACGGGATTTGGATCGTCGTTTGCCCATCGCACGGACAACGGCAACTCGTGAATCTTTGAGTTACCGATTCGTTGGCCTTCCATCGCTTCTTTCGCAAACTCGGCGCTCGCCCGAAACTTGTACCTCACGAAGCAAAATGTTCTGTCGTGTTTCACGTCCACGGCCTCGATCGGTCCCCACTCGCCGAAATCTTTCCGAATTTCTCGCTCCATGCGCTCTGATCCCCAGTGTTCTGGTATCGACCCGGCGTAGTAAATGAACAACGTCCTGACGTCTCTCAAATAACTCCCCGCGCCGCTGTTGTCTGCTTTTTCCAACGCGTGCTTCGACCTCCCGAATAAGTCGTACATCAAATCTTTCCTCTTCGCATCGTCCAAACCAGTCGGCAATCGATGTATGTACTCGCAACGGTTCCCGTACGTGCACCTCCCTCTCGCGAAGTGCAAGCACCAATAAATACTCGTATTCTCCGTCGTGTCCGCCAACGCGTCCGCTTTCGTCGTCCCGCAATCAAACGCCGCCACGCACCTCGTGGGCGCCGGTTTCCGTTCGTGATACGACAACGCCCCCGGTGCCGTCGCCGATTTTCCGTACCACACGTTAAACTCCCCCGTTTGCGCTTTCATCTGCCTCTCGCGCGCGTCTTCGCACGGTAAATCCACCTCTGGATTCCACTGCACTTTCGCCTCTCTCGAAAGCGCCACCGACCTCGCCTCGAGCGTCCACCAGTAGGAATTTTCGTCCACGTCGTAATCGTCGTCGTGGGTTCCATCGACGTCATCCTCGTCTGGATCGTCCCCGCCGCTTCGTTTCAGCGTCGCGTCGTTGCTGTGCGACCAGTGCGAGGCGTCCACCGCGTTCTTAAACGCGTCTTTCTTGGCGGCGACGACGAGCGCGGATTTTTGTCCGTTCTTTTTTCCCCCGAGAGGAGCTCGTCTTTGAGAAACAGAAGGAGGCGGAGGCGGAGGAGGTAAGCTCGGTCCTTTGTACACCTCTTCTTCTTCTGTCTCCTCGACCATCATTCTCTCTCTCTTCACTCTCTGACGAGTAGCGTTCGTCTGTCGCGCGTCCGTCTCGGGAAAAGTGAGGCACAAAATCGCAATTGAAACCCTAAAAGTCAACACGACTGAAAATTCAAACTTTGACACACGCGCGCACTCACACGACATACACAAACACACACACGCAGGAGACGACGCATCTCATAAACGAACGAAAATACGGGAAGAAGAAATACGATGACGGAGGAAACGATCACTCCAAACACTCGAAGGAGAAACACGAATTTCTCAACGCCCGGAGTGAGTTCAAAGGAGAAAGAAGAAGAAACACGATTTGATTTTTCCAAAACACCAACAACGACGATAAAAAATCGACATCAACACCAACAACAAAACGCGTTCGTCGTCGAAGGAGACGCGAACGATTGGTGGGACCCGACGCGCGATTTAGACGTTTCGAAGGTGTTGTTTGATGAGCGCGTGCCGGTGGCGATTCGAAGAACCTTTGGTGATGAATATGAAAGGGACAACGACGGTGGTGATGATGAAGATGAAGAAGATGAAAATGTTGAAATTTGCTCGGTGCGCGTGTCGACGAGCGCGACGACGACGACGACGAGGAGCCGAATCTTACGAGTGCACGTGCAGTCGGAGAAGAATCCATTTTTTAGCCACTCGATGGAAGTGAACGAGGAGGAGTTTAACGTTCG
>Ga0255757_10002315_pt1 | contig 18008 bp, 15 predicted proteins | sample 071ome_27_FD_179957 | JGI IMG/M metagenome (GOLD analysis project Ga0255757, IMG submission 179957) | Coastal salt marsh microbial communities from the Groves Creek Marsh, Skidaway Island, Georgia - 071409AT metaG (version 2) | ecosystem: Environmental > Aquatic > Marine > Intertidal zone >...
CATGGATACTGCCGAGCTGTTTCTGTGGACAGGTCCGGCCCTGGAAACCGGTTTAGACAAAGTCATTCCTACGCTTTCCGGGGAAGTGGTGACCGTCATGGATTTGTCTGGCCTGGTGCTGCACAGCATCGACAGCTTCAAGGACCCCCACGTTTGGCTGGATACACACAATGCTGTACTGGTGGCCCGGTCATTGACCGATGCCCTGGCAGCAATAGACAACGGCAACGCCAGCCGGTACCGGGAAAACCTGGCCAACTTTGAAACCACCGTCGCACAGCTGGAAGCAAACATCACATCATTGTTTGAGCTCAGAAAAATTCCGGCCTTCGCGGTTTACCACAACGGCTACCAGTATTTCGAAAAGCAGTTTGGCCTCTCGCATGTCGCCAGTTTCACCAACAATGAAGAAGTGCAGCCGGCTATTCGCCGGGTGATGGCAATCCGGCAACAGCTGATTGCTGCCGGGGTGACCTGCATTATTCTTGGCCCCGCCCAGAATCCGACCTATCTTGATAACCAGCTGGACATGGGTGGCATGCGCTATGTGACAGTCGATGTGCTGGCCCACGATGTGGCGCCGGGCCGCCAGGGTTATACGCAGTTCATGACTGGCCTGGCCAATGCATTTGCGGACTGTCATCCATAGTGGACAATTAATCCCTGGCTATCAGGGCAAATTCTTAAAATAGTTTTCTGGACAACATGGCAAAAAACAATCCCCTGGTTCTCGTTGACGGCTCTTCCTACCTGTTCAGGGCCTTTCATGCCCTGCCACCGCTGACGACCAGCAAAGGCCAGCCCACCGGCGCCGTGAAAGGCGTGATCAACATGATCCGCAGTCTCATCAAGGCTTATCCGGACAGCTATGTCGCCGTGATTTTCGATGCCAAGGGCAAGACTTTTCGCAACCACATGTACAGTGAATACAAGGCCAACCGGCCGCCGATGCCCGATGACCTGCGCAGCCAGATCGAACCCATCCACCAGATCATTAAGGCGATGGGCCTGCCGCTGCTGGCTATCGAAGGGGTCGAAGCTGATGACGTCATCGGTACGCTCGCGGAACAGGCGTGGCGGGAGAAGATGCCGACGCTCATTTCCACCGGGGACAAGGACATGGCCCAGCTAGTGAACAAGCATGTCACCCTGTTGAATACCATGACCAATGAAACCCTGGATATTGAGGGTGTCGAGAACAAGTTCGGCCTGCCACCGGAACGCATCATCGACTACCTGGCCCTGATGGGTGACAAGGTGGACAACATCCCCGGTGTACCCGGTGTGGGTCCGAAGACCGCCGTGAAGTGGCTGCAGGAATACGGCTCGCTCGAAGGCGTGATAGAAAAGGCTGATGAGATAAAAGGCAAAATTGGTGAGAAGCTGCGGGACAACCTGGAACAGCTGAAACTGTCGAAGGAACTGGCCACCATAAAGCTGGACGTTGAGCTCGAATTCGGCCCCAGGGACCTGGTTCATGATGATCCTAATAAACCTGAACTGCTGGCCCTCTACAAGCACCTAGAGTTCCGTACCTGGATGAAGGAGCTTGAAGGTGAAGGGGTGGAAGCCGCCGAGCTCGATGGCCTCGATATTGACGTTCCGGATACGCCGGCAGAAGAAAGCTTTCCGGAGCCCGACCAGGTGTCTTACACCGTAGTGACAGATGTCAGGGACCTCGAAAAGCTGCTGGCCGCAGCCGCCAGGACCGGACACCTGGCCCTGAGTGTGGAAACTGACGGTGCCCACTACAAGGCTGCGCAGATCATTGGCTTGTCACTGTGCTGCGAGCCGGGCCAGGCCAGCTACATTCCCCTCGGGCACACCGGCCTGGAAAATGACGGCCAGCTCGCCACGAGCGAGGTGATGGCTCTCCTCAGGCCTGTTCTGGAGGACAAACATGTCTTCAAGATAGGCCATGACCTGAAGTTGATGACCCATGTGCTGAACAACTATGACATTGCCCTGAAGGGTCGTCGCTATGACACCATGCTGCAGTCCTATGTGCTCAATTCGGTGGCTCACCGACATACGCTGGACCGGGTTGCTTCCCAGTACCTGGAACTCGACAAGGCCACGCTGGAAGAGTTGCTCGGCAAAGGCCGCAACAAACTGACGTTTGCCGAACTGCCCATGGACAAGGCCGGGAGCTGGTCGGCAGAGAATGCCGATTTCAGTTTTCGTCTGCACCAGGTGCTGGGCAGCAAACTGGCAGCTACCGGAGAGCTGGCCAGTGTTTACCGCTATTTCGAGATTGCCCTCTTGCCGGTATTGACCCGCATGGAGGCCACCGGTGTCAGCCTAGATGTGAAGGCCCTGGCCGGGCAAAGCGAGGAGATCGCCAGGCGTCTGGTTGAACTGGAAAAGCAGGCCTTCGAGCTGGCCGGTGAAGAATTCAACCTGGGCTCGCCCAAGCAACTGCAGCAGATTTTCTATGAGAAGCTGGATTACCCGGTAATCAGTAAAACAGCGAAAGGGCAGCCATCCACCGCAGAGCCTGTCCTGCAGGAGCTGGCCCTGGAATACCCGTTACCTGAAGTCATTCTCGAGCACCGCGGTCTGAGCAAACTCAAGTCGACCTACACCGACAAGCTGCCGCATGACATCAATCCTGTAACCGGCCGCATTCACAGCACATTCCAGCAGGCGGTAGCGGCCACCGGCAGGCTGTCTTCCACTGAACCCAACCTGCAGAACATTCCCATCCGCACCGAGGCCGGCCGCCGCATCCGCCAGGCGTTTGTAGCAGGTAAGGACAAGGTCCTGATGGCGGCGGATTACTCCCAGGTCGAGCTGCGCATCATGGCGCACCTGTCCGGTGACAAGGGGTTGTGCCAGGCTTTCACCGACGGATTGGATGTGCACCAGGCCACCGCCAGTGAAATATTCAACGTTGAGCTGGACAAGGTGGCGCCCGACCAGCGTCGCAGTGCCAAGGCCATCAACTTCGGTCTGATCTACGGTATGTCCGCCTTTGGCCTGGCCAAACAGCTTGGCATTGGCCGCCAGGATGCGCAGGAATACGTGGAGCGCTATTTCCTGCGTTATCCGGGGGTACGCAAGTACATGGATGACACCCGCCTGCTGGCCAATGAACAGGGCTATGTCGAAACTCTGTTCGGTCGCCGCCTGTACCTGCCGGACATTAAGGCCAGCAACGGCATGCTGCGCAAGGCCGCCGAGCGTACAGCGATTAACGCACCGATGCAGGGTACCGCCGCCGACATCATCAAACAGGCCATGGTGGATATTGACCACTGGCTGGGGGTCGCGCACCTGGATGCGAAAATGATCATGCAGGTGCATGACGAACTGGTGTTCGAAGTGGCCAGGGACGATCTGGAGCTGCTTGCCGAAGGTGTTCGATTCCGCATGGTGTCAGCCGCTTCCCTGAACGTGCCGCTGGTGGTGGATATCGGTTCGGGGCAGGACTGGAATACCGCGCACTGACCCGGAATCAGCGGGTTTTAGCTGTGTCATTGCTCACACAAATATTTTTTTCACAAATCGTAAAATTTTTTGAACTTTTGGTGTGAAGGCGGGTCTCAGATTATAGCAGGGTGGTTTTCTCCCCGATTTTTCCAGCCTGCTGCTTTGAAGATATATCTCCTGGTTAATAGGAGCGCGTTGGGCCCTAACTGTTTTCTCCTACAGTTAGGGCCCGCTTTATTTCTGCCCCCTCTTTTTTTTCGGCATGCCCTTTTTAGGATTAATGCAGGTTTTTAACGGCATGCCCTTTTCAGGATTAACGCAGGTTTTTAACGGCATGTCCTGTTCAGAATTAACGCATGTCCTCTGCGGGTGTTTTCCAGATCAGTAAAGAGCATGTCCCGCTGCGGGGTTTCGTGGGTTCACTAAAGGGTCCTTGCCATTTCAGCCGAAATTCTCAGCGGATTGCACAGGGCTTTTTGCCAAGCCCGTTTTGAATAGTCCAAGTACCCTGTCAGGCGCCTGTCGGGGCTTCAGGATCCGGCGGTGGGCACAACCAGGTTTGCAACCTGCCCTTGAGTTCGCCGGCGCCATCGCCTTTCAGGGCAGAAAACAGCTGAATGGACACCAGATCTCCGTATTCCGAGAGATCACGCCGGGTTTCCAACAGGACCTTTTTGCGGGCGCCGGATTTGAGTTTGTCACTTTTGGTCAGCAGGATATGCACGGGCATGGCGGCCTGCGCACACCAGGTAATCATCTGCATATCAAAGTCTTTCAGCGGATGTCGGCAATCCATCAGCAGCACCAGCCCGCGTAATGACTGGCGTTCGCGCAGGTAGGATTCCAGATGTTTTTCCCATTTTGCCTTGACCTTGGGCGGTACTTTGGCAAAGCCAAAGCCCGGCAAATCGACAAGATATTTGTTATCTGCCACGGCAAAAAAGTTTAGCAGCTGGGTTCTACCCGGCGTTTTACTCGTTCTGGCCAGTTTTGGCTGGCTGGTCAGCGTATTGATAGCGCTCGACTTACCGGCATTGGAGCGCCCAACAAAGGCCACCTCATCGGCGGTGTCCGGAGGGCACTGTTGGAGCGTTTCCGCACTTTGTGTGAAGTGGGTAGCGGAAAAGTCGAGTTTTTGAGCCGTATTGTCTGTCATCAGGGAGGGGGCTTTCTGCTTGGGAATGGCGCGACCGTTAAGGTATAATCGCGCGGTTTCAACGGTTGGGAATTGTATCAGTACTGCCCCGGAAAAAGCAGTTTTGCCGATTTCGACACCCGTTCACCCAATTTCAGCAAACAGCAACCAGGAATTCAGAAGCAACGCATGAACACGTCCGTATCATCAGTCACAAGAGTCATGACCCGAATTTTTTCACCCGCGTTTTTCACTGTGCTGGCCCTGACAGCGGGTGCCCAGGTATTTGCCCAGGGCGATGCCGAAGCCGGTGCCAGCAAAATCACCGTTTGTCTGGCCTGTCACGGCCAGGACGGCAACATGAGCCAGCTAGATAATGTGCCCAAGATCGGCGGCCAGAATGAGGCCTATCTGCTCAAGCAGATGCTCGACATCAAGAGTGGTGTCAGAACCGCCCCCTTGATGAATGGCATGCTCAATGCCCTGAATGAACAGGACATGGCCGATGTCGCCGCCTACTATGCTTCCCAGCCGGCTCCACAGGGCGCTGCCGATCCTGAGAAAGTTGCCGTGGGGAAATCGCTGTACCGCGCAGGTAATGCCGAGATTGGTGTGACAGCCTGTACGGCCTGCCATTCACCGAATGGCCAGGGCCTGGCGTCAGCCGGTTATCCGGCACTGAGTGGCCAGGACACCGGCTACACGGAAATGCAGCTGAAAGCTTTCCGCAATGGCGTCCGCATGAACGATGATGCCGAAGTTATGCGCACCATCGCTGCCAGACTGAATGATGCTGAAATTGCCGCCCTCGCATCGTATGTATCCGGACTGCGTTGATTCAGACCGGGTTAAGGCGCGGCCGGTGACACTGGCCATGAATTCCGCCAAATAAGGCAAATATTATGAAAACAGGCCACAGCGCCTGCCGGTAAATGCCTTTTCAGCGGTCTCATATGGCATACTCGGTTGCCCCGGGTGTGCAAACCTGATTGATCGACACCCTGGTATAGAACAGGCTTTGGCCAGGGGTAAAAGTCCGATACACACTCAGGCCAGAAGTTGAGCAAGTAAAACAAGCGCACAGAATAACCAACAGGAAATACCGAGGAATATCCGAGGAAGTCATTATGAAACTGTTCACGAAAACATTGCTGCTGGTTGCCATGATCTTTGGTGTGGCAGCGACCGTCAGTGCCCAGCCGTCCCTTTACGTTGAGGGAACCCACTACGAAATCATCGCCAATCCGGTCCGGACGGCAGATCCGAACAAAATCGAGATCAGCGAAATCTTCTGGTATGGCTGCCCACACTGTTACGCCTTTGAACCGCTGATCACCAGCTGGGAAGAAAAACTGCCTTCCGATGTGGCTTTTGTACGCAGCCCGGGCATGTGGAACCAGACCATGGAAATCCATGCCCAGATTTACTATGCCGCTGAGGCGCTGGGCGTGACAGGCAAGATTCACGATGTTGCCTTCAATGAAATTCATCAGCGCCGCAATTACCTGCAGACAGAAGATGCCATCAAGGACATGTTCGTCAGCCAGGGCGTCGCTCCGGCCGATTTCGACAAGGCCTGGAAATCCTTCTCGGTTTCTTCAGCCGTGAAACGGGCCAACACCCGCATGCGTGATTACGGTGTTCGCGGTGTGCCCAGCATTGTGGTCAACGGCAAATACCTGGTGTCAGTCGGTGGTGCAGTACCCACCCAGACCGACATGCTGAAAATCGTCGATTTCCTGGTCCAGAAGGAAAGAAGCGAAAGCTAAGCAATCCCTGACCGTCTTCGAACGCCCATGTTGTTTCAACATGGGCGTTTTTTATGGGGCCCTGGTGAGGGCAACCGCCAAGTCCTGTGATATCGCGATTTATTGAATATTTTTAGGGATTTACAGGAAAAAACTCAGAAAATAATAAACTTTTTGCAGGGGGCCGTTGTCATAGATCAGGCCTGTCACCAGCAATGCGGCAGGATCTCATCCAGTGGCTAGGGTACAAGCCAAAAATAACCTATAATTCAACGTTTTAGAGAATCTTTATTCCACAGGCAGACATGACACCGGGTTTTTCGCTCCTCGACAAACTACCTGCCAGGGCATTGGGCCTTAAAATCCAGTCCCTGCTACCTGTGCGCCGCCATTCGGAGCTGCTCGAGCACATTGATGCCAGCCTGCTGCTTTTTGATAACACCCTGATCAATACCGCAACCGGCGCCAAGGCCGAATTGTCACTGGGAGCTGAAACTGTATTTCCGGAAGCCCTGGCGATCGCCGCCCGGCAGCTGGTTGGCTCCCGAGACAGCAAAAACATATTGCTGTTGCTGCCGACCGCCGATTTTATTGCCACGGCTTACAGCATGAACCTTTCTGCTGAAAAGCTGATTCGCTCTGCCCTGGAACTGCAAGCCCAATCCCTGATACCGGCCTACGATGAAGACCTGCTCCTGGCCGTGGATGCCAGCAGCCAGGAAGGGGTCGCACTCTGGTTCAATGAAAACACCGCCAACAGGCTTTTTCGCGCCTTTGGCAAGGAAGGTTTGTTTCTCAGTGCCATCATGCCGCGCAGCCTGGCGGTGGTGGAGGCACAGGAGGTCGACGAAACCGCTACCCTGTTGATCAACGATGAGGAAGGTAGCGATATTTCCTTTCTCCAGGTGAAGGGCAAAACAGTACGGCGCCTGCTCAGCGTGAATCGACGGGACCTCGATCAGGAGGTATTTGCCAAGCAGTGGGAGCTTGAAACCAGCCAGCTTAAGGGCGAATCAGTCAAGAATATGACGGCGCTGGCCGACTGGCAGGCCATTGGTAAAACCGTGGTGCCGGTCCCTGAATACTGCTTTCTCCCGGCGGGTGCGCTGGCTGAAGAGCGGCGCCTGGGGTTTGCGCGCAAGAGCAAGATTGCCATGGGCATTGCCGCCGGCCTTGTGCTGCTGCTGTTTGCCCCGTTTGTCGTGAACGGGCTGACTTTGCGTGGACTGCAGCAGGAACTGGCCGCGATGGAGGAGCTCAGTGCAGAGCCCCGGAGTCTGCAGGCCTCGATTTTCGACATGGAGCAGGGATGGGGCGCACTCTATGAATACCCGGACCAGCATGTTGGTGATGTGCTGGTCTCCCTGAATGAAGTCATCCAGAGCTCGCTGACATCGTTTGCTATCAACAAGGGCGTGGTCGATATTACCGGTACAGCCAATGACCCGGCCTATCTGGTGGAACTGTTGTCGGAACAGGAAGCTTTTTACAACGTGGGCCAGAGCAGCCGGACCCGTGGCGGCGGCGCCCAGTTTGGTATTCGCCTCAACCTGAGCAGTGTGGATTTCGAGCGCTATGAAGAAAAGTATCCGAGCGTGACCCAGAATCGTTAGGCATTGACCATGAAGCAAAACGAAAAACGCTACATTGCGGTTGCCGTTGCCATCTTTGTCCTGCTGTTGGTGGTCAGGGGTATTCCGTTCCTGCGTACCGCCTACGAGGAAGGCCGGGATGAAATTGCATTTCTTGAGCAGCGTATCGAGCGTTTACAGGACCTGGTCGAGCAGGCCCCGGAAATCAAGGACGAGGAAGCGGCGAAGCGGCGCCAGATGATGGCCCTGCAAAACTGGGTTTTTCCCGGCCAGGACCAGAACCTGATCGGCAGCAGTGTGCAGCGGCAGCTGCGGCAGGCGGTAGAGGATGCCGGTGTGTTGGCGCGCTCGTATGACCCGCCCCGCTATTCCGAAGTGGATGGCTGGCTGATGGTTTCCCAGGAAATGGACTTCACGATCGAGCAGGAAAAAATTCTGACCTTCCTGAGCCTGCTGGAACTGTCGCGCCCGCGCCTGCATGTGACGGAATTTTCCATCAACCGCAACCGTCGCCAGTTCCTCGGTTCCATTACCGTGACCGGCTTCAGCAAACGGGATTGATGTGATGACAGCAGAACATGGCCACCTCACTCTGCCGATTTTCAGCCAGTTGCTGGAACCTGAAGGCATGGCCCCTGCCCAGAACTTCAGCGACAGCTGGGAGCTGGTCTGCAATCGTGTGCCCAGCATAGAAAGTCGCGCCAAGGTACGTTTTGTCATAGGCGAGCAGGTCAACTTCCGCATTGGCAACACCGATGAAGTCGCCCGCCTCATCAAGCATTGGCGTGCGGAATTGTCCCCGGAAATTGCCGATCAGGACGACGCTTTCGTCTCGGGATTTGGTGACGAGGATGAATTTGCCGACATGGATTCCGAGGCGCCGATCATCCGCCTGGTTAACCACCTGTTTGCCCGCGCCCTCGACCTCAATGCCAGTGACATCCATTTCGAACCCACTGAGAATCATCTGGAAGTACGCTGCCGGGTGGACGGCATCATGACCCGTATTGAAAAACTGCCGATCAAGATCCAGTCAGCGGTGGCATCGCGCCTGAAGCTGATGGCAAAACTGGATATCGGTGAAAAGCGCCTGCCGCAGGATGGCCGTATCGACTACCGCATTGGTGAGCGTGAGCTCGACATGCGTGTCTCGACGCTTCCGGGTGTGTTGGGGGAGTCAGTGGTACTGCGTATTCTTGATCGCAGCGACCTTAACATTGAACTGGCCGAACTGGGGATGCCGGAAAAGGTCCTCAAGGATTACACCCGGGTAATTACCCAGCCGCATGGCCTGATCCTGATTACCGGGCCGACCGGTAGCGGTAAGACCACAACACTTTACGGCACCCTGGAAAAAATCAACGACGAGAAACACAAGATCATCACGGTGGAAGATCCGGTTGAGTACCAGCTGGACGGCATCACGCAGATCCAGGTTAACTCCCGGATAGGGCTCAGTTTTGCTTCCGGGCTGCGTTCAATCGTGCGCCAGGACCCGGATATTCTGATGATTGGTGAGATCCGCGACCATGAAACGGCGGAAATTGCTATTGAATCCGCCCTCACCGGCCACCTGGTATTCTCCACGCTGCATACCAATGATGCCGCCGGCGCCGTGACGCGCTTGCAGGATATGGGTGTGGAAAGTTACCTCATCAGTTCCAGCCTGCTTGGCATTCAGGCGCAGCGTCTGGTCAGGCGTGTCTGCACCAACTGCTCAGAAACCGTTGCCCTTACGGAAGATGAAGCCCTTGTGCTAGATGTCAGCAAAGACGCCTACCCGGCCATCAAGCGCGGAACCGGCTGCGAGCGCTGCGGCGGTACCGGCTATCGCGGCCGTGTCGGGCTTTACGAATTGCTGATGATGTCGGACGAGATCCGTCATCTGATTACCAGCGGCGCCGATGCCAACAAGATCCGCCAGCAGGGCGTCAGGGAAGGGATGAAAACCCTGCGCGAAGATGCCCTGGAAAAACTCAGGAGCGGCCTGACAACCCCTGAGGAAGTTGTGAGGGTGACACGCGCCGTATGAGCATGAATTACTACCAGTACCAGGCATGTGATGCCCAGGGCAACATGACCAGCGGGCAGCTCAGCGCTGATTCAGAGCGTGAAGCTATTGCCATGTTGCAGTCACGCAAACTGGTACCGGTGAAAATCCGCACAACCTCGCGTCAGCAGGTTGAACGATCAGGCAGCCGCATCAGTAATGCCGACCTGGTCGACTTCACTAATGGCCTCACCACCCTGGTCGAGGCGCGAATTCCTATCGACAAGGCCCTGTCGCTGCTGGATGGCATTACCGAAAAAGCCCACATGAAGCGGCTGGTGGTTGCGCTGCGGCGAGATGTGAAAGAAGGCAAGAGTCTGGCAGATGCCATGGAGGCGCGCCCGGATGTTTTTTCAAAACTTTATATCAACATCATTCGTGCCGGTGAAACCGGCGGTATTCTGGACCAGTTATTGCCGGATCTGGTGAATTTCCTGGAATCGGCAGAAGAGACCAAGAAACAGATTATATCTGCCCTCACCTACCCCATGGTGCTCCTGGTAACCGGTATCATTTCAGTGGCGTTGCTGCTGATTTATGTGGTGCCGCAGTTCACGGCCATGTTTGAAGATGTTGGCTCGGATATTCCGCCTTCAGCCGAATTCCTGCTGGCCATGAGCAGTGGCCTCAAGAGTTATGGCTGGCTGGTGGTACCAGCGGTTTTTCTGGTCATCTACTGGTGGCGCTGGCTCAATGCCGATAAGACGCGTAAGCGCCACAAGGATGCGACGTTGCTGAAGCTGCCGGTTGCCGGCAAGTTGCTGCTGCATCGTGATGTTGCCATTTTCTCGCGGACACTGGGCGCCTTGCTTGGCGCCGGAATTCCCCTGATGCGGGGCTTACGGGTCGCCAGGGAGGTCATCAGCAACGAGGAACTCATTCACCACCTTGTGGTCGTAGAGGAGGATGTTCGCAGTGGTTCGGGACTGGGTTATGCCCTGGAAAAAACGGGCATGTTTCCCGTCCTTCTGCATCAGCTGGTGACCGTGGGTGAGGAGTCCGGACGTACCGGCGCCATTCTGAAAAAACTGGCAAAAACGTTTGATGCCAACGTCAAGGATGATATGGCACGCCTGGTCAGTGCCTTGCAGCCAGCGTTGATCCTGTTATTGGGTATTACCGTTGGCGGCATCATCATTATCATGCTGTCAGCTGTTTTCAGTATGAACACTGTGGATTTTTAACCGGAGTAACACGTGCTAAACACAGGTAGTTTGAAATACAGGGCTTCTGGCTTCAGTGCCAGGGCCATGGTTACGGTTTTGACAGCGGTACTGTCCGTGCTGTTGTCATCCTGTGCCACCATGCAACAGGACAGGGAGTTCTCACGGACATCATCGGGAGCAGCCTCTGCGGCATCACGCAATCAGGCAACGGCAGAAGCACCGGTGGCGTCGAATGTCGCCAACGCGTCCACCAGTGCGGTCCGGGAAGAGGAAGACCCCGGCATCAACCGAACCGGTCGGGTGATTCAACTGGGCCGTTTCGTGGAGGAAATCCCGACAGTTGAGGTGCCTGAAGGCACCACCGTTGAACTGAATTACGAACAGGAAGACCTGCGCCTGGTGTTTGAACAGCTCGGTGATGAACTGCAGATCAATATGGTCATCGACCCGACCATAGACACCAAGGTCAGCCTGCGCTCTTCGCCAGACAATCCGCTGCAGTATGAAGACCTCTGGCCATTGATGCGCATGCTTGCGCGTAACGCCGGCGTAACCATTGAACAGGCCGGCAATGTTTTTCGTTTCATGCGCAACGAGTCCAATATTCCCGCTGAAATTGTCATGCCCGGCTGGCTGGGTGATGCCACTTCCTCGGAGGTCATGCAAGTGACGCCATTGACCTATATTTCTGTCGAGTCTGCCCTGAACCTGCTGAACCCACTGATTCGTCCCGATGGATCCATCGTGCGCCTGGGCCAGGCCAACGTCATTGGTATCAGCGGCACCCCGCAACAGCTGGAACGCGTCAACGCCTTGCTGCAAATCATTGATGATGATCCGTTCCAAAGCCAGGGCATACAGCTTTATGAGCTGCTGAACTCGCAGGCCGCCGATGTGGCCACCGAGCTCACCGGCATTCTGACACTCGTCGAGGGAGAGCAATCCTCCTATCAGGTGATGGGGCTTGAGCGTATCAATGCCTTGCTCGTCATCGCCCCGGCCAATCGCGGGTTTGACGAAGTCACACGCTGGATTCGTATCCTAGATGCCGAAAGCCAGGAACAGGTGGAACAGCTGTTCTTCTACAAGGTTAAGAACCTCAATGCCACCACACTCGCTGCAACCCTGACCCAGGTATTCGAGCAGGAAGAAGGCAGCGTTGACGTCTCAGAAGACGATGTCGCAGCGCCGGTGCAGCCGGCAACCGACGGTGAGGGACCTGCGACTGCCGCCACAACCGACGTCGCCGCCACTGCCAACGACAACGTGGTATCGGCCAATATTTCAGTGCGAATCGTTGCCGATGAAGACACCAACAGCCTCCTGGTCAGGGGTACGCCGCGTGAGTACCGTCAGCTGCTGACCACGATCAACAATCTTGATACACCGCCGCCCCAGGTGCTCATCAATGCGGTCATAGGCCAGGTAACTTTGACGGATGAAACCCGCTTTGGTGTCGACTGGCGCCGGGTATCCCAGAATGCCAATACCGGCATCGTCAGCTCCCGCCTCCTGCCCCAGACCGGCCTGCTCCAGGAAAATGGTAATGCGGCGGTGGGTTCCGGCCTGATCCTGACCCGGACATTCAATGACGGCTCTTCGATCATAGATGCCACCCTTAACGCCATCGCACAGGACAATGAAATCCGCCTGCTGGCAAGGCCCACCATTCTCGCCACCAATAACCAGGAAGGCGAGATCAAGGTTGGCCAGGCCGTGCCCATTGACCAGGGGCAGACAGTGTCGGGTAACGGTGTCGTCACGTCCAACGTGGCCTACCGTGATGTCGGTATCGTCATGACCATCACGCCACAGATTAACGACGATGGCTTCATCAACCTGGAAATTTTCCAGAGCCTGTCATCCGTTGAAGGCGGTACCGGTGTGGCAAATAACCCGGTGTTTTCTAACCAGGAAATCACTACAACGGCTGTTGTTTCTGATGGGGCAACGATCACCCTGGGCGGCCTGATCCAGGAAGATAATGCAGACCAGAACACCGGCATTCCCGGGCTGCAGAAAATTCCCGTGCTGGGCGGCCTGTTTTCATACCAACAGATCTCGTCCGTGCGCAGGGAATTGTTTGTTATTCTCCGGCCACAGATCATCACCGGGGATGACACCGATGTTGAATACATGCGTGAACTCAGGAACAGCTTTGAGGCAGTTTCAGATCTTTTCGAAGATGCCGGACTTTGATTCACGGGACGTTTACCGGAGTACTACATGAAAAAACACACAGGTTTTACCCTCATCGAACTGCTGGTCGTGATGGCCATTCTCGGCATGCTGGCGGCCCTGGTTGGCCCCGCCCTGTTTGGCAACCTCAGCAAGGGACAGCGCACCACAGCGGCTTCCCAGATCAGTAACCTGGAGTCTGCCCTGGACACCTATCGCCTGGATGTGGGCAGCTATCCGGAATCTCTGAGTGGACTGGTCAGTAATGACAGTGGCAGTCCGCGCTGGAATGGACCCTACATTCGTGATGAAGAAGTGCCTCTGGATCCATGGGACAACCCCTATCATTACGAGCCCAATGGCAGGGACTTCATCCTGATGTCCTATGGTGCTGACGGTGTTCGTGGCGGCGAAGGTGATGACGCCGATATCGGCAGCTAGACTGTCCGTTACCCACCAAGGCAAATCGTGTCAGCAGGGATTCACCCTGCTGGAACTGCTGGTTGTTCTCAGCATTATCGTCATTGCCTCGGCGGTCGTTCTGCCCAGCATTTCGAGCATGGAAACCAGCCAGCTGGTGGCGCAGGTCAGGCAAACAGCCAATGCCTTCAATTATGCCCGTCGTATAGCCATTGTGGAGGGGGCGCCACAACTGGCCATCCTGTTCCAGATGGACCCTGACGATCCGGATTTTCCCGATATCCGTGGCGAAGTGTTGCAGCGGGCGACTATTCCGTTACTGGAGCAGTATGACGCCGTCATCTCCTTTCAATCAGACATCAACGAAGACCCTGACGTGCTCGAGATCATACAACTGGAATTTTTTCCTGAAGGTGGCAGCACCGGGGGCATCCTGCATTTCACCCTGGACGATCTCACGGCCAGTATTCGCGTTGACCCGCTGACAGGAAAAATCGCCGTGCGTTATCCCGGCGAGGAGTTTGACGATGATGCCCTGTAAGTCATCGTTGATCAGCCCCAGAAACAAAGCCGCAGGCTTCACGCTCCTGGAGGTCATGGTCGCCCTGACGATCACTGGCATGGCTCTAGGCGCCCTGTTTGGCGTGATCGCCGGGAACAAACGCCTGGCATGGCGATCTGAGGAGGCGCTGGTCAAGACGATGCAGGTACGCAGCCTGATCAACTACTCCCAGCTCAATGATGAGCTGGGTGAAGTGGTGGTTGATTTTGAAAATGACGAATTGTCCATACGCTCCGGTTATGAAATCGAAGCCCCTGAACGTAAAACCCAGGCCAGTATCATGGCCTTGCGTGAATACGAAGTCATTGACGAGTTTGGCGAGTTGGTAACCACAGGTTCCTATTGGATAGAGCTGGAGCTGCCGGAATAAGATGATGACATTCCGCCGACTGCAAACGGGTTTTACCCTGCTGGAAATCATGGTTTCCATGACGCTCACAGCCATGCTGCTGGGTATGCTCAGTGCTGGCGTTTATTCGGTAGTCAACGATTGGCAAAGCGAAACTTCGGTGCTTGATGAAACCCTGGATAAGTCGCTGGTGTTACTGCAAGTTGAGCGATCACTGTTTGCCGCTTTTCCGCACAGCTATATTGAGTATGAGACGCTCGAGCGCGAAGTGTATTTTGATGGCAGGGAAGATGAAGTGCGCTGGGTCTCCACGGTTTCGCCACAGCGGCGGAATGGCTTGACCGCCTGGCGCCTGAGTAATGATGAAACACGGGGACTGGAACTGACCCTGACGCCAGCTTACAGCGACAATCCGGACGAACGTTTTGAGGAACTCGAACCCACACTGGTATTACCCAATTACTCCGCGAGTTACCGGTATCTTGTTCAGCGCAATGAAGACGAAAAGGAATGGGTGGATGAGTGGATCCGTGAGGAAATGCGCAGTTTGCCGATAGCGGTGGAAATCACCCTGAGGCCGATTGATGAGCGGCTGGATGATTCCGAACTGGAGGTGCTTGCCGCCATCAAGACCTGGAAGCACGAAGAGATACAGCCCACCATTCCGCCGATATGAAAAGAGGATATCAACAAGGCTCGGTCATCGTTGTCACACTGTGGACAGTGATTCTGCTGACCATTCTTATCACTGTGCTTGCCGGGCAGATTCGCCTGTCAGCGCGGGCAGCCTATTATCAGCAGGAAGGTCTGACCGAATGGTCCGAAATCCTTTCAGCGGTCAACCAGGCGGAGATGGAGCTGATGCTGGAGCGCATGCCCAGGCCACCCGAATCCATCGATGATCTTGACGAGCTGAACCGGAACCCCCTGTTCCGGTTCAATGGCCAGGAACTGACCCTGCACTATCCCCAGGCAGAAGGCATCACGGTGCGGATCTATGATCATGCCGGCAAGATCAATCTGCGCGAAATCGGCCGGCCTCGTATGCGGGCTCTCCTGGAGAAAAAACTTGGCGAGGATGCTGATCAGCAGATTGATGCCCTTATCGCAGCCTGGGGCGACTGGATAGACCTCAGTGACACTACAGGCATTAACGGTGCAGAAAGGGATTACTACGAAGCGCTGGAAAACCCCTATACACCGCGAAATGGCAAGCTGGAAACGGTGGAAGAGATTTTACATATCAAGGGCTTCGCGGAAGTTTTTGCCGATGTCGACCTGGACGCTGCCTTCACACTGTATTCTGCTGATGAGCTGATCAATCTCAACCTGGCGACGGTGGAGGCCATGCAACTGTTACCAGGGCTTGATGATGAGCTGATCACGGAGATCGTGGCTTTTCGGGAAAATAACGAATTCCGCGGCAACGGTGATGTCGCACAGATTGTGCCGGCGGAAAACATGGCTGAACTCAGGCCCTGGCTCAACTCAAGACGCACCACCAGCTTTTACACGATAATGGCCTACAGCAAAATCACAGAAACCCTGTATCCGTTTGATTATAATGAACCGGTAGAGGTGGATGTCACGGTTTCAGCGTTTGCAGAAACCGTGGAAATTCCTTCCTTCAATGACAGGCCCAAGGTATTGAAAATCAATCCTTACCAGACCATCCCGGCACGGCTGGTCGTGCGTACAGAAGACGAGTTGCTCGAATGAATCTGATCGTCGGTTACGGCAGAAATATTATCCAGGGTTTCTGGTCGCCCCTTACAGCGGTGGTCAGTAACCACGCGTTGTTCTGGATGCTGGTCAAGCGGGACATTCTGAATCGCACGTCCGGTACTGTGCTTGGCAAGTTGTGGCCCGTGGTCCAGCCCGCCCTGCAGATGCTGGGTTACTGGTTCATGTTCGATATCGTCTTTGCCATGCGCGCAAACCGGGGCCCGGAGTATCTGGAGTATCTGCTTACCGGCATGTTGCCCTGGCTGTGTTTGGCCGAGGTGCTGAATCGGTCCACCAACATGTTTCGTGAATTCAGCCCGCTTTACCGCCGCAATACCTTTCCCCTGGCGTTGTTACCGGTGCTCATCATGACCATACCCTGCATGGTCTATGGCACGGTGTATTTCCTGTTGAACATGTTTCTCGGTGGTCCAGGCAGTGCACTGGCCTCCTTGCTAGTCCTGCCAATGCTGCTTTTATGGCTGTTGCCGCTCTGCCTTTTTCTGCCGGTCTTAGGCCTCTTTATTCGCGATTTTGCCCAGGTTGTGCCCTTCCTGATCATGATCACCATGTTCATGACGCCGATCCTGTATTTTCCGGGCATGTTGCCTGAGGGAATGCAGGCGTTCGTCTGGCTGAATCCGTTTTCCGACCTCATGGCTATCGTGCATGGACTGGTTCAGGGCAGGGAGTTCTCCTGGATCAATGTGATTCGCCCCTGGTGCATTTGGCTGCTGTTGATGGGGCCGGCGTGGCTGGTGTTTCGCCGCAGCATTCCACATATTCGGGAGGTGTTGTAATGACTGATGCCGCCCTCTCCATTCGTGATGTCTCAAAATACTACAAGGTTTATGCCAACGAGCTGGACCGCATCAAGGAGATCATCACCGGGAAACCGAGATTTCAGAAAATCGAAGCCCTGAAACCAGTGACACTGGATATCCTGAAGGGCGAAGTACTCGGCGTGATTGGCCAGAACGGGGCCGGAAAAAGCACGTTGCTGAAAGTGCTGTCAAAAACGATTCTGCCTTCAACAGGAGAATTTCAGATCAATGGCCGTATTGCGGCACTGCTTGAACTCGGTGCCAGCTTCCATCGGGAAATGACAGGACATGAAAATATCTATCTTTATGGCGCTATCCAGGGCCTGTCCACCCAGGAGGTGAATGCCATTTACCAAGAAGTGATCGAGTTCGCCGACATCGGAGAATTCATTCACCGCCCGGTAAAAACCTACTCCAGCGGTATGTTCGTGCGACTGGCTTTTTCCATGGCGACCCAGATCGATCCCGAAGTCTTGATTATCGATGAGGCTCTCTCGGTGGGTGACGGAGCGTTTTCACGCAAGTCGCTTGATCGTATCATGGACTTTAAGAATGCCGGCAAGACTATATTGTTCTGTTCGCATTCCATGTACCAGGTAGAGGCGCTCTGCGATCGGGTTGTATGGTTGGATGGCGGCCGGGTCAGAAAGGTCGGCAATCCGGTTGAAGTCATTACGGAATATTCCGAGATGGTCAGCATGGCATCGCCCAAAGAGGAAGGTCTGGGCACGGTCAGCATGGCATCGCCCAAAGAGGAAGGTCTGGGCACGGTCAGCAAGGCTGACCGGGATAAAATCGGTGAAAAACCCGATCACAAAAATACCCTG
>Ga0255757_10002331_pt1 | contig 17938 bp, 17 predicted proteins | sample 071ome_27_FD_179957 | JGI IMG/M metagenome (GOLD analysis project Ga0255757, IMG submission 179957) | Coastal salt marsh microbial communities from the Groves Creek Marsh, Skidaway Island, Georgia - 071409AT metaG (version 2) | ecosystem: Environmental > Aquatic > Marine > Intertidal zone >...
AGGTTCTACCTATTTCTTTGAGTTATTTGGTCATTCAACCAGTTTACGTTTAAACATCAACAACTTGTTTAATACAACCTATATCGCAGAATCCAATTCTAACATCCACGCTACTGCTGGATCAGACACTTGGAATGGAATCGATAAGAGCAACTACGTTTGGTTTGGTTTTGGGACAACTTGGAACCTCAGCTTACGTTATCGCTTCTAAAAGCGGTTGATTTTAAAATAAAAACCCTGCGTAACGCAGGGTTTTTTTATTCCATAAACTTAAGGTCCTTAATCTTTAGCTGTAGTTCTTTAAAACCATTGAAGGTATTGAGATCAAGACTGTATAAAATTTCGAACGGGGTCCCTTTTTTAAGGGAGTCATAATGATGACCCATACCAAATGCAATACCAGATTGCACTACTCCACTGGGATCTGTGCAGACCAATTTTAGATGCAATTGGTCTTGTCCCACACGTCTTGATTGCCCAGTATCCCTGCAGAATTGCGTCCGAAAGACAGGGCGCATATTATGGGGTCCAAAGGGGGCCATTTGCTCGATAATACGGTAGAGTTTTAAGTCGATTTCATCCAAACCAAGAATCCTATCATAGGTCATTGAAGGGATTTTTGAGGCCGGATCTATACGTTGCTGTACAGCATGCTCAAAAGCATTTTTAAAAGCCGCTAGCTGTGACGCATCAAGTGTTAGTCCAGCGGCAAATTGATGCCCGCCAAACTGATCTAAAAAGGCACTACATGCCTCTAATGCGGCGTAGACATCAAACCCTTTTACAGAACGAACCGAACCTGTAAACGTGTTACCATTTTTTGAAAGTACAACGGTGGGCTTATAATACGTTTCGATGAGTCGTGACGCGACAATGCCAATTACTCCTTTGTGCCAGTGGTCGCTCCAAACGACGGTAGTTGCCGTATTTTCTTCTTGCAGTGTTTTGATTTGAGTGAGCGCCTCCTGGGTAATTTGATCATCTAGCGCCTTACGATCTTCGTTATAGGCGTCGATCTGTTGCGCCCATTGAAGTGCTTCTTGAGAGGTGTTTGCGATGAGTAATTCTACGGCATATTTGCCGTGTTTCATGCGCCCCGCAGCATTGATTCTTGGGGCAATTTTAAAAACAAGATCGGCAACGGTGATTGTGCCGTTTAATTGTTTTAGAAACGGAGCAAATCCCAATCTAGGTTTTATTTGCATTTGTGCAATTCCAAAATGGGTCAACACGCGATTTTCACCTGTAATAGGAACAATATCTGCCGCAATAGCTGTGGCTACCAGGTCCAAATAGTTTTCGAGTTCTTTTGGATTACCTTTTTGTTTTATATGAAGCGCCTGAATCAGCTTAAACCCGATCCCGCAGCCACAAAGGGCATCATAAGGATAGTGGCAATCACTTCTTTTGGGATCCAGTACAGCAACTGCTTCTGGGAGTTTGTCTCCAGGCAAATGGTGATCACAGATTATAAAATCGATCCCTAAACGTTTCGCGAAGTTTACTTGTTCAAGGGCTTTAATTCCACAATCTAGCGCGATAATAAGCCCCGCGTTATTTTGACTGGCAACTTCTATCCCCAATCTAGAAATGCCATAACCTTCTGTATAACGGTCTGGGATATAAAAATGGACATGGGGTGTTTTTGTTTTTAAATAAGAAAAAAGTAACGCAACAGCCGTAGTTCCGTCAACGTCATAATCACCATAGACTACAATTTGTTCTTGGGTTGCAATGGCGTGTAAAATTCGCTCGACAGCACGGTCCATATCCTTCATCAAAAAGGGGTCGTGTAGCATCGAAAGTTGGGGTCTAAAAAAGGCCTTGGCTTTTTCAAAGCTATCATAACCTCTTTGTACCAACAATTGTGCAACGGTTGTAGAAACGCCGAGGTTTTGTTGCATTGCTGCAACCGTATCAGTAGATGGAACAGAAATAGGGAGCCACTGCATCGTTATTTTTTAGATTTTCCTGCAATGCAAAGTACAAATTCTCCCTTTGGGGGATTGGTTTCAAAAAACTGTTGGGCTTCCGAAAGGGTCCCTCTAAATGTGGTTTCATACAATTTGGTAAGTTCTCTAGAAATACTAACTACCCGGTCGTGTTCAAAGTGTTCTTTGAGTTGTTCGAGGGTTTTGAGCAGTTTATGTGGGCTTTCGTACAATATGGTGGTGTGTGGATTTTGTGCGAGATATTCAAGGCGGGACTGCCGTCCTTTTTTGGGGGGTAAAAAGCCTTCAAAATGAAAGCGATCGCTTGGCAATCCACTTTGTACCAAAGCAGGAATTAGCGCTGTTGCACCAGGCAAACATTCTACCTCAATACCTTCGGCAATAGCAGCACGCACCAATAAAAACCCGGGATCTGAAATTCCAGGGGTGCCTGCATCGGATATTAAAGCGATTTGTTGTCCTTGTTTTAGCAAGTCGATAACCCATGCTACCCGTTGATGCTCATTGTGCATGTGAAAACTTTGCAAGGGTGTATCAATTTTATAATGTTGCAGCAACCGACCGCTTGTTCGAGTGTCTTCGGCCAGGATTAGATCGGCGTTCTCAAGAACCGTTGCTGCTCGGTGGGTAAAATCTCCAAGATTTCCGATTGGAGTTGGTACAAGGCTCAATCCCATAGTTTGATATTTCGTTCAGTTTTTTGGCCTAATTTAGGTCGAAAAATACGTTTTTATAACACCAATAAAACGGGTGGCAACGACTTCTTTTCCTTCCCAATCATTATACTCTTTTTTAACCAAATGCTCAATCAGGTAGTTGGCTTCCTCCCATGAAGTCAATGAACTGATTTGTTGAATGACGCGTTCATATTCTTTTATGTTTTGATCAAAAAGATGGTGTACAAAAGAAAGGCGGTCATTCAAATCAATTTTTAAGATTTTCGAATAGCGATCGTTGATGTTTTCTTTTACGTTTTCTTCTTGGTTTGATGCAAGGGTAGGGGTGTCTTTTTTGACAAACGTAAGTTTTTCTACCGGCTCAAAAACGGCTTCGCCAAGCTTAGCTTCGGGCATTTCATCAACCAAATCTTTAATGGTATCCATCAAAGGTGGAATTTCTTCAATCGTTGTTTGGTTCGCTTCTTGATGTGTTGCCTTTTTTAGATCCAGTTCTCTCAAGGTGCTCTCGATCAGATTTTCTTGTCCCTGTTGTGCGGGGGTCGTATTTTCTTTTTGATATTGCGCGACCACGGACAATTCATAAATTTTCTGGATCTGAAGATGTAACTGGGCATCGTCGGTGAGCTGTTGTTCGGAGATTTGATGGGCCAAATCCTGGATTAGGGATCTTATTTTATTGCGCATTGAAAATAACTTGAGTCAAATGATTTGTTTTGATACCTTTGTTTGTAGGCGTAGGCTCGTTTAAAATTACAAAATGTTTTTAGAAAACACGGTTAATCAAAAGGAACAATTTGGGTGGATAGAGGTGATCTGTGGGTCGATGTTTTCGGGAAAAACAGAAGAATTAATCCGTCGTTTGAAACGGGCTCAGTTTGCCCAACAAAAAGTAGAAATTTTCAAACCTGCAATTGACGTGCGTTACGACGATAACTTGGTTACTTCACACGACCAAAATCAAATTCGATCGACCCCCGTGCCTGCAGCGGCCAATATTGCCATTTTGGCTTCGGGTTGCGACGTGGTAGGGATTGACGAAGGGCAGTTTTTTGACGATGAAATTGTCAAAGTATGCAACGACCTCGCCAACCGGGGTGTTCGTGTGATTGTTGCCGGCTTGGATATGGATTTTAAGGGCAACCCTTTTGGACCCATGCCCGCCTTGATGGCTACAGCAGAGTATGTAACCAAGGTACATGCCGTTTGTACCCGTACAGGAAATCTCGCCCAATACAGTTTTCGAAAATCGGGTACGGACGATCTTGTTTTGCTCGGAGAAAAAGAAGCCTATGAGCCACTTAGCAGAGCAGCTTTTTTTAAGGCCAATCAAAAACAAATCGAAGAAAAGAACAACACCAAATCCTAATTAAACCGTTGAATCAATTACGCATCAGCGCCAAAGCTTTAGCACATAATTTTTGGGCACTCAAATCTCGATTGTCCCCGTCTACCAAACTCATTGCCGTGGTCAAAGCCAACGCCTATGGCCATGGTGCCGTAGCAGTGGCAAAACAACTTGAGGCCTTGCAAACAGATTACCTCGCGGTTGCTTATGTCGCTGAAGGACAGGAACTACGCGAAGCAGGAATCCAGCTTCCGATTATGGTTTTTTACCCCCAAAAAGCCCATTTTAAGACCCTGATCGATTACCGATTAGAACCCGTGCTTTACAGCAAACAGACGTGGCATGCTTTTTCTGAACTTGTGCAAAGTATGACCGAAAAATATCCTGTTCATATCAAATACAACACGGGACTCAATCGGATTGGCTTCTTACCCGAAGAAGCCAATTGGGTCATCGCCAATGCTGCCAAATCAAACATGTCGTTGATTAGTGTATATTCGCACCTAATTGAATCTGAAGGGCCACGGCCGCACCGAACAAGTGACAAGCAAATCAACACTTTTTTGGAGATAAAAGCCTTGCACGAAAAAGATACGGAGCAAAGCCCCTGGTTTCACTTGCTTAATACCTCAGGGGTGTATAATTATCCGGAGCAGCAACTTGATGCTGTGCGATGCGGTATCGGATTGTATGGTTTTGCAAACCATCCAGAATGGGACCAGAGCCTGCAGCCTATTGCAACTTTAGAAAGTGTCATTTCACAAATTCATCACATCCAAAAAGGAGAAACGGTGGGCTATGATCAAGGTTGGGTTGCTCCCAAGGACAGCGTTATTGCGACCCTTCCTTTAGGGCATGCCGATGGCATCGGGCGGCATTTTGGAAAACAAAAAGGCACCGTTTGCATTGGCGCAACCAAAGTCCCTATAGTAGGCAATGTATGTATGGACATGTTGATGATTGACGTTTCTAACTGTAAGTGTCAAGTGGGAGATACAGTTCAAATTTTTGGCAATCAACAATCTGCAGCAACCTTAGCGCGTCAATCCGAAACCATCAGCTATGAACTTTTAACAGGCATTGGCTCCAGAGTTTTCCGAATTTGGGAGCCCTAAAGTTATGCCTGTCACAAAAGCATCCCTTTTTGAGATAATCCAAAGAAGTCATTGACCGAAGGAGAAAGAGCCTTATTTTTGCCAAAAATTTTATACGTATGAAAGTTGCTGTTGTTGGCGCTACTGGAATGGTAGGTGAGGTGATGCTCCAAGTATTAGAGGTGCGTAATTTTCCCATCACCGAATTGTTGTTAGTCGCCTCTGAGCGGTCGGTAGGCAAAATCTTAAATTTTAAAGGACAACCCCACACAGTTATTGGACTAGAAGCTGCTGTGGCTGCCAAACCCGATCTAGCGCTCTTTTCTGCCGGAGGGCAAACCTCTTTAGATTGGGCACCTCGATTTGCAGCAGTAGGCACCACCGTAGTTGATAATTCCTCGGCATGGCGAATGGATAAAAACATTCCTTTGATTGTCCCAGAAATCAATGCAGAGGTACTTCAACCAACCGACAAAATCATTGCCAACCCCAATTGTTCTACCATACAGATGTTGGTAGCCCTGGGGCCTATACACAAAAAGTATGGCATTTCGAGATTGGTGATCTCAACCTATCAATCCATTACAGGGACAGGTGTAAAGGCCGTACAACAGCTCGAAAATGAATATAAAGGGGCCTCTGGTGAAATGGCCTATCCTTACCCCATTCATCGCAATGCACTTCCGCACTGCGATGTTTTTCAAGAAGGGGGCTACACCAAAGAAGAATTAAAACTGGTGAACGAAACCCACAAGATTTTGGGAGATGATACAATTGGCATTACTGCCACAGCAGTTCGCATTCCGGTAGTAGGCGGGCATAGCGAGGCAGTCAACGTGCAACTCAAAACCTCTTTTGAAGTAATAGACCTTCAAAAATTATTGCATCAAAGTGCCGGTGTAGTGGTGCAAGACCAACCTGAAACCAATACCTATCCGATGCCAATATATGCTGCGGGTAAAGATGCTGTTTTTGTAGGCAGAATCCGTCGCGATTTTTCTCAGGACAATACCTTCAACATTTGGATTGTGTCTGACAACCTCAGAAAGGGCGCTGCCACCAACACCATCCAAATTGCAGAATACCTCCATCAGAAAGGCTGGATCTGACACTAACTTTTTGTACTTTAGGGTTTTTAACCCCATTATTAAATGAAAAGTACAATGAACAAACATGTATATCTGTACGCGCTTGCAATAGTCGTATTTTCTTGTCAAAACAACGCAACCATTAAGTACCCCACCACCACTAAAAAAGTAGTAACAGACTCCTATTTTGATGTCACCGTGGAAGACCCTTATCGTTGGCTAGAAGACGATAATAGCAGTGAAACAGCAGCTTGGGTTTCGGCTCAAAACGATGTGACGTTTGATTACCTAGACAAAATCCCCTATCGCGCCCAACTCAAAAACCGAATTGAACAGCTCTGGAACTATGAAAAAGTCACCGCACCCTACCAAGAAGGTGATTATACCTATTATAGCAAAAATTCGGGCGTTCAAAATCAATATGTAGTCTATCGAAAAAAGACAGGGGGCGAAGAAACCGTTTTTTTAGACCCCAATACCTTTTCAGAAGATGGCACTACCTCATTGGCAGGGCTTCAATTTTCTGAAGACGGCTCCATGGCGGCCTACACCATTTCTGAGGGGGGTAGTGATTGGCGCAAAGTGATCGTTATCGATACAGAAACCAAAGCGATCATAGAAGACACCTTGGTAGATGTCAAATTTAGTGGCACCCAATGGAAAGGCAACGAAGGATTTTTTTATTCGAGCTATGACAAGCCCGACGGCAGTGTTCTTTCGGCCAAGACAGATCAGCACAAACTGTATTTTCATAAAATAGGGACTACACAGGCAGAAGATGAACTAATTTTTGGAGGTACCGAAGCCCAAAAGAACAGGTATGTCGGCGCTCAGGTTACTGAAGACGGCCGCTATTTGCTGATTTCTGCATCCGAAAGCACCTCTGGAAACGCCCTGTATTTGAAAGACTTGACCCGAAAAAACGCACCGATAATAAGCATGGTTGATCATTATGAATACGACACCTATTTGCTTCACAGCAAAGACGACACGTTTTATTTGGTCACCAACAAAAATGCACCCAATCAAAAAGTCGTAATGGCCAATGCCAAAAAACCACAACATACCAATTGGGTAGATTTTATCCCAGAAACAGAACACGTACTGAGTGCCAGTACGGGAGGAGGTTATTTTTTTGCCCGTTATATGATTGACGTTGTGTCAAAAGTATATCAATATTCGAGCAGCGGAGCGGCCATGGGAGAGGTGCCATTACCAGGAATTGGTAGTGTAGGCGGTTTTAGTGGAAAAGAAAATGACGAAACGCTTTATTTTTCATTTTCAAACTATTATAGCCCAGGAATAATCTATCGTTATAATCCCAAAGATCAAAGCAGTTCGGTTTATTGGCAGCCAGAGATCGATTTTAATCCCGACAATTATACCTCATCACAAGTTTTTTATACTTCTGCTGATGGCACCAAAATACCGATGATTATTACACATAAAAAGGGGATCGAATACAACGGAAAAAACCCTACCATACTCTACGGCTATGGAGGTTTTAACATCAGTTTAAGACCCGGATTTAGCATCACCAATGCCGTTTGGATGGAACTGGGAGGTGTTTATGCAGTCCCCAATTTGCGTGGCGGCGGCGAATATGGCAAGGCCTGGCATGTTGCAGGAACCAAGCTACAAAAGCAAAATGTATTTGATGATTTTATAGCTGCAGCAGAATACCTGATTGCAGAACAAATTACATCACCCGATTTCTTAGCGATTCGCGGTGGTTCCAATGGCGGGTTGCTTGTTGGTGCCACGATGACACAACGCCCCGAATTGATGAAGGTAGCCTTGCCTGCCGTTGGGGTTTTGGACATGTTGCGCTACCATACTTTTACTGCCGGGGCCGGTTGGGCCTATGATTATGGCACCGCGGAAGAGTCAAAAGAAATGTTTGAATACCTCAAGGGTTATTCTCCGGTACATAATGTTATGGCAGGCACACAATATCCTGCTACGCTAATTACTACAGGCGATCATGATGATCGCGTGGTACCTGCTCATTCGTTTAAATTTGCTGCCGAATTGCAGCAAAAACAGAGCGGTAATCAGCCGGTACTGATTCGGATCGAAACCAATGCAGGTCATGGTGCAGGAACTCCAGTATCCAAAAGTATCGAACAGACTGCGGATATTTTTGGCTTTACGCTTTACAATATGGGGATTACTAAATTGCCCGAAAAGCAAACGCCTAAAATAAAAGGATAATCCAAACGGTTCTCGGTAAAAAGATTTTAAGATGGATTAATCCATCTTAAAATCTTCCATAAATTTTGTGGTATAATTGCCCGCTATATAATCGGGGTGGTCCATCAGTTTTCTGTGAAAAGGAATCGTGGTTTTTATCCCTTCGATAACAAATTCATCTAAGGCACGACGCATTTTATTGATGGCCTCTTCACGGGTTTGGGCTGTGGTGATCAGCTTGGCAATCATCGAATCATAAAAAGGAGGAATTACATATCCGCTATAGACATGGGTGTCTAAACGCACTCCGTGTCCTCCAGGAAAATGCAAGGTGTCAATCCGACCCGGGCTGGGTCTAAAATCATTATAAGGATCTTCTGCATTGATACGACATTCTATCGAATGGAGTTTTGGGGTGTAATTTTTTCCTGAAATCGGAATCCCAGCAGCGACTTTGATTTGCTCTCTAATCAGGTCATAGTCGATGACTTGTTCTGTGATAGGATGTTCTACCTGTATTCGGGTATTCATCTCCATGAAGTAGAAATTTTTGTGCTTGTCTACCAAAAATTCTACCGTTCCGGCGCCTTCATATTTTATAAATTCTGCTGCTTTTACTGCGGCTTCCCCCATTTTTTCACGGAGGGTTTTGGTCATGAAGGGTGATGGGGTTTCTTCTGTTAGTTTTTGATGACGTCTTTGTACTGAGCAGTCTCTTTCTGAGAGGTGACATGCTTTGCCAAAAGAATCTCCCACGATTTGGATTTCGATGTGTCGGGGTTCTTCGATGAGTTTTTCCATGTACATGCCATTGTTGCCAAAAGCAGCGGCCGCTTCTTGACGGGCACTTTCCCAAGCTTTTTGAAGGTCGCTGGCCTTCCAGATGGCGCGCATTCCTTTGCCTCCTCCTCCAGCAGTAGCTTTGAGCATGACTGGATAACCAATTTCTTGAGCAATTTTTTGGGCTTTTTCTAGAGATTCTATAAGGCCATCTGATCCAGGGATCGTTGGGACGCCTGCAGCTTTCATGGTTTCTTTGGCAGTGGCTTTGTCGCCCATCTTTTCGATCATTTCTGCATTTGCACCAATGAATTTGATGTCGTGTTCTTGGCAAATTTTAGAAAACTTGGCATTTTCTGACAAAAATCCATAACCGGGGTGTATGGCATCGGCGTTTGTAATTTCTGCTGCAGCAATGATATTGGCAATTTTGAGGTAAGATTCTGAACTGCTTGGCGGACCAATACATACTGCTTCATCGGCAAATCGAACATGAAGACTTTCTACGTCTGCGGTAGAATATACAGCGACCGTTTTTATACCCATTTCTTTACAGGTCCGAATCACCCGCATGGCGATTTCTCCGCGATTGGCAATGAGAATTTTTTTAAACATAAATGTTTGATTTACGATGGATCGATTAAAAATAGGGGTTGGTCAAATTCTACCGGAGATGCATCATCAACGAGGATTTTGACAATTTTACCACTATGCTCAGATTCGATTTCGTTAAAAAGTTTCATGGCCTCAATCACACAAAGTACGTCTCCCTGTGCTATGGCACTTCCAACTTCTACAAAATTGGGTTTGTCGGGAGATGGTTTTCGGTAAAAGGTTCCGATGATTGGAGATTTGATGGTGATCAGGTGATCTGTTGCTGCGTCTGCAGGAGCATCGGCTTTGGCTTCGGTGGTTGATGAAGCAGGTGCTGATGCTGGTGCTGCAACGGCTGGTGCTGTTGCAGGTAGATGTTGTACGATCGTTTGTTGTTCGGGTACGATTTGATCTGCAGCGGTTTTGATTGTGATTTTAAAATCTTCCATTTCAAGTTTTACCTCGTGTGCCCCAGATTTGGCTACGAATTTGATGAGATTTTGAATTTCTTTTATATCCATATTTCTATTTATTTCTAGTTATATGCCCAGGTTATTAAAGCGGCCCCCCAAGTAAATCCACCTCCAAAGGCTGCGAGCACTAATTTATCGCCTTTTTTTAAATCTGCCTCAAAATCATTGAATAGTAGGGGAATGGTTGCGGCTGTTGTATTTCCGTAATCTTTAATATTCATTAGTACTTTGTCTTGCTCTAAGTTCATCCGTTTTGCGGTGGCTTCAATGATTCTTTTGTTGGCTTGATGGGGTACAAGATATTTAATGTCTTGGTTTTTTAGTCCGTTTCGTTTCATTATTTCTGATCCAGCATGCGCCATTTCGGAGACTGCGTATTTAAAAACGCTTTTGCCATCCTGATAGAGATAGTGCCATCGATTGGCTAGGGTTTGGCTCGTTGTTGGGCATAGTGAGCCACCGGCCTTCATGTTGAGGTAGTTTCTTCCTTCTCCAGATGATCTAAAATATTCGTCTTCCCATCCAAAATTGTTGGTGCTTGGTTCCATGAGCGCAACACCACCACCATCACCAAAGATGATACAGGTGCTTCGGTCGGTGTAGTCAACGATTGAGGACATTTTGTCTGCTCCGATGACGAGTATTTTTTTGTATCGACCGGATTCTATTTTTCCTGCGGCAATCGAAAGGGCGTATAAGAAACCAGAGCATGCTGCTTGTACGTCAAACGCAAAGGCGTTTGTTGCGCCTATTTGGGTGGCTACATAGGGTGCTGTGGCGGATACGTGAAGATCGGGAGTGATTGTGGCAACGATCACAAGATCGATGGTTTTGGGGTCTAATTGGGTTTTTTTGAGCAGGTTTTCACATGCTTTGATGGCCAGATAAGAGGTTGCTTTTGTGGAGTCTTTTAAGATTCTTCGTGCTTCGATGCCTGTTCGGCTTTTGATCCACTCATCGTTGGTATCGACCATTTTTTCCAAATCTTGGTTGGTGAGTCGATCTTCAGGGACGTAGCCCCCAACGGCAGTGATCGCTGCTTTTATTTGATCAGAACTTTGAGCCATTCTATTTGTACGTATTGTTTTTGGAACAATATCACAGCATGTGAAGATAACGGTTTTTTAAAAAACGAAATTGAACTCATAAAAAAAACCCTCTGAATCAGAGAGTTTAATTGATTTCAAAAGCGCATTTGATCTTATGCTTCTGCAGTTTCGGTATTATCAATAAGGACTTTTCCTCTATAATACAGTTTGCCTTCGCTCCAGTGTGCTCTGTGGTAAAGGTGTGGTTCGCCAGTGGCACTGCAGGTAGCTATTTGAGGGGTACTTGCTTTATAATGCGTTCTTCTTTTGTCTCTCCTTGTTTTAGATATTTTTCTTTTAGGATGTGCCATCAGTACTCTATTTTGTTTTTATATTAATTTCTTCAATTGGTCCCAACGAGGATCGGTTTGATCATTTGTTGAGGTGTTTTGTTCTTTGGGAGCTAGAAGTTTTAATTTGTCTAAAATTGCTGACTTGAGGGTGCCATCCGCAACCTGTGGATGGATTTTTTTTTGTGGAACGGCCAAAATGATCATCTCATAGATTTGCTGGGTGACGTCAATTTGGTACGTGCCGTGAGGAAGAATCATAATTTCTTCGCTTGGGCTTTCAAATGCAGAACCAAATTTGACGATCATTTGCATCTGAGTTTCTATGGGGAGGTCAAAAAGTTCTGTGCTGATATCGCAAGGAACTTCTACTGCGCCATGCCCATAAAAATGAAGCTCCAATAGTTGCTCTTTTTTTGTCAGTTCTAAGTTTACGCGAATGTCAACCTTAGAAAAATCAAAATAATCTAGTGTCTCAAAGAACGTTTTCTCAATAGTAAAATCGAAACTGTGCAGCCCGTTTTTCAATCCTACGAAAGGTATGTTATATTCAGACGGCATGGCCTCATACTATTTGAGCAGGCAAATTTAATAAAAAATAACAGATAGCAACCCTTGGGCATAAAAAAATTAATTAGCCGAATACCTATAAATCACTGTCTTGTAGTTGACTTTGGCGTTGTAGAACAATTTTTTTGGCCATAAAAAGGGCTTCTACAAAAGAGCTGTTGTCAGCAATTCCTTTGCCGGCAATTTCAAAAGCGGTGCCATGGTCTGGAGAGGTACGTACCCGATTGAGCCCTGCCGTAAAATTGACGCCCTTGCCAAAGGATAAGGTTTTAAAAGGAATCAGTCCCTGGTCATGATAGATGGCCAACACCGCATCAAACCCGCGATACGCATCCGATCCAAAAAAGCTATCCGCAGCAAATGGCCCGTAAACCAGGTGCCCTTGTTCTTGGAAAGTGGCCAATACAGGCCGTATGACCTCATCGTCCTCTAGACCAATCACACCATGATCCCCCGTGTGGGGGTTGAGGCCCAACACTGCAATTTTTGGCTTGGTGATTCCAAAGTCCACGATTAGACTTTGTTGCAGTTGTTGGATTTTTTTGGTCAAGAGTGTTTCTTGAAGCTCCTGAGCAACTTGATGAAGGGGTATGTGGTCGGTAAGTAGTGCCACACGTAGCCCTTCGGTAACCATAAACATGAGACTTTCGCCTTCTAACTCTTGTGCCAAATAGTCGGTGTGTCCGGGAAATTTAAAGTGTTCTGATTGTATGGCTTGTTTGTGAATAGGCGCTGTGACAAGGGCCTCTATTTTTTGGGTTTTGAGCGCTTGTGTAGCCTCTTGAAAGGAGGCAACAGCAAGGGCTCCAATTTGTGAATCACACGTTCCAAAGCTTATTTTTTCATTAGCTTCTTGAGGCCCCAAAATGTTAAGTTTGCCCTTTTTAATATCCGACCAACCGTTGCTCCAATTCAGGGCACAATCGAGTTTGAAATGCGCATGATGGTATTTGACGATATTTTTTGGAGCAAAGAGCACTGGAGTAAAAAAATCAAACATTCTTTTGTCTTCAAAAGATTTTAAAATGATCTCTAAACCAATGCCGTTGGCATCACCCATTGAAATTCCAATGGTTATTTTCTGTGTGGAGGGCATATCACTTTTTTAATTGTACTTTTGCACACAAAGGTAACTAATTAAGTCCATGTTTACAGGTATTATCGAAGCCTTTGGGATCGTCAAACAGCTAAAAAAAGAGGGTGACAACTTGCACATTACGATGCAAAGTACCCTGGCCCAACGACTCAAAATAGACCAATCGTTGGCCCACAATGGGGTTTGTCTCACAGTAGTTGCCCAAGAAGGAGACCAATATACCGTAACAGCAATCAAAGAAACCCTCGAAAAATCTGCCCTGGGAACCCTCAAAGAAGGGGATTTGGTCAATTTGGAACGTGCCATGAAATTGGGCACTCGATTAGATGGACATATGGTCCAAGGACATGTGGATCAAATTGGCGTATGCACCCATATTTTGGAAGAAAATGGCAGTTGGCGTTTTACCTTTAGCTACGATCCTGTTCAAAATAACATCACGATAGAGAAAGGATCCATCACCGTCAATGGGGTAAGTTTGACAGTTGTAGATTCTGGAGTCGATCAGTTCTCTGTAGCCATCATCCCTTATACTTACGAGCACACTAATTTTCATCAATTCAAGGTTGGGACTCTGATCAATTTAGAATTTGATTTGATCGGAAAATACATTAGCAAGATCTACGCCAATCAAGTTAAGTAGGGATATTTCAAAAAATAGTATCTTGTAGAAACTATATTTGAATATTCATGAGTCTTCTTGAGTTGACCACCTTTTTATTGCTGCTGGCGTCTATATTTTCGATTGTAAATCTCCGTGTTCTTAAGCTGCCACAAACGATAGGTTTGATGGTTTTGGCCATAGTCTTATCGCTGACCGTCATGGTTTTGGGGTTGATATGGCCCCAGTTTTTGTCGATGGTGACGACATTGACGGCCCAATTTGATTTTAGTGTATTGTTGATCGATGTTATGCTGCCTTTTTTGTTGTTTGCTGGAGCCATAAGTGTCAATGTCCATGAACTTCTTAAAGATAAAGTAACCGTGTTGTTATTGGCCAGTTTTGGAGTGGTGTTTTCTACTTTTATGGTAGGGTCAGCTACGTATTGGTTCACTAGCCAGCCGTTTCTTAATCTCAATCATTTGGGGCTAACCTATGTAGATTGCTTGCTTTTTGGTGCACTAATTGCCCCTACAGATCCAATTGCAGTATTGGCAATGGTCAAAAAAATGAATCTTTCATCGGTGACCGAAACACGTATTGCTGGAGAGTCGCTCTTCAACGACGGCATCGGTGTTGTTTTGTTTTTAACCTTGCTCAATGTTAAGGTAGAAGGCATCGAAAACATAACCGCTCAAAGCGTTGGAACGTTATTTCTTACCGAAGTAGTCGGAGGAGTGGCCTTGGGATTGTTGATCGGATATTTGGGGCTAAAATTGGTAAAATATATCGAAAACCAACACATTGAGCTCGAAGTGCTGATCACACTTTCTTTGGTATTAATTATTTCGATATTGGCCAGTTATCTTCACTTTTCGGGCCCTTTAGGGGTGGTGGTGATGGGTTTATTTTTAAACCAAAATATTGATACAGATAAAGATAAAATAGGCTTACAGCGAGCAATGGGGGACTATGTATATAAATTTTGGCACCTGTTAGACGAAACACTAAATGCCATTCTTTTTATCTTAATTGGATTGGAGATTATACCCATACTTCAAAATTTTTCCCTTTCCTATCTGATGATTTCCATATTAACCATCATTATTGTAGTACTCGCTCGTTGGATTGGGGTACTTATACCGATCAAATCCTTATCAATAAAAAAAGAATTTGAAAAAAATACCGCATTGATTATCACTTGGGGAGGTCTCCGTGGAGGTTTGAGCATCGCCCTTGCACTCAACTTGCCCGATCAAATTGGATCAGGCAAAGAACTTATATTGATCCTTACCTATATGGTTGTCTTATTTACAATATTGGTTCAAGGATTGACCTTAAAAAAAATTGTCAAATAGGACTTTTTTATTATAAACTATCCCTAAATTTGAGATGACCTGTTCGTGCTGTGACAACAGCAATGTCTAATTAAATGTAGAAAGGAGGTGTCTTATGTCTTATGATCAACATTTAAGGAATACCTCAAGACAGCAGACGCCTTTTGGCCAGCTGTTTTAAACATTCCTTATCTACTTAAGAAGCAGGTCGATGGGCCTGCTTTTCTTTTTTTTAGCATTATCTTTGAGAGAACAAAAATATTCGGGGATGAATCGGATTCCAAAAGTAGACCTCAATCAATATATAAATGGCGATGCAGCAGCCAAAAAACAATTTGTTGCAGACTTAGGAAAAGCGTTTACTGAGATCGGTTTTGTAGCGCTCAAAGGCCATTTGTTGTCTACAAGTCTACAAGAAAACCTTTACAAGCAAATCAAAGCGTTCTTTGACTTGCCCTATGAAACAAAAAAGAAGTACGAAATCCCGGGCATTGGCGGACAAAGAGGCTATACTTCTTTTGGAAAAGAAACGGCAAAAGGTAGAACAATAGCCGACCTCAAAGAGTTTTGGCATTTTGGGCAATATGTGGTCAACAACCCAGCGCTCGAAGCCGCTTATCCCAAAAATGTGTGGGTTGAAGAACTCCCCGAATTTAATGCCATTGGTAAAGAAACCTACCAGCAACTCGAAGCCACGGCAGCTTATGTTTTAGAGGCTCTTGCCGACTTTCTTCAGTTGCCCACCGATTATTTTAACCCGTACATCAAAAACGGCAACTCCATCCTTAGACCCATTCACTATCCGCCCATTACCGTCGAGCCAAAAGATGCCGTTCGAGCAGCAGCTCATGGAGACATAAATCTTATTACCCTATTGATGGGAGCACAAGGCGCAGGGCTACAAGTCCTCAACAAGCAAAACGAGTGGATTGATGCCTTGGCTGCCCCTGATGAATTGATGATCAATGTGGGGGACATGCTCTCTCGATTGACCAACAACAAACTTAAGTCGACCATCCACCGGGTGGTTAACCCCCCAAGAGAAGAGTGGGGAAATTCACGGTTTTCAATCCCGTTTTTTATGCATCCCATCTCCGAAATGCCGCTCAATTGCCTCTCTAATTGCGTTGATAAAGACCACCCTAAAGGATTTGAAGACACAACTGCAGGTGCTTATCTGGAAGAGCGGTTGATCGAATTGGGACTCAAGAAAAAAGACTAGTTTTTTTGGCTTCGCTCCAACGCCAATACCGCACGGCCCAACGCGCCTAAAAACGGGAACCCTAGGGTTTCGTATTCGTATTGGTCGTCATTGAAGACTTGATTTTCATTTACAAAAACAGTCGCTGTTAGAAAAAATGCAATATCCTCCGCTTCACTAACAATATAGGCCGTATCGGTAAGGGTGCCATAAGCTTCACCTACTTTGTTATAGATACGGACCTTTCCATCCATTTGTCCGGGGACATCTCCAAAAATCAAAAACTTAACATAACTGTCAAAATACCCATCTTGTGTCCGGTATTCGGGATCAGTACTTTCCAACGTATTGCGACTCATCCAGTACCGAACAAATTCATAATCCTCGTTGGCAAGATCAAAGCGCGCATGGGTTGGAAACATTTCCGGTAAGATGACGCGTTGCACCATGCCTTCAAGGTCTCGAATAGAGATGCTGTTTTTTTGAGAAAAATCCATTGGTTTTTCTACCAAACTGCCTTTTTCTAGGTACCCTACTCCAGCCAAAAGTCCTTTGAGGCCCTGATTTTTTAGTTCGTTTTTGGCCAAAATTGTAGCTTGATGATACAAGGTGTCTTTATCATCAAAAAAAACATATTCCCAGGTGGACTGATTGTCTGCACCAAACAAAAATTTATGATGTATTTGGGTGTTGTTAAACCCTTTTTCTTGCAGCGTGGCATTGATGTAATCGGTGCCCAAAAAATCAAACAAATAGTTGTAAGCATCATTGTCACTGACTAAAAATATTTTTTTAATCAGATGGCCAATGGTCAAAAGGCCATCGGATTTTGTGCTATCGCGTTGAGCGATATACCCCATATCTTTGGAATTGATGATATGAAAAGGCGTGTCTTTAGTAATCGGGACCCCTTGTTTTTGCAAAGCGTTTAATTTTTCAAGTGTGAGTAAAACAATTGGAAATTTTGCCGTACTGGCGGGATAGAAATACCGGTTTTCATCCAAACCATACGACCATGATTTTAATTGCGAACGCCCTTGGGTATCCTTAGAGACCGTAGTATATAGAATTTGTACATTATGGGCGTCTATGGAACCTGCGATAGCTTTGATTTTGGGGTCTTCGCCGGCCATAATTTTATTCAATGGATTTTCTTTTTGGCAAGCTGAAACCAAGATGAGCACCAAAAGAATTCCGTATTTTTTAAAATGAATATTTCTCATTCAACCATTTAGAGATCAATTAAAGCATTAATTTAAGTTAAAAAAAGAGTACTATTGCAAAAAATTTTGGCCATGGAAACGCCCATTACTATCGGAAATCAAGAGTGGTGTGCCTTTGACGCACTAAACATTCCAGCAATCAAAGCAAGGATCGACTCTGGAGCCAAGACCTCTTCGATTCAAGCGCTCAACGTAAAGCGCATCTTTGTCAACGGTGTTGCTTGGGTAGAGTTTGATGTCAATCCGGTTCAGGATAACCGCAGCCTCACCGTTAAGTGTAAGGCAAAAATTATTGATAGTAGAATGATTAAAAGCTCGTCCGGAATTTCGGAA
>Ga0255757_10002333_pt1 | contig 17932 bp, 15 predicted proteins | sample 071ome_27_FD_179957 | JGI IMG/M metagenome (GOLD analysis project Ga0255757, IMG submission 179957) | Coastal salt marsh microbial communities from the Groves Creek Marsh, Skidaway Island, Georgia - 071409AT metaG (version 2) | ecosystem: Environmental > Aquatic > Marine > Intertidal zone >...
AACACAGCAGGTGCGGAACCTGACACAATCACTTTGAATTTAGACAATGATCTCACAAACATCACTTCAATAACTTCAGACACATCCAACGGTGACCTTACTTTGGTAACCAACGGTACAGGCGATGTGGTGATCGACGACACACTGACATTCTCAGGTGCGGCCTCAACACCAACCGCAACAACAGTTACAAAATTATACAATAAAACACCAGCGGGAGGAGGCACGGGATTGTACTTCATAAACTCACAGGTAAGTGCCACCGAGGGAGAACTGATAAGTAAAAAGAAAGCAACCGCTTTGGCGATTGCGTTAGGATAACATGGCGATAACACAGACAAGAATTGACGGATCAGCGGAGCAACTGGGCACAGCAGTGTTCACGGCCACAGCCGACACGGCGGTGACCACTATACACCTTTGCAACATATCATCGGCGGCCGATGCAACATTGAACGTATACCTATTACCAAGTGACGGATCAACGACTGTGCCAACTGAGAACAACAAATTATACAATCAGTTAACTGTACAGGCAACAGACACTTACATAATTGACACTGAAAAATTGATATTAGCGAATGGCGACAAGATATTCATAGAGTTGCCAGACTCGTCAGGACAGATCATAGCAACTATCTCAACCATAGGATTATAATAGCCATGGGAAGGTATGTTAAAAACAGACAACTGGAACAAGGTGCACTGACGGTAGAGATACCACAAGTCACAACTGCAAATAGGCCTGCAGGACAAAATGGTCAACTCATATACAATACCACAACATCATCATATCAAGTGTACAATGGCGCACAATGGTACAACATATCAGAAGCATCGAGAGAAAAAACACTGACCGTGGACACCTTCCAGGGCGATGGATCAACGACTGTGTTTGGAAATGGATCAGGTAACACACTGGACGGATCTACAGCGGCCAACTTGACCGTGGAACCTACTGACGCAACAGACATGCAGATATTCATTGGTGGAGTATACCAGATACCTGGGACACACTACACCTACTCGGGTGGAGCGATCACGTTTGGATCAGCACCTCCGGCCAACAACGGATCAGACAGCGGACACATCGTGGCCGTTATACACAATCTACACAAACTAGGCGAATAATTTTTTATTTCTTAATTGATTTGACCGAATGGTCTCCAACTGCCAGGTGTGCCACCCTTGACACAGACCCAACCGATCGGTTGATTCAATTCTGGCTTGTCATTCCAAACTATGGATCCTGTGTCCCATCTTCCTTCGGTGGGTGCCTGTGATCCTGATGAGAAAGTTCTTTCAGCAAACTTGATGTTGCCAACCACGTGCAGGCTTTCCTGTGGATTCTTGGCTCCTATGCCCAACTTGCCTGTCACTGTGACATTGGTCGAAGAATTATTCTCATCTCCCAGCACTATGTCACCGTTGGATTTACAGGTTATCCTTGCTGTGTTATCTGTGCCTATGGCGAATGGCACTGGAGAATGTGTTCCAACGTAGGCGTTTTTCTCATGCATAGTCGTGATCACTTCATAGCCATCAACGTTCACTGAAAACTCTGCGGAAGGTGCCTCTGTGTTGACACCAACACGTTTCTGTGAAACGAACAAAGTGTTTTCTACCTGTAGATTTTTGAGGATTCCTAGTTGTGTCAGTGAACTTGTCTTCACACTCTTGCCCAAAGTGTGCTTCCAGATCACTTCGTTGTGGTCTATCATGACTGCCTCTGTGACATTGAGTTTTGGAACCTGTGCCTCAACATATTTCAGATTCTCAACAGTGACCGTGCCCTTGACTTCCAAGTCATTTTTGATCTCTATCTTGTCATCGTTTACAGTGATCTGTACGGATTCCGCTTGATCTTTTATGCCCGTGCTGTTGAAATCTGTTATCTTGCCACCGTGGATGGCATCACCGCTGATAGAATTTTCATAAACGTCCACCTGATTAACGTCAACACGTTTCTCGGCCACTCTCTCGATTTTGTTGATGGGTAATAGTGTCATATAATGAATATTTATGGTTGATCGCCGCCGTTGTGTTTGTTTGGTAAATACCAAAGTAGTATTATGGCAATTAACAGAATAAGTGGTGATATATTAGAATCGAACCTTATCCGTTCGAGCGATCTGGCGTTCAATACCAATCTACTGTACGTGGATGTGGCAAACGGAAGGATCGGTGTAAAGACTGATTCACCGGGTAATTTTGCCCTAGATGTAAACGGTAACACACGGGTACAAGGTAACCAAACAATCACCGGAGACCTGACCGTACAGGGCACCACTACCACGATAGACTCTCAACAATTAGTTGTCGAGGACAACATAATCACCATCAACGAGAACGCTTCAAGTGCCACGGACGCTGGTATAATGATCAACAGGACGTCTGCCAACAACGCCATTTTCATCTGGGACGAGACCCTAGACAAATTCAGATTTGGAACAACAACGCAGGATGGTTCCACGATCACAGACTATTCAAACTTAACTCTTTCAAACATACAAGCGGCCGATCCCACAGCGGCCGAAGATGTCGCGACCAAGTCATATGTTGACAGCCAGATCAGTTCAGGAGGTGTGACAGGAGACAACGTTGAAATGAGGCTTCCAACAGACTCAACGTTCGGCGACGGTGCCTACCTCGGATTGACTTCGACCACTACCGTGACAAATGCCATAGACGAATTGAACGAAGTGCTTGGAAACGTACAGGCAGGGACCTACATAAAATCAACATCATTCGTGGCAGATGAAACTGCGATCAGCGCCGGTGACCCGGTGACACTGACAATCACCAACACACCAACCGCGGGTGCCAACACCAGATACACCATCACCTGGGGAGACGGTGACGTCACAACGGGCACATCAGATTCAACACCAAGCCACACATACGCATCAGGTGGAACATACTCGGTCACAGTGAAAGCGTTTGAAAACGACGCGGACACGACGGATTCAGCGGGAAGTTTCGCGACATCTACCAGGACCGATTACATAGTGGCATCGACTGCAGAACCTGTGTTGACGTTCGCCATGTACGCGGCGGCATCGGGAGGTGATCCAATCACGACTGCGGACACAGGAGACACGGTGTACCTACAGAACAACTGCACAAACACATCAGGTGCAACGGTCACATACGACGTCGACTGGGGAGACGGAACAGAAGACACCATCAGTGGTGACGGAGTGGCAGGTGGTTCAAGTGCGAACGGCGGATCACGTCTGGCGCACACCTACACAAACTCAGCAGGCGATGATGGATCAACGGTTGCAGGTACGGGTTCGGGTGACACCAAGTATGCAATACGTCTGAGACTACTGACACACTCGACTGCCAACCCGGCGGTGATTCCAAAGACGGCCACAAACAATTTCGAGGTGTATTCGGAACACACACCACTTTATTCAACAGCAGATTCAACAATCAGAGGCGTCAACGAGGAATCAACATCAGGTTTCCCTGTGACGTTCACCAACGACACAGCGACGAATCCAGGTAGCAACTCAGATTTCAGTGCCACACAGACATACAGTTGGGACTTCGGCGAGGGTGCAGGCGCAACTGTGGTCAACATCGGATCGGGAGGTTCTGGAGACACGGGCAACACAATCGCAAACACATTCAACCTGAGTTCGGACAACCAGAACAACGGTACCACTACCACATTCACTACTAGCCTAACACTGGCGAATGGACACACAAATTCAACTTTCAGCAGTAACCTCAACATAATCGTTGAACCAGACGTGAGGGCCAACATCGCCGGCACGGCTGTCACAGTTAACACGGGTTCAGGTGACAACAGCCTATCATTGTATGACGTGGTCGACCTTGACGGTGTTAACAGGGCCATAGCAAGATTTACCAACACATCACAGAACGCGGACAACTACGAGTATGATTTCTTCGATGATTCCAGTTCTATCACTACTGTCGCTGAGGATGGATCCACAGCAGGAACAATCGGAGATGGTTCTGGTGTTGCTCTTGACAAGGACTACTCAGGCACATCAACAGGAAATATCAACTTCAGATTTAGAGCATCTGGTACACCTGACACGATAGCACAAGACGACGAGGAAACCATCACATTTGTGATGAAATCGGTGCCAAGTGCACCAAATGGATTGAGCAGTTTCAGTTTGGCATTGTCAGACTCGGCACAGGGAACTTCACCCAAGTTGTGTGCAAGTTTCACTGACAACACCAGTTCAGCAGACACACTGGCGGCGGGAACCTCATTGAATTCTACCACAGCGAGAAGATACACAAGCACATCAACCATTGACACAACCGTGATGAACGGTTTCCTAGTCAACGATGCCAATGGCACGGGTTCAACTGTTAACCAGACTGTGACAGCATCAATCAACGCCAGTGCCTCGGGTGCGAGGACATTCACAACCACAGAAGGTGGAGCCAACAACGGAACATTCACCAAACTGGTCACATCAGATCACAAGGACTATGACCAAGTGGACAGTTCATATCCACAGAGATTATACCTGGTCGCTGATGCCAAGATCACACAGGATCTAGCAGACTACTCGGTGGGATTGACTGCCCAGAGATTGGAAAGTTCAGCAGGTGGTAACACGGGATATGTACACGTGTTGAAGGACGACATCACTGCGACACCTACAACAACGATAGGTACAGTGGCCGAGGGAACACAGGGAACCTACAGATATGTGTCCGGTGTGCCATACTACAACACAGGATCGCCAACTGTGACTGTCACTGGTACAACCATAGAGGACTTCACAGGACAGGCGTACCAAGACACCACATCACCACACGAGGTAGACAACGACACCAACCAGGAATCAACTTCAGGCGATGTCATAACAAATTCAGATTTCACATACGCACAAGTAGATGGTGCTTCAACCATGCTGTCAGGTGGCGTGCCTGTGACAGACACGGGCGTTGGAACACCTTACACAATAGGAGCGGTGACAGTGCCCATAACGAGTTCAGGTGTGAGGTCAGTCAAGACCATCAAAGCGAGAAGTAAGAACGCTAACGGAACTGGCAGTTACGACAGTTCTTCAACAAAAATTCAAGTTTATACCGCATCATTGTTAGCACTAGACGATGAGGCAGACGGTATAACTGTATCAGATTCACTAGGCGCCGGCTTCGATGACGACGCTGTGAGAATAAGCGGGTTTGGATCCCTGTCAGGTGACACACCGTCACTTAATGATTCTTCTAATGCCAACTACTACACGGATCACGCATGGTCGGGTGCAGTCACAGTGGCGGGGACCAACGAAGCGATATCAAGATTTGGAACGATCAAACACTTCACCACAGACTTGAGCTCGGGTTACCTACCAGTGGGGCCAGACCTAGCAACGGATAGGTCAGGTGCACAGTACTACACCTTCGCTTTCAGAAGAACCACGATGGCCAACTTCACTGTGAGATTGACAGGAACTGTGTCAGGCTTCTTCATCGCGGCGCCAGGCACTGCGATAGATTCAGCATCAGGACTGAATGGTTGGTTGGACGCCAGCATCACTTACGGTGGATCAGGTGTACCAGGATCAGACACCGGCAACGGCGGAAACGGATCCAATGGTTGTGCGTTCACATCGGGAGACAGAATTCAAGACAGTACAAGTTATTCAAACTCAACATTCACGCTGACACTGGGATCAGAGAACGCCACGAATGCCACAGGAAATAATGTACTGATCAGAATCAAATTAGAATCGGGAGACAGTATAACAGCACTGAGCATTGAGTAATGGCAATAACTGACGCGAAAAAAGTAGACTACCTCTGGAAGAAATTGGGTTATGGTGCAACTAAGACGGACACCAACACTGCCAAGAAGGCTCCCAACGAAGCCATTGCGTCTCCATTATTACTAAGGGGTGACAACACTTGGAACCAAGCAAGTAGTATTCCAGGCACGATGCCTGGTTCAAGTTCAGGAGTGGTCACGGTATATCCAACAAGTGCACCAAACGAAACAACAAATGATGGAACAGCGGCGGCCAACAGAACCTGGAAAACAGGACTTACTGATTGGATACCACCCGAGATAGGATCAACTTACATAGTAAAAGTTTACATACACACAGCCAGTGATGCCGGCAACGCCGCCGCTTCAGGTGATCAGGTGTTCGCGACAGGTTCAGGCAACGACGACGAGTGGTTCTTTGACTACCAATCAGGTGTGTTGCACTTCATAGGTGCGAACCTACCCGACGGAATTTCATTCACGGGCAAATCGGTCTACATTTCCGGTGCCAGATACACGGGCCAGAAAGGCCTACAGAATTTGTCAACATCGTCGGGTAACACAGAGTTCACAGCGAACAACATTGGCAACACAGTGACCAATGCGGACATGACGTTCACCACACAGGGAACGGGCTTGTTCGACTTCAACACGACGACGGGTTTGGTCGTTCCGACAGGAACTACACTAGAAAGACCATCCGCACAGGAAGGTATCATACGCTTTAATACTACAACGGGCAAATATGAAGTCTCCCTAGACGGTTCGACCTACACCGCGTTGCGTACGGAGGCCGCGGCATCAAGCATAACCAAGGACGTGTTCACGGGCGACGGTTCATCAACACAGTTCACCATGACGGTGACGCCAACCAACGCCAAGAACATAATAGTCTACGTGGATGGTGTGATGCAGGAACCCACAACCAACTACACCATCGCCACGAACGTTTTGGCGTTCACGGGTGGTGATGATGGATCAACTGTTGAAGCACCACACTCTGGTGCACGTGTTGTCGTGATGCACGGATTCGCCGACTAGCCTATCACTATACCTTTTGCCGTGTACAATAATTTGTGCTTGATGTACTTGTCTGAGAAGATGTTGTATCTACCGATCTCTCGGTCCACCTCATAACCTATGGTGGCCTGCTCCAATATGAAGTTGTACACATCCGGGCCCTGCTCGAACGCCACGTTGAACCCTTTCAGGTTGTATTCTTCGCTGACCTTAAACTTGCCACTACATGATGCTTGGAGGAAATTCTCTATCTTGCTACGCATGCCGTTCATCTCCTTGACGATGTCCGCACGTTCCTCGAGCACTTTCAGACCCCTGTTCTGGCAGTGCGGTGGCCATAGTACCTTGATTATGTAATTGATGCTATCTGGTCTATCAGTCATTCTTCAATCGCTCCATGTCCTTGAACAATATGCATTCCGCGTTCGAACAGTAGTCCAACTGCTTGGTTTTGGGTGGGTTGCAAAGGAAGTAGAACTTCATGTCAGGGTGTAGCATGATCACACTTCTGAGATCCTTCAACACCCTAGGGTTTGATATGTCATATCCCACCAACAGTATACGCTTGTCACAGAGACCCAATGCAGACAGTAGGGCCAGCGTCTGGTCGTCGGTGTTGACATCAAGTGTGAGATTGAACTGCGGTGATATGGGTGGGAAACTGTGCACCTGGTCATAGAACACGTATTTCTTGTACAGTTCCGGGGTGGTCACACAATCCACGGGCGAAGGCCGCTGTTGCAGGAACCATAAAAGATCCTTTTCGTGCCTGGTCCAAACATAATCTATGTGTTGCACGTCGTGTTTATGGCTTGACACACTGATTATAGGTCCGTACTGCTTGAGTTCGCTGAATGGCAATCGTATGGTGTTGTGTCCCAACACAGTAATATACTCATATTTCCTCATCTAGGCCAGTATTTAACGGCACAAATAACCAGTCTACAAATAAATACCTACAGTTTTGCAAGACAATCAATTATCGATAAGGGGATAAAACAATGGCAATAGGACGAATAACAGGACAGATGTTATCTGCCAACCTGGCTAGATCAGGCACAGATTTAACATTTGAAACAAATTTATTAGCCTTGGATGTGACCAACAGCAGAGTTGGTGTGGGAACGGCCTCACCGGCTACCACTTTACACATCTCAAGCACTGACGCACTAAGACTACCGTCAGGAAACTCAGCACAGAGACCAGGTTCACCGGCCAACGGTGACATCAGATACAACTCAGACACAGGTGCGGTAGAAGGATACGCGGGTGGCTGGTTGAAGATGACTGGTGGTACTGCACTGGCTGACGCAGACGCGGACACACAGATCGAAGTGGAGAGAACCTCAGACGAGGACGCGATCCACATCCAGACAGCAGGCGTGGACAGGGCCCACTTCAGATCAGATGGTACGATAGAATTGAACAACCTAAAGATCGACGACATGACGATCAGTTCCCTAACAACTAACGGAAACATCGCTATCACTCCAAACGGAACAGGTACTACTACGGTCACGAACCTAGTGGTTGCTGGATCATTTGACCTAGGTGATCTAAACGCACTTAACGTTGGAGACATCAACGTTGACTCATTGAGTTCAGATGATGGCAACGGATTCGATCTATTATTAGACGACAACAAGGCCAACGCAATGGAGATCAAAGAGGGATCTAACGTGTACATGAACTTTGCTACAACCGACTCATCAGAGTTGATCACTGTGAGCAAGGACATGACCATCGCAAGTGGTGTGACTTTCACAACAGACACGGCAGACATCAACGGTGGTGCCATTGACGGTACTACGATCGGTGGTTCAACTGCGGCGGCAGGTACGTTCACAACTGCAACGGCAACAAACGTACAGGCTACAAACTACAAAGCCAATGACGGAACAGCGGCCATGACGATCGCTGACTCATCTGGAGACGTAAACGTTTCAACCAACTTCTCAGTCGACGGTAACTTGACTGTAAATGGAACCACGACAACGATTGACAGTGCTACATTGACAGTTGAAGATCCGCTTATCCAATTGGCTAAGAACAACTCAGGTGGAGATGCAAACACATTTGACCAAGGTCTATTCTTTAACAGGGGATCACTGGACAACGTTTCATTCATTTGGGACGAATCAGCGGACCAATTCGCTGTTGCTGTAACGGCATCAGAGGATGGAACAACAGCGGGTAACATCACAATTGACAGTTACGCGGCCTTCAAAGCAGGTGTAATCACTGCAACAGATGTTGAGACTGCAACAGTTTCAGCGGCAGACGGTACACTGGCCATGACAATGGCCAACTCAACTGGTGTCGTGACATTTAACGCGGCTCCTAGTTTTGGTGACAATAACATCACTAACGTGGGCGACATAGCACTAGACACAATCAGTGCTGATGGCACTACGATAGGTGTGTCAATGACTGACAACACAGCGGCGGCCTTTGACATCAAGGAAGGCTCAAACTCATACTTGAAGTTTGACACAACTAACAGTTCTGAGTTAATCACAGCAGGTGAAAACTTCACAGTTGCAAGTGGTAAGACATTAACAACAGACACTGCTGATATCAACGGTGGTGCAATAGACGGCACAACGATTGGTGCCAACAGTGCCGCGGCGGCGACTTTCACAACTGCCACTGCAACATCTGTTAATGCCACAAACTACAGAGCTAACGACGGAACAGCGGCTATCGTACTCACAGACTCAACAGGTGCTGTAGCGATATCAACAGCAGTGTCAATGACTGGTGCTGTTGACGTAAACGGTGGTAACTTCACATTCAATGAAGATTCTGCTTCGGTAGATGCTAGATTTGAATCCAACGGTGACACACACGCTTTATTCATCGATGGTTCAGAGGACCATGTTGGTGTAAGAACAAGTTCACCAGCGTATGACTTAGACGTGGGTGGTTCAACAGATGCGTTGAGACTACCAAACGGTACGACGGGTGAGAGACCAACCGGTGCAACTGGTTTGATCAGATTCAACACAACGACTGGAAAATACGAAGGTTGTCAGGATGGATCCACTTACGTTGACTTTGCGACGGCGGGCGACGCTCCAACTTTCACAAAAGAATCAACAACAGGTGACGGATCTACTACAACGTTCACTGGTTTCTTCAGCACTGCTCCAGAATCAGCGAACAACGTTTTCGTTTACATCGACAACGTGTACCAAGAACCAACTGAAAACTACAGTGTTTCAGGCACAAACATAACATTTACTTCTGCCCCTCACTCGGGTGCGAGGATATTTGCTATCACTGGTGCTGACAACAGTGCGTTGGTGACAGGTGGTGTTGCTAGATCAGAGACATCAGCGGTATCTGTGTCAGGTTCAAGTGCGGTGACGATCATGAGCTTTAATGCGGCCACTTACAGAGCGGCGGAATTGTTCATTGCCACACAGGACTCAGGTAACACGCAGTACGCGGCATGAAGGCCACTGTGGTGCATGATGGTTCAACTGCTTACGGTACAACTTACGCAGTTGTTAACTCAGCAGGTGGAGACATCGTTGACATATCGTTTGAACACGATGGATCAAACACGGTGAATGTGAAAGCGACTCCATTGAACTCGGGCACACAGAGTGTCAAAGTTCAGTACTCGTTAGCACAGTAGACGAATAAGCAAAACTAGACCCTAAAGATAATTCTAAACGCCCCGATGGTAAATACTATTGTTGGGGCGTTTTTTTACGGTCTAACACTAAATCAATAATAATCATGCGGGAGATATGGAACCATGACAACAAGAAACTTTAGAGTAAACAACGGTCTTTCAGTTGGTGACATCACTATAGATGCAACAGCAAACACGATCGTGGGACTGGCGACAGCGGCACCAAGTGCTGACGGTGACGTCTCAAACAAGAAATACGTAGACGATCAAGATGCCTTAATAGCATCGGACACGCTCACGTTCACAAACAAAACAATAGACGCGAATGGCACAGGAAACAGTATTACAAATTTAGAAGTGGCAGATTTTGCTGGTTCGGCCATCATTAACGTATCAGAGACACTGGCATCAAATGATTCAGACACCGCTTTGGTGACTGCTGGTGCCATCATTGACTACGTTGACGCACAGGACGCCAACATAGCATCAGACACGTTGACATTCACAAACAAGACATTTGACGCAAACGGCACAGGCAACTCGATCTCAAACATAGAGACTGCGGACTTCGCCAGTGCGGCATTCAAGGACGAGGACGACCTGTCATCAAACAGTGCCACAGCAGTTGCTTCACAACAGTCGATCAAGGCCTACATTGACAACGGACTATCAAGTCTGTCATCAACTACACTGACAGCGGGCAACACCACAGCGGTGGTTTCTGACTCAGGTTCAGACGGTGCGTTCACAGTAACTTGTGACGGTAACAGTGAACTAGTCGTGAACGACACAAGTGCCACATTCTCAGGTAACGTGATCGTGTCAGGAAACTTCACAGTCAACGGTACAACTACAACAGTTGCCACAACCAACACAACAAACACTGACAACATCTACGAACTTGCTACAGGTACCACAGGCACACCAAGCAACGACGCAGGTATAGTGATCGAGAGGGGTGATTCAAACAACGCCTTCATCGGTTTTGATGAGTCGGAAGACAAGTTCAAAGTTGGTACAGGTACTTTCACAGGTGCGTCAACAGGTAACGACAATCACGACAGGTACTTTGATAGCGAACCTAGAAGGTGACGTGACCGGTGCAGTAACAGGTAATGCTGACACGGCAACGGAAGCAACAAACGTGACTGTGACGGCCAACAACAGTGCCAACGAGACTGTTTACTTGACATTCGTTGACGGAGCAACTGGAACACAGGGTATCGAAACAGACACTGGTCTAAGTTACAACCCATCAACCAACGTTCTATCAACCACTGCATCAGCGGCACAGTACGCGGACGTGGCGGAGCGTTTCGAAGCAGACGCTCCTATGGAAATTGGTTCAGTTGTAGAAGTAGGTGGTACAGCAGAGATCACGGAAGCAACTTCAGATCTATCTGAGGATGTTTTTGGAGTTATCTCTGACAAACCAGCATACATGATGAACGCAGGTGCAGGTGACAACACCACGCACCCGTTCGTTGCTATGACAGGTAGAACACCAGTTAGAGTGATCGGTGAGGTTACAAAAGGTCAAAGACTTGTTACTTCATCAACAAAAGGTTGTGCTAGAGCAGTGGCGCAGGGCGAGTCAATCTCTCCTTTCAACGTCATTGGTAGAGCACTGGAATCTAACACAGAAGCAGGTATCAAATTGGTAAACTGTGCTGTGAGGACCAACAACTAATAAATATCTCTACTTTTTAGTAGAATCAAAGGGCGGCTCTAGGGTCGCCCTTTTTTTTTAGGCGTATAAATACCTATACTGCTGTCGGCCGGCAACGATAAGGAGGCCGTGTGTGTCATTTGACGCACTAACATTATTATAGAAGGAGTACTGAAGTATGGCCATAGGTCGTATATCAGGATCGGTATTAAAGTCCAATCTGACCAGGAATGGTGTCGATCTTGCATTTGAAACAAACCTACTGTATCTCGACGTGACGAACAGTCGTGTGGGTATTGGTACTTCTGAACCATCAACAGCATTACAGGTAAACGGAACAGCAACCACAACAGGATTAAACACCACCAATCTATCGATAGGTGGCACAGCGGTCACATCCACGGCCACGGAACTTAATGTACTGGACGGCACCACCCTTGGTGCGGCCAACGAACTGTGCGTGGTGGATGCCACGGGCAATTTCATAACGACATCATCCACGCTCAGCATCGACCAGGGCAACAACTACATCGGTATCAACCAATCCTCACCTGAAGTAACACTACACATGACGGGCGAAGGTGCCCAGACCTCACAGATCAGGATGGAGCAGTACAATGACAGTGCTGACGCTCCAGATGTAAGAACAAGAAGATATAGAGGCACAATTGCCTCACCGAGTGCCGTACAATCAGGCGATTATCTATTTCGAAGTAACCACGAATACTGGAATGGTTCAGCACTGATTGTCGGTGGTACTTTTGCTTTTGACAACACCAACAATGCCAACAGGACACAGTTTGCTGTTTCGGTCACCACAGATGGCACATCAGCAGATGCCAACACACCAAGTAAGACACAATTCAAGATTGACGGCAACGACAGTGGTGCTATCACGTTCAACAACGCATACAAGTTCCCAACCACGGATGGTAGTGCAGATCAATTCCTAAAAACAGACGGTAGTGGCACATTGAGTTTCGCCACAGTCTCGACAAACTCTATATCACAACTAAATTCAAACGTGACCGTAACAGATTCAGGAACAGGTGCGATCACCATAGACGCGGATGGTAGCACGATCATAACAATGAATGCCACCACAGTGTTGGATGCATCAGCAGTCACCAACGCCATAAGATTACCCAACGGAACCACCGCACAGAGACCAAGCGGAGCAGTTGGTGAGATAAGATACAACAGTTCAACAGACACCATAGAGGGCTACACATCGGCGGGAGGCTGGGCACAATTGGGTGCGACTAGTACTACGTCGGAAAACACGGATGACACTACCACAGACAGTGAGACGGCGATCAGTACTACAGAGAAAGTGATCAACCAATTTGTCACTGGGACCTATGACAGTGCATGGTATCTGGCCATAACAAGGGACGAGATCAACGACGAAGTATCGACGGCCAAGTACAGTTTGGTACACAATGACACAGATGCGTTCGTGTCAGAATCACACATCACACAGTCAAACGTTAGCAACACGTACATAACAGCGACTGCGGACGTGGCGGGCGGTAACGCTAGATTGAAGGCAACTGGTGGTAGTGTGGTCAATTCCGTGAGCTTCTACAGGATAGGATTAGGTGACAACACCACGGCAGGCACTACGGGAAATGTAACAACCACGATAAACACAGATGTTGACAGTGCCGCAGAGAAGATAGATGGTTGGGCACTGGCCAGTTACAGGGGTGCCAAATACTACATCTCGGTCAATAACACAACCACGGGAGAAGTGTCAAACACGGAAGCACTGGTTGTGCATGATGGTTCTTCAGCATACATCACACAGTATGGAAACGTCAACACCGGTAACAATGATCTGATCACATTGACCGCGGAAGTGGACAGCACGGAAGTTGTGTTGAAAGCATCTGCTCAGGCACCCAACTGCCGTGTCACTGTATACAGGATTCTATTGGCCGATGATGAGTCGGCGTCAACGGGTGATAATGTCAATGTTGTAGAAGCGACTACCGTGAGTTCCGCCGCAACAACAGTAGATTCATTCAACACATCAACGTACACAGGTGCGTTCTATGTGTTCACTGGTTACAACTCCACAGAGGGTGCGGCCAGCATATCAGAGGTCATGGTGGTTGCCAATGACGAAGCCTATGTGACACAAGGTCCAATGGTCAGCACAAAAGGCACAGATCAATTGGAAGTCACTGCCAGCCTGTCAGGAAGCACGGTCACAGTACAAGCGGCGTCAACATCAGGATCAAGCACAACTGTCAACGGATACAGGGTACACATGCTGAGGGGAAGTGCAGGTGCATCAACGGCAGACACGGTGTTGGTGTCAACAGAACAGACTATTTCGGGTGCCAAAACATTTAGCAGTCCGATCGCACTGACAGTGGGAAGTGATCCATCTGGTGTGGCCAACAACGCACACATATACGCCAAAGACGAGGCATCTAGTGCAGAAGTGTTCGTTAGGGACGAAGCGGGTAACGTTACCAAAATATCTCCTCACAACGAAGCGGGTGAGTGGGAATACTTCTCAAGGAACGTCAAAACCGGCAAAACTGTAAGGGTGAACATGGAAGAAATGATCAGAGATATAGAAAAACTTACAGGTAAGACATATATCAAAGATTCCTAAACAATCAAATCCAATATAGTCTGTAATTTTCCCTTAATACTTTTATTATTCAAAGTATTCTTGAGACCCATGTGTAAATTCTTGGGCCAACATTCAAACGCACACCAGCAGTATCCCGAATGTTCATCATTTAACTTTGGAATAAATTCTGCATCTATGGCTATGAGATATGTGTGGAAGAAAAACTTCTGATCGTTTGACGTGAACATTTCTAATGGTATCGTTTTCTTTATTTTGGGCATACTGCCTGTCTCTTCCTCGATCTCACGTTTCAGTCCCTCGAAAGCACTCTCTGTGAATTTGCTTTTACCGCCAACCAATCCCCACATGCCTTGTGTTTTCCGATCAGTTCTCTGTAGGAACAGGAAACGTTTGGTGCTGGTGGCGTAGAACAGGGCACCCGAACAGACTATGTTTTCTTTCATGTTTTATTATAACAACTATGGGGTTGTGGCGTCAAGGCTTGAGTTGTATCCTGGATCCGCTCCACCATCAAGCACTATGCTCCAATTACCTTGTGTGTACACGCCTTCATAGGATTTGACCCATTCCGTGCCATTGAACCTGTACTGAATACCTGTGTTGAGATTGGTCACGTAGTGTTGTGTTGAATCTGGATTGCTGGCGTCAAATGCCACATTCCATTTTGATGTTGAACTGTTGTATTCTATGATGTCTCCAACGCTGGCCACTAATGTGCCCCATGTCTGACTCTGGAAACTGGCTGTCGAGTCTCCAACATCATTGATCACCAGATATCTGTCACCATTCACAGGTGTGCCTGGATCAAATGTTGCTGGATTTATTATTTTTTTTACCGCTGTAAGAGAATTGCTTGGTATTGTGTCCCCGTCTATTGTGTACAATAGAATCGTATCATCCAGCGTTGATGTTGCTATGGTGCCAACTATCTCATTTCCGTTTGGTTGTGTCAGTCTTATCTGTGATGTGCCGTTTGTCACTTTACCATATTGATCTAACAGTACCTTCCAGTTCACTGCTGGTCCAAATGTTTCGAAAGGATCGTAGTTGCTTGGTTCGTTCGCACCTGTGTGGAATCCATCTCCTCCTGATTTGACATTTGTGCCCGTTGAACCTAGTAATCTTAGTTGGTTACCTGTAACCAATAATCCAAAGTTGTTTGGTGTGATGTAACTCCTAGATGTAAGTTCCCCGTCTATCAATCCTTTGGCTATGCCGCCATCGTCATCGTATATGCTCATTATGATTTTTTGTACCACACCTAATTTCTTAACTTTCACCGGTGGTGATAACCATATTGGCATTGAGAAGGTCAGTGTTGCGACATCTATCTCTGAATCTGCCCCAACAGGTATGGTCCTCGAACTGAACGTTGTTCCTGTCAATTCAACGTAACTCAAACTGGTCCAGTCGATGTAGTTGTCCGTTTTCTGTATCTCAAAGTCTGGGTTGAACAGATACAATATCTGTTCCATGATCTGCAATTTCTGATCTGTGTTTGTTGTCCAGATGTCCGCCGACACTTCCAACCTGAACGGAGATGGCATCACTTTCTCAACTGTGTAACCTGCACCCATCTCATTGGTGTAGTTGCCGTCCGAGTCTATGCCTCTTTCTCTCAAATGCTGTTTCTCTATGTGATAAGGATTCTGCATCCTGTCCCTGTCGTAGTTTAATTCCCTTACATACGCCGCTATCCTAGGTGCGTACTGTAGTGCGTTCTCTGAGTTGTTCCTTATTATGTTTGCAACCTGTCTTGTTGGGTCACCATACACCACCGGCACTGCCCTTAATTGTACGGAACCGTCACTGCCTTTGCCTGTCTCCACAGAGAAGTTACTCAAGATCCTAATGAATTGAGTGAGAAATTTCCTGACCTGTCCTTCGTAAAAATGCAACATGTTTAATTGTCAGCCTTTGGTTTCAGTGCATCTGTCAATGACTGTCTCTGTTTGACCGTTAATCCGTTTATTGTTGATTCCGTTGTGTTGTTGACGAAACTTGTTTTGTAGTTTGATCTAGAATCATTGTTCGTTGTAGTTATTCTCACACTGTCTTCAATTTTGACCCATCTGACTCCGTCATACCTGAACAATCTGTTGGGCAAGAAATCTGTTCTCAAGAAATAATCGCCTTGGTCAACACCAGACGTTGGGAATGTGATACCAAATCCTGCTGGATTTCCGTTGGGTGCCACACCATCTCCATCTAGGTAGAATCCGTAGTGTGAACTTGCTGGTGTGTCTATTGTGGCATTCACTGTGTTATCACTGCTGGCTCTCTGTGCTTCAGTGTTAACATTTTCTGTCCTGATGTTGCCCCTTTCATCGATTGGTGCAACATAGTATTGCTTGTAGTTGAATCCCGCCTTTGGTGCATCCTGCTCTGCCTGTGCAACGATCTGATCGTTGATGGTTTTCTCTCTGTTGTATGTGCTCATGTAACTGGCGACCGATCCTGTTGTGGTTGCATCGCCTATGATATCTTTGAATTCTTGTGAATCTACTAGAGTTTTCATCTTCAATCTCAGCAGATGTGGCCACCATGTTTGACTGAATCCTTCCGCGGCCCTGTTCACATCTTCTACCACGTAGTATCTCTTTAGTGCGATTGGCACACTTTCATCCAGAGAATAATCTTCCTTCATATGTGGGAATTCTATCACATCGCCACTCATTGGTTTCCTGCCAATCCTTTCCACGATATCATTCAAATGCACTGTAAGGAATAGTGTGTCATTCTGTAAGAACATGCCAAACTGCGATAGGTTGAAATCTGCATCTTGCACATTGTATATTCCTCTGACTGTGTACACATCACTAGAATATTTCCTGTCTCTGTTTTCTAAAAATAGCAAATCTTGTATTGTGGTCTCGTTTAGGTCACTTCCTGTCACCCTGGGTTGGCTGGGACTCGCAGGTCCGTCTTTGTTTGTGTCTCCCTGATCGTAGGGTCCTAGATATTTGTGTAGGTGTAAGTCTGTGCCACCCACGGTGAACATCTCCTTGATGTTGCGATCGAAGAACTTGTAGTCGTTGCCCTTTTCAGGCTTAAAAATGGATAATCTTGGCATATCATACATATTTATTGCACAGGCAATGACTATAAATATGAGTATGTCAGAACTACAAACAGGACAACAGGAAATTTTCGATTACGTCAAGAACAATCTCGGTGACGGGATGATTGACGTGGAATTAGACCCAAAACACTACCAAA
>Ga0255757_10002370_pt1 | contig 17806 bp, 17 predicted proteins | sample 071ome_27_FD_179957 | JGI IMG/M metagenome (GOLD analysis project Ga0255757, IMG submission 179957) | Coastal salt marsh microbial communities from the Groves Creek Marsh, Skidaway Island, Georgia - 071409AT metaG (version 2) | ecosystem: Environmental > Aquatic > Marine > Intertidal zone >...
GCTTCTGCCAAACTAACTTCTTGAAATCTTATTTTTGTGCCTGGAACTAATTGAGCCAATCTATCAAAGTCTGCACTAATAACATTTGCTATCTTAGGGTATCCCCCAATAGTACCATGATCTGCTAACATAATTATAGGGTTACCATCACTAGCTACTTGGATTACACCTTTTACAATACCCTCTGATTTTATGTTGGTATTTTTAAAATTTTCTATGTTGTGACCTTCTAATCTCATCCCCATACGATCAGTCAATTTTGAGATAGTAAACGTTTCATTAAAAAAAATTTTTTTTGATTTTTCTAAAAAATAATCAAAGTTAGTTGCTGTAATTACTCGTAAATAATTAATCTTAGAATTCACATAATTTAGTTTTGTTAAAGCTCTATCTCTATTGTTATGATTGATATAAATTTTTTGATCATTTGATAATTTTTCCCCATTGTTTGAACCAATTTTAGCTTTTGTATTAGTTGAAATACTATTCCAAACTTTATCTAGTTCAAAATCTTCACTTATTGAAAGATAACCATATACAGAGCTGAAGGTAGATTGAATATCAATTTGATCTTTATCTTCTATTAAATATACTCTGTAGGCTTCTCCATTTATTATTTCACCATTGTTTTTAACTATTTGAAATTGAACATTACCGGTAACTGCTACATAGATTTTTTTTCCAGTATATTTTAGTAAAGGTCCTTGATAAGCAAATTCTAGAACAGCAGAATTTTGTTCTTTTTTTAATAAAGAATTTGCAAGAATATAATTTCTTTTATCCATAACTCCACTAACAGGTATCCCTATATGATTGAGATTTTGTCTGCCATTATCTTGGAAAGTCGTGTGAATACCAGCACGCTCTATAAAAAAAAAATTATTTTTTAAATCTGTCATATTCATCTTTGCTAATTTTTTTAAATTTAACTTTATCGCCAGGATTTATTAATGCTGGGAAATCTTGATTTTTTTTGTCGAATATATCTAATGGAGTACGACCAATAATATTCCATCCACCTGGACTTTCGTATGTATAAATATTACAAAATTGTTCAGTAAGACCAATCGAACCTTTTGGAACTTTTACTCTAGGTGTTTCTAATCTTTTTGCTCTTAACTGTTCATTTAAATCACCTAAAAAAGGCATACCTGCAATAAAACCAGTCATATAACAAAAATATTCTTTATGAAAAAAAATATCTAAAATTTCTTCAAACTTAATTTTTAATAGATTTTCTAATCTCTTATGATCAACTCTAAAACCTTCATCACAACAAATAGGTATTTCTATCATTTTCTTTAAATTTTCATCTTTTTCTTCAATTTCAAGATTCTCAATCAATTTTTTTACTTCAGTAAATTTTGTGACACTAAGGTCAAATGATATAATCAATTTATTATAAGAGGGTGTGATGTTAGTTATTCCGCGGATATTTCTGTCTTTAATATTTCTAAAATATTTTATTACATTTTTATTTATTTCTTGGTTTACTTCTGGCCCAAAATCACAATAAGCTGCTGCATCACCAAGATTTATTATATTTCTAATCATGCTATGTTATAATAATATTTATAAAAATATGGAAATTAATATCAATTGTGATTTAGGAGAAAAATCTAAGCTCCACGACAATAAAAATGACCCTTTCCTTTTAGAGATTGTAAATTCAGCTAATGTTGCTTGTGGTTATCATGCAGGTGATAAAGAAACGATGGAACAAGTAATTAAAATTTCTAAAAAAAATAATGTTAGTGTTGGAGCACATCCTTCATTTAATGATCCTGAAAACTTTGGCAGAACAAGAATAAGCCTACCTGCACTTGAAATAAGAAAACTCATTATAAATCAATATGAAATACTTCAAGAAATTGCTTCAAGTCTTAATGAAAATGTAACCCACATCAAACCTCATGGAGCATTAAATAATATGGCTTGTGAAGATATTGATCTAGCCACAACGATAGCTAAAGCTATTAAAGAAATTAATAAAGATATAATTTATTTAGTTCCAACTGGATCTAAAATGGAAATAGCTGCAAAAAAATTAAATATGAAAATAGCTTGCGAAATTTTTGCAGACAGAAATTATGAAGATGATGGAAACTTAGTTTCTAGATCAAAACCTAACGCTTTAATTATTAATCCTGAAGAAGCTAAAAAACATGTTTTAACAATGGTTCAAAACCAATCTTTAAACTGCCTTTCTGGAAAACAAATACCTTGTGAAATTGACTCAATTTGCATACACGGTGATAACAAAAGTTCGTTAGACACAGCAAGATCAATTAAAGAAAATTTATTGGCCAATGGCATTGAACTTAAAGCCTTAAATAAGTTAAGAAAATTTAATTAAGTATAGATTTTTAATTGATTATATCGCGACTGATTATCTAAAATTAATTGACATTGTAGACTATTATTAGTATTTATCGCCGTACTTAAATGACACCATTTATTAAAAAGAAAGAACTTAAAAACGATTGGTATATTATCAATGCAGAAAATGCAGTGGTAGGAAGACTTGCTGCATATATTTCAAGAGTTTTAAGAGGAAAAAATAAAGCAACTTTTAATCCTCATATGGATAATGGAGATTTTGTTATTGTTACAAATATTGAAAAGATGAAATTTACTGGAAAAAAATATACTAATAAAATTTATTACAGACACACAGGACACCCCGGAGGAATAAAAGAGACAACGCCTTTAAGGTTAGCAGAAAAAAACAAAACTGAAGAAATTTTAAAATTAGCTGTCAAAAGAATGTTGCCGGGCGGAACTTTAGCCAGAAAGCAACTATCAAAGTTAAAAATTTATAAGGGCGACAAACATCCACACGAAGTTCAAAATCCAAAAATCATAAATTTTGGAGAATTAAATAAAAGAAATATTGTCAATTAATGGAAACTCAAACAGCAATAAAAAATAGCACATCAAAAAAAATCAAATTGGATTTTAAAGATAGCAAATATGCAACTGGCCGAAGAAAACGGTCAATAGCAAAAGTGTGGGTTAAAAAAGGTTCAGGAGTTATTCATGTTAATGGAAAAAAAATGAATGAATATTTTAAAAGACCTGTTCATCAAATTATTGTAATGCGTCCACTAGAACTTTCTAACATTGCGACATCTTACGATGTAAGAGCTAGTGTTAAGGGTGGGGGATTGTCGGGCCAAGCTGGAGCAATAATCCATGGACTATCTCGTGCCTTAGTTTTGCATGATGGAAATCTAAAGCAAACTTTAAAAAAAGAAAAACTAACAACTCGAGACTCCAGAGTTGTAGAACGAAAAAAATACGGTCACAGAAAAGCAAGAAGAAGCTTCCAATTTTCTAAAAGATAGATCATTTAAATTTATTATTTTGTTTATCAGTGATATAAAAAATTATGTCACAAAACAAAGTGAGAATCGCTATTGCTGGAGCCACAGGTTATGTTGGTCTAGATTTAATTTATTATTTATGTAAACACAACCAGGCCCATATTTCTTATCTATGTGCACAAAAAAACATAAATAGTAATATCCAAAAATTTGATAAAAGAATTAAAAAAAAATTACCAAAAATATCTAAGCTATCAAAAGTAAATTGGAATAACGTTGATTTACTTTTTTTATCCCTGCCAAATGGTGAAGCTCAAAAAATTGTAAAAGATTTATTTAAATTTAAACATTTAAAATTTATCGATCTCTCGGCTGACTTTAGACTAAATAATTATAAAACTTATGAAAAATGGTATCATCTAAAACACAATGCTTCTAATTTAGCCAAAGAAGCTAAATATTCAATCAGTGAATTTTCTAAAAAAAGTATAAAAAATTTTAGAATTATTGCAAACCCCGGATGCTATCCAACTTCTATCCAATTAGCTTTAATACCTTTATTGAAAAAATCTCTAATAGATGAAAAAAATATATTTATAGACTCTAAATCTGGATATTCTGGAGCAGGAAAAAATTATAAAAAAAAATTTACACATAAAAATATAGATTCTTCTATTTTTGCGTATGGTATTGAAAAGCATAGACATATGTCAGAGCTAGATCAAGAATTTCAAAAAAGCTCTAAAGCCAAAGTAGAATACTCTTTCCAGCCTCATTTACTGCCAACTTTTAGAGGTATTTTATCCTCTATGTATATTGTGCCAAAAAGAAACATCTCTATTGAAAAAATTCATAGCACACTCAAAGAGTTTCATAAAAAAAATAGTTTTATTAAAGTACTTAATCTAAATACAGCAATGGGTAGCGGTAATGTTCTTAATACAAATAACTGTGAAATTTCTGTTTGTAAAACAAGATTTAAAAATAAAATTGTAATCTTTTCAGCTATTGATAATTTAGTTAAAGGCGCATCAGGTCAAGCAATTCAAAATATGAATTTGCTTTATAATTTCAAAGAAAATCTAGGGTTAAAATGAAGTATTTTTTTATTGTATTTTTTATTTTTTTATTTGGATGCAGCTCTACAAATAAAGTTTATATGTGTGGTGATCGTCCATGTGTAGATAAAAAAGAATTTAAAGCTTATTTTGCTGAAAATCTTACAATCGAAGTGCAAACAAAGACAGATAAAAAAAATAACACTATTGATCTTGTTAAGCTTAATACAAATACTAATGCATCAGTAGTTGCATCTGAACCTAATGTTGTAAACGAAAAGGCTATAATTAAAGCTGAAAAAAATAGATTAAAAGAGGAAAAAAAAAGACTAATTGAAGAACGAAAAATCAAAGAAAAAGAAGAAAAAAGACTAGCTAAATTAAATAAAAAAAATAAAGAAGTTAAAGAAGTGATTAAAAAAGATAATACACAACAAAAAATTGTTAAATCTTCGAATATAGAAAAAATTAAGAAGATTACAAAAAACGAAGAAGTTGAAGATGCAAATTCTATTTGTGAGATTATAACAGATTGTGATATCGATAAAATCGCTGAACTTTTAATTAAAAAGGGTAGAGAAAAAGATTTCCCTGACATTACTGCAAATTAAAAAATGAAAAAAAATATGAATATCGCTATAGTAGGTCTGGGTAATATAGGCTCTTATTTTTATAACTATTTAAAAAAAAATAGAAATATAATTTTTAATAAAACCAACGTCACACCTATAATAAAATTTATATCTGCTAGATCTTTTTCAAAAAAAAGAACTGTTAAAATTCCGAAATCTTTATGGTTAAAGAACTATCTTGATGCAACTAAATCAAAAGATATTGATATTATAGTTGAATTAATAGGAGGAGCAGAAGGTGCTGCAAAAAAATTAGTTTTTGCTGCATTAAAAAATAAAAAACATGTCATTACAGCAAATAAAGCTTTAGTTGCTAAATATGGTGATCAACTTGCAAGGATTGCTGAAAAAAATAAAGTAAATTTTGAATTTGAGGCTGCTGTTTGTGGTGGAATACCAATTATAAGATCTATTAAAGAGGGTTTAATAGCAAATCAAATTAACAAAATTTATGGAATTTTAAATGGAACTTCTAATTTCATATTATCCTCAATGGATAAAAATAATCTAGAATATGATGTAGCTCTTAAAAAGGCTCAAGAATTAGGATTTGCAGAGTCAGATCCTTCTGCAGATATTAATGGGGAAGATGTATCTTCAAAACTAAAAATTCTTACTGCTTTATCATTTAATTCTTTTATTAATAATAATTCAATTTTAGTTGAAGGAATTAAGAATGTAGATCAAACAGATATTCATAACGCTAATCAATTAGGTTACAAAATAAAACTATTAGGTATAGCTGAAAGAAAAGATAAAAAAATTATTCAAAGAGTTCACCCTGTTTTAATAAAACAAAATTCATATACAGCTAAGATTGACGGTGTATTGAATGCTGTAGTGGTAGAATCAAGTCCTGTTGGTCAAACTGTACTTCAGGGTGAGGGTGCTGGACCAGGGCCAACGACATCTGCCCTAGTTTCAGACCTATGTTCAGTATTAAGAGGGAATATAAAATTTCCATTTGTTATTTCTAACTCAAAAAGAACAAAATCCATTTTTGAAACTATAGATGAGAAGAATTTTTCAGTTTATCTCCGAATAGACGTTAAAGATAAATACGGTGTATTATCTAATATAACTAAAGTGATGGCCAATAATAAAGTTTCTGTCAAAAGATTAATACAAAACCCAACAAACAATAAAAATGTAGCTTCAATAATCATCATAACCCATGTTGGAAAAAACTCTTCATTTGTGAAGGTGCTTAAAACCTTAAGCAAAAAGAATTATATGGTTAAAAAACCAAAATTTATTAGAATTGAAAATATTCTATGAGTCTAAAAAAAGATCTTTTAGACCAATTTATAAAAGTAACTGAGTTTGCTGCATTTGGAGCATCTCCATATATCGGAAAAAAAGATAAAGTAGCAGCTGATCAAGGTGCGGTCGATAGAATGAGAGACGAACTAAATAAAATAAATATAGATGGTACTGTTGTAATTGGTGAAGGAGAAATGGACGAAGCTCCTATGTTATACATAGGTGAAAAAGTTGGTACAAGAAATGGTCCAAAAGTTGATATTGCACTTGATCCATTAGAAGGAACAAATTTTACAGCGAATAATTTACCCAATGCCTTTTCAGTTCTAGCAGTCGCTGAAAAGGGTAATTTGTTATCTGCACCAGACACATATATGAATAAAATAGTTATTGGTTCAGGATTACCTAAAAATTTATTGGATTTAGACAATACAGTTGAAAAAAATATAAAATTATTAGCTGATGCAAAAAAGAAAAAAACTTCAGAGCTAAGTGCCTGTGTATTAAAAAGGCCACGTCACGATGAAATCGTCGCTGTCTTAAATAAACTAAAAGTAAATATAAACTTTATTACTGATGGTGACATCGCGGGAGCTCTCTCAGTTATTGGTAATAATCCTAAAAATGACATTTATCTAGGAATTGGAGGTGGGCCTGAAGGGGTCATCACAGCTGCAGCTTTATCGTGTTTTGGCGGGCAAATTCAGGGAAGATTAATTTTAGATAAAAATGAGAAACAAAGAGCTAGCAAGTTAGGTGTTACAGATGCAGAGAAAAAATATAACATAGATGATATGGTCAAGGGGGATGTAATATTTTGTGCTACTGGTGTTACTGACGGAGATTTAGCAAAAGGCGTTAAAGATCTCGGAGATAAATTTGAAGTAAATACTTTTGCTCTTCATAAAACTGAAAAAATAATAAAACAAGTCACAAATATCTATAAAAAATGAGTTTAATTTCAGTTGTTGGTAAAAATTGGATTCAAAAAGAATTCGATTTAGATGAGATTAAATTTATTAAAGAAAATTTTTTTTTGGATGAAATTGTAGCTAAGTTACTTTCAATTAGGAAAATAAAAAAAGAAGAAATTAATTTTTTTTTAAATCCATCCATAAAAAATAGTTTACCCAATCCATATTCACTTAATGATATGCAAAAAGCTATTGATAGAACAATTTCTTGCATCGTTAGTAATGAAAAAGTAGGGATTTTTGGGGATTATGATGTAGATGGTGCAACTTCTACAGCAATATTAGGTAATTATTTTAGAGCTTTAAACCTGCCTTATGAAATCTATATTCCAGATAGACAAAAAGAGGGATTTGGACCTAATGAAAAAGGTTTTGATTATCTTATAGAAAATGGTTCAAAATTAATTTTTACTGTTGATTGTGGAACGTTATCATATTTACCAATTGAACATGCGAATACAAAAAAAATTGATGTAATTGTTATTGATCACCATCAATCAGAAATTAATCTTCCAAAAGCACACTCAATAGTAAATCCAAATAGATTCGATGACCGCTCAGATTTAAATTATTTATGTGCAGCGGGAGTGTGTTTTATGTTTTTAGTGGCGCTTAATAAAAGACTTAGAGAAAATAATTGGTTTATAAATAAATCTATAAACGAACCTGACTTATTAAATTTTTTAGATTTAGTATCCTTAGGCACAATTTGCGATGTAGTACCTTTAGTTGATTTAAATAGAGCATTTGTTAACCAAGGATTAAAAGTTGTTAACCAAAAAAAAAATTTAGGTTTAAAGACACTTATAGAAATTTCTGAAATTGAAAACAATTTAACAACTTATCATTTAGGATATGTGTTAGGACCCAGGATTAACGCTGGAGGTAGAGTGGGAAAATCTACTCATGGTGCCAAACTTCTTTTAAACAATGACTCTAAAGATGCATTCAAAATTTCTTCAGAATTAAATAATTATAATAAAGAAAGACAACTACTAGAAAAAGAATTGTTAAAAGATATTATAGATAAAGATTATGGATTGACCGATGAACCAGTAATCGTCTTATATGGAGAAAATTGGCATGAGGGAATTATAGGAATCATTGCAGCAAGAATAAAGGAAAAATATAATAAACCAACTTTCATAATTTCAACAAAATCAGGTTTGGGAAAAGGTTCTGCAAGATCTATTTATGGATTTGATATTGGTACAGCAGTCATAGCTGCAGTGCAAAATAAGATACTAATTCGTGGAGGTGGACATAAAATGGCTGCTGGATTTACATTAGACACTGATAAAATTATTGAATTTAAAAATTTTTTAATCAGAAAATTTAAGTCAATTAATATTAACTTAGAGTCTAAAAAAAATATTTTTTATGACACTGAAATTTCACCTTCAGCAATTAATATTGATTTCTATGATAAAATTAATGTTCTGTCTCCCTTTGGATCTGGTAATCCTGAACCAAAATTTATTATTAAAAATGTTAGACCTGTAAACTCTAAGATAGTTGGTGAAAAGCATATCAAATCAATTTTTGAAGGTTCCGATTCATCAACATTCAAGACTATAACGTTTAATTGCGTAGATAATGAACTAGGGTCTTATTTATTAAAAAAGAATATTAAAAACTTTAACATTCTTGGTAAATTAAGTCTTAATGAATGGCGTGGTCAAAAAAATGTAGAGTTTATTATTGATGATATTTCTGTTATTAAAGAGCAAAAAAATTAGGTCCCATCGTCTATCGGTTAGGACACGTGGTTTTCATCCTCGAAAGAGGGGTTCGATTCCCCTTGGGACCGCCAACCTTTTATTTTTTAATGTTTAAAATAGGTATAATCCAAAACATTCACCCAGAAGGGTTAAAATTATTTAATTCTTTTCCAAATTATGAATTTGAAATTGTTGATGATTTATCTACCAATAATTTAAAAAAAAAATTACCATTATATGATGGGATTACTTTAAGAACTTCCAAACTTAATTCTGATTTATTATCTGTAGCTAAAAACTTAAAAGTTATATCTAGACATGGTGTTGGATATGATAACGTTGACACAACATATCTAAAACAAAACAATATTAATTTATTAATTACTGCAACCGCAAACGCATATGCGGTTTCAGAGCATGTTTTTTATATGATGCTCACTATTTCTAAGAATTATTTGAATTTAGATGCAGAAGTAAGATCTGGAAATTTTAAAAAGAATTTCGATCAATATGAAACTTTTGAATTATATAATAAAGAAATTTTAATAGCTGGATTTGGTAGAATTGGGAGAAACCTTATAAAAAAATGTATAGGATTTGATATGAAAGTTAAAGTATTTGATCCTTTTGTAGTCAGTGCCGATATCGAAAAATTTGGTGGAGAAAAAGTTAAAAACTTTGAGGATGCAACTCAATCAGCAGATTTTGTTTCGATACATATGCCATTAAACGAGAATACAAAAAACCTTATTAACTATGATTTGATTAAAAAGATGAAAAGTAATTCTGTTATCATTAACACTGCAAGAGGTGGGATCGTAAATGAACTTGATTTAGATAAAGCACTTAATGAAAACTTGATAGCTGGTGCAGGGCTTGATGTATTTGTTAATGAACCTATAGATCAAAATCATCCAATTTTAAAAAATAAAAAAATTATTTTATCTCCACATACCGCTGCATTAACTAATGAATGTAAAATTAGAATGGCAAAAGAAACTGTACAAAATATTATAGATTTTTTTGAAAATACCCTTCAAGATACAATGAAAGTTAAACTGTAATTAACTAAGCACGTTCTACTTCTATTTTATATTCCTTAGCTAAATTATTTAAATAATCAAATCCCATTTTACTGTAAGTGTAGGGATTTGCTTTTTTTGGATCCTGTTCAGCTTCAACAACTAACCAGCCATTATAATTAATATCATTAATTAACTGAAATAAAGGTTTGTAATCTATGCAACCATCACCAGGAACTGTAAATACTCCTGCAAAAAAAGAGTCGATAAAACTAAGATCTTTATTTAAACAATTTTCTAAAATATTTTTTCTTATATCTTTGCAGTGAATATGAAATAAGCGAGAAGAATAATCCTTCGCAACTTTAACATAATCACCACCAGCAAACATCATATGTCCTGTATCAATTAAAAGTTTTACTGTTTCAGATGTATTGTCTATTAATCTTTCTGTATCCTGTTGAGACTGAACCACGGTTCCCATATGATGATGATAAGCTAAAGGTACGTTGTAATCCTCCATATATTTACTAATTTCACTAATTTTTTTATAAAAAGATTTCCAATCTTCTTTAGAAAGAATAGGTCTCTTAGACAAAGGTGTTTTTGGTTTGCCTTGCACAGAATTAGTTACTTCAGCAAAAACCATACAAGGTGCGTTGCACTCTTGAAAAAGTTTTAATTGAAGTTTCATTTTTTCTAATTCATCTTTGACGCTATTATTTAATAAGTTAGCTCCATACCAACCAGAACAAAGATTAAGATTTTCTTTATTTAATTTGGGAAGTAATTCATTTGATGTTTTTGGAAATTTCCCACCACTTTCTATGCCTGTAAAACCAATTTTGCTTGTATCAGCCAAACACTGTTCTAAAGTTGTATCGCCACCAAGTTCAGGAAAGTCATCGTTGCTCCAAGCAATAGGGGAAACACCAAATTTTATAGACATAATGTGTGTATATTTAATAGATTCTATTTTTAATAATATAATTATAAGATTATAAATTAATCAAATGAAAAAAGTTTTAAAGTTAGGCATTGTTGGGGGTGGTCCAAATTCTTGGATTGGAAATATCCATAGAATAGCATCTAGAATTGATGGAAAATATGATTTGTGCGCTGGCGTTCTATCCAGAGACAAAAACAAAGTAATTGAATTTGCAAAACAAATTAATATCGATGAGTCACGTCTCTATAGTGATTATAAAGAAATGGCTGATATTGAGTCAAAACGCTTGGATAAAATAGATGTTGTGGCAGTTATGACACCTCCAGGAAGTCACCATGAGATTGTAGAATATTTTATAAAAAAAAATTTTAATGTAATTTCAGACAAACCTTTTGCTTCTACTTATAACCAGGCCAAAAAACTCTACAAAGTAATCACAGCTAACAAAAACGTAATTTATGGACTAACTCATAATTACTCTGCGTTTCCAATGGTTAGATTAGCAAAAAAATTAGTTGAGCAAAACAAAATTGGAGAAGTTCAAAATATAAATGTTGAATACGTTCAAGATTGGTCTAAGGGAAACGTTATTACAAAAAAAAATGCAAAAAAATTATTTAGATGGAAAATAAATAAACAAATAGTTGGAGCATCAGCTGTTTTAAATGAAATTGGGTCGCACGCTTATCATTTAGCAAACTATATTTCTGGTTTAAAAGGCAATCAATTATTTGCAGACATCAAAAAAGTAGATAAAAACATAAATCTCGATAGTAACGCTCAAGTTTTTATTAATTATGAAAATGGTGCTAAAGGTCTTTTTTGGACTTGCGTAACGGCAAGAGGCGGGAATTATCATCTAAAAATTAGAATATTTGGTTCAAAAGGGAGTTTGGAGTGGGAATTAAATGATCCTAATTACTTAAGATTTAATCCAGCAAAGGGAGCGACAAAAATATATGAAAAGTCTTTTCATGAGGCGGAATATTCAGCTCAATTTGCAAGAGTTAAGGCAGGGCATCCAGAAGGTTATGTAGATGCTTTTGCAAATATTTACAACGAGGTAGCTGAAAGAATTTTAAACAAAAACAAAAAGGCAAGATACTATTACCCAAGTGCTTATGAAGGTCTTTTAACTGCTAAATTTATACAAGCATGTGTAGATTCATCTAAAAGAAAAAAATGGATTAAATTTTGATGATCAACGTTGCTTTGTTTGGTTTGGGCAGAATAGGGCAAATGCACGCCTTAAATATTCTATCAAATAAAAATTTTAACCTAAAATATGTTTATGACGTTAATAGTCAATTAGTTAAAAATTTTGAAAAAAAATACAAAATTAAATCAATTAAAAATGAAAAAATTGCATTTGATGATAAATCTATCGATGTAATTTTTATAGCATCTTCAACTTCTACACATATAGAGCTTATTACGAAATCAGTATTAGCTAAAAAAGCTGTTTTTTGTGAAAAGCCTTTGGATTTAAATTTGGAAAAAGTTATTAAATGTAGAAAACAAATATCAAAGTTTAATGCTAAAATTCAGTTAGGATTTAATAGAAGATATGATCCAGGACACTATGCTTTAAAAGAAAAATTAAAAGCTAAAATTGGAAAATTAAAAAAGATAATTATTACAAGCAGGGATCCTTCACCGCCTCCAATTAGTTATATGAAAACATCTGGAGGTATTTTTAAAGATATGATGATACATGACTTTGATTTAGCAAGACTTTATCTTGATAATGATAAATTTGAAGAAGTTACTGCTTTTGGAACTAATTTTAAAAATTCTTATAGTTCTGTTAATGATTATGAAATTGCTGCAGTAATGATGAAATCAAAAAAAGGTGTTATTTGCTATATAAATAATTCTAGAGAATGTACGTATGGCTACGATCAACGAGTAGAAATTTTTGGGGAAAAAGGAATGATGATTTCAAATAACGAAAGAAAAAATAGTATTGAAATTAATAATTCATCTTTTACAAGTTCTAAGGAACCATTAAAAAATTTCTTCATAGATAGATACAAAGACGCATATGCTTTACAATTAAATGGATTAAAAGATATGGTGATCAAAGGAAAAAAACCTAGAGCAACATTTGACGATGGCCAGCAAGCTTTATATCTTGCCATAAATGCCTATAAATCATTAAAACTAAAAAAAACAATTAAAATATCTTAATTATGCAAATTGGTGTTGATGTTGGTGCAACAAAAATTGAAAGTGTTGTTTTAGAAGATAACGGCAATGAAACTCATCGATCTAGAGTTGATTGTCCAAAGGATTACGATCAAATTCTTAAAACTTTGAAAGAAATAAATGATAGTCTTGAAAAAAAATTTAATAGAGCTTTACCAATAGGTATCTGTCATCCTGGAATTCATTCTCCACAAACTGGTTTAGTTAAGAATGCACCAAACTGCTATTGGCTAGAAAAAAAGCCATTTCAGCAGGATTTAAGAAAATTATTAAATAAAGAAGTTTTTTGTGAAAATGATGCAAATTGTTTTGCTTTATCAGAAGCAATAGATGGCGCGGCTAAACACTACAAAGTTGTTTATGGAATTATATTAGGTTCTGGTGCAGGTGGTGGTCTAGTAGTTGATCGAAAAATTGTTTCAGGTCCAAATGGTGTTGCAGGTGAGTGGGGTCATAATCAATTGCCGTTTCTTGCTGCAAAAAAAGAGGGCTTAGATAGTAAAATTTATAGAGATTGTGAGGTTGAAAGTTTTATTTCTGGTTTATCTTTAGCTAAAAGATTTAATAAAAAATATAATAAAAATTTAAAGACTAATGAAATATTTGAACTTTACAGGTCTCATGATCTTGACGCCATTAAATTTATAGATGAATTTAAGATTAATTTAGCAATGTCACTTTCTGCTATTATTAATATTTTAGATCCAGATGTTTTTATTTTTGGTGGCGGTGTTTCCAATGAAATAAGTTTTTTAAATGAAATACATTCTTTGGTTTCACGATATGTTTCTGGTAGGGAATATGAAGGAATATTCTTAAAGCCAAAATATGGAGATGCTAGCGGCGTAAGAGGAGCGGCTAGATTAGGTAGAGCTTCTAGTTTCTAAATTACAATCTTTGATAGTTTTTTTTATTTGGCACGAACATAAAATATTCTTTTGTTTACTTGATAAAAACGTAATAATTTTTATTCAACCTAAAGATGTATTTAAGATATACGCTTTCAATTTAAGATACACTTTATATACTCAGCCAGTTTTTAAAAACAAACAAAGGGGAAAAAAATGAAAAAAATATTAATCGCGATTTATATTTTTTTAATACCAAGTTTTGTTAGTGCGGCACCTACAGCAGAAGTTTTACACTGGTGGACATCTGGTGGTGAAGCAAAAGCATTACAAGTATTAAAAGATGACTTTGCAAAACAAGGTGGTGTGTGGAAAGACATGCCGGTTGCAGGTGGTGGTGGAGATGCAGCAATGCAAACTCTAAAAGCTCGAATTGTAGCTAACGATGCACCAGCTGCTGCACAAATTAAAGGTCCAACTATTCAAGAGTACGATGAAGAGGGTGTTGTAGCTCCATACAATATAAATGAAGTTGCACAAAAAGAAGGTTGGGACAAACTTTTAAGTTCTCAAGTTGCTAATCATATGAAATGTGAAGACGGTAAATCTTATTGTGCCGCTCCAGTAAACATTCATAGAATTGATTGGATTTGGGCAAATAAAAAAGTTTTAGATGACAATGGTATTAAAATGCCTACTTCTTGGGCAGAATTTAATGCTGCTGCAGATAAGCTTCAAGCAAAAGGAATAATTCCTCTAGCTCATGGAAGTCAACCTTGGCAAGATGCAACAGTTTTTGAAGCTGTAGCACTTGGTGTTGGTGGTAATGACTTTTATAAAAAAGCTTTTGTAGATTTAGATCTAAATACTTTAGGTGGATCTACAATGGTTAAAGTTTTTGACCAAATGAGAAAACTTAAATCTTATACAGACCAAGGTTCTCCAGGAAGAGACTGGAACGTTGCTACTGGTATGGTTATGCAAGGTAAAGCTGCTTTCCAAATCATGGGTGACTGGGCAAAAGGTGAATTTGCCGCTGCAGGTATGGAACCAGGTAAAGACTATATCTGTTCTCCAACTCCATCTAATAATGGATACTTGTATAACGTTGACTCATTCATCTTCTACAAGAATGCTGGAAAAGATAAAGTTGACGGGCAAAAACTACTTGCTAGTTTAATGATGGGTAAAAACTTCCAAAAAGTTTTTAACATCTACAAAGGTTCAATCCCTGCAAGATTAGATGTTTCAATGGATGATTTTGATATGTGTGCTAAAAAATCAAATTCAGATTTGAAAACAGCTGGATCTAAAGGTGGTTTGCTACCTAGTTTTGCTCATGGTATGGCATTAAGACTTGCTCAAAAAGGAGCAATTCAAGATGTTGTAACTGAACACTTTAATTCAGATATGTCTTCACAAGACGCTGCTAAAAAAGTTGCGGCTGCTGTAAAGGCTTCATTATAAAATAAAACAAATTAACACTCTGCGCCAGAAATGGCGCAGGGTTTATTTTATTTATGATCTGGTTAAAGAGAAATTTACCTAAAATTGTAATATCACCATCTTTTGCGTTACTGGTGTGGTTTGTCTATGGATTCATACTATGGACTCTGTACATTTCATTTACTAAATCAAAAATTTTACCTAATTATAAGTTTTGGGGTATCGATCAATATTTCAGATTATGGAGTATGGATCGTTGGCATGTCTCCGTATCTAACTTATTTATTTATACTTCTTTATTCTTAATTCTTTGCATCCTAATCGGTATCGTTTTAGCTATACTATTAGATCAAAAGATTAGAGCAGAAGGCTTTCTTAGAACTATTTACTTATATCCAATGGCTTTATCATTTATCGTCACTGGTACAGCCTGGAAATGGATTTTAAACCCAACTTTAGGAATTGAAAAATTTTTTATAGATATAGGTTTCGAAAACTTTACTTTTGACTGGCTCATAACCCCTGGGATGTCAATTTACACCATAGTTATTGCGGGTGTATGGCAATCTTCTGGATTTATAATGGCAATATTTTTAGCTGGCTTAAGATCTGTTGATGATGAGATTATAAAAGCTGCAAAAATTGACGGAGCAGGAGTTGTCTCTATTTATACAAAAATTATTTTACCAATGATGCGACCAGTATTTATGAGCGCAGTTGTAATTTTAGTTCATTTAGCAATTAAAAGTTACGACTTAGTTATAGCTTTAACGTCTGGGGGGCCTGGCACTTCATCGGATATGCCAGCCGTATTTATGACTCAATATGCATTTCATAGAAGTGAAATAGGTCTAGCATCATCTAGTGCAATTATGATGTTTTTAACTGTAACTGCAATTGTTATTCCTTATTTATATTCTGAACTTAAGAGGGAAGATGGAAAAAAATAATTTAAAATTTGAACAATTAGAAACTGCGTCTAAAAAGAAAAAAATAATTTATCGTTGGATATTATTTTTAATCCTTGGAATTTTTGCATTATATTACATCACACCATTGTATGTAATGATTGTAACCTCTTTAAAATCAATGGAAGAAATTAGAACAGGTAATCTTTTTTATTTACCAAAATCAATAAATTTTGACTCTTGGTTAGAGGCTTGGCGTGGTCAATTAGTTAATACTACATCAGGTCTAAAAGTCGATGCCGGAAATGTTTATTTAAAAAATTATTTTTGGAATTCTGTAAAAATGGTTGTTCCCGCAGTGGCTATTTCTACTATTTTAGGCGCTTTAAATGGTTACGCGCTTACAAAATGGAGATTTAAATATGATAATATTATTTTTTTACTTTTTCTATTTGGAACTTTCATTCCATATCAAGCAATTTTGCTACCAATGGCAAGAACTTTAGGTGTTCTAGGATTGTCTAATTCAATAACAGGCTTAGTGGTCGTCCATGTAATATATGGATTATGTTTTACCACTCTATTCTGTAGAAATTATTATGTTTCAATCTCAGATGAGATAGTTAGAGCAGCTCGAATAGATGGGGCAGGGTTCTTTAAAATTTTCTTTAAGATTATGTTACCGATATCACTACCTATTTTAGTGGTGACCGTAATTTGGCAATTTACACAAATTTGGAATGATTTCCTCTTTGGTGCAACTTTTTCATTCGGCGAAGCAGCACCAATTCAAGTAGCACTAAATAACATGGTGCTAACTAGTACTAGCGTAAAAAGATATAACGTGGATATGGCTGCAGCTATAATAGCAGGTATTCCTACTTTAATTGTTTATGTTCTTGCTGGTAAATACTTTATTAGAGGTTTAACAGCTGGATCAGTAAAAGGATAAAATGGCAACTTTAAAAATAAATGACATCAATAAGAATTTTGGAAAAACAGAGGTTCTAAAAGGAATTAATTTAAATATATCAGACGGAGATTTTCTAGTGCTTCTTGGTCCATCCGGTTGTGGCAAATCCACTTTGTTAAATACTATTGCGGGCTTAGAAACGGCAAATAGCGGGGATATAATGATCGATGATTATAGGGTCAATGATATGGAACCTAGTGATAGAGATATAGCCTTAGTTTTTCAATCATATGCACTTTATCCAGCAATGACTGTAAGAAAAAATGTTACGTTTGGATTAGAACAAAGAAAAACTTCTAAAGAAAAAATTGAAGAAGCTTTGGTGAATGTCTCAAATTTATTAAAAATAGATAGTTTGTTAGAGAGAAAACCTTCTCAACTTTCAGGTGGTCAAAGGCAAAGGGTTGCTATGGGTAGAGCACTTGTTCGTGATCCTAAAATTTTCTTATTTGATGAACCTTTATCAAACCTTGATGCA
>Ga0255757_10002385_pt1 | contig 17742 bp, 18 predicted proteins | sample 071ome_27_FD_179957 | JGI IMG/M metagenome (GOLD analysis project Ga0255757, IMG submission 179957) | Coastal salt marsh microbial communities from the Groves Creek Marsh, Skidaway Island, Georgia - 071409AT metaG (version 2) | ecosystem: Environmental > Aquatic > Marine > Intertidal zone >...
GTCCACCTCAGGATTGGTCAGGTAATCATAGAACTGCTGGGCCTTGTTGGCCTCCCCTGACAGTGTCTGCACGGTGTTGGCACCCTTGATGGATGACGGATATTGTCTCAGAGGCAACAGCGGTTCTGGATCACGCTCCCTGCCGAACACGTTCCTGAACGCTTCTGTCAGCGGTGCGAACAGTCCCTTCTCTGTGTCACTCTTGTCGTCACCCCTCAAATTCCTCAGGTAGTAGGCGGTCTTGTAGTTGATTCTTAGGCCCTGCACGTCGACGTTGTCGCCAGTGTAGATGTAGTCATATTCCTTGTGTACCTTGCGACCCCAATCCACGTTGGCTATGCTGACCCCTGGACCAACGAACTTAAGGATGTGTATCTTGTAGGGTATGGCCTTGTATGTGATGGTCTTTGGATGCATCTTGGTTATGGGATCGATCTTGCTGGTGTCCGTGTACACAGTGGTCTTGATCTTGAACCAGTCTATGTACTGGTTGTTGAACAGTATCTTCTCGAATTCCTTGCTCTTGATTATGGAGGCCACCTTCTCCTTGGTGAGGCTCTCCTTGGTGTAGTCTGTGTTGGACCTGATGTATGTGGTCCAGAAATCGTTGGCCAACTCCTGATAATGGAATCCGGCCCTGATGGCATCCTCGAAGAACTTAGTGACTGCTATGCCCGAACTGGCCTGTGCAGACATGGTGTTCTGTCTAGGTGGGGGTGCATCAAAGTCTGAATTTAAACCAGAAAAGTCTTCTTGGTTTTGTGCTACCGATCCGGCGCTGTTGGTTGTGCCTGCTGTGTTCTTGTACTGTAATCCTTTTTTCTCAAGTTCACCGTCTATCTCGAACTTGTAGATGTCTGGGTAGTATCTACGTTGTTCCTCCTTCTCCTGTTTCATCTGCTCGGACAAGGCACGTTCCGCGGCCACGGCCCATTGATAAGGATCATTCCCTTCGATGGGCATAGCAGTACGTGGATACTTGAACCTGTCATCGAACGCAAGATCGGTGTATGGCACCGCCATTACCTGATATCTGGCACCGCCCTCGTTCACGTCGAAGTCCACCCTGCTGATCAGTATGGGTATCTTACGTGTGTGGCTCTTGTTGGTGCTGTGTCTGGCGTATGGTCTTCCCTGCTCGTCGAACCCTTGGAACTCTATGGTCAACAACATTGGTGCGTCCTGGTAGTCAAGGAAACCGTTGATCGCAGTCGCGGCCCTGACCTTCTCTATGAAAGTGATACCGTATGGTTCGTGTATCTCGAATTCCATCTTCGTGAAGTTTCCTAGGTTTCGTTCAGCGTTGGGTCCGACAGTTGACACCATGTTGACGTTCTCTATGAACAGGTCATGTGCCCTGTCCAATATGTCTATGCTGTCTTGGTACTGCTCGTAGTATTTCTTCTTTTCAAAATCCTTGATCAAAGTCCTGAAGGCTTCTGGCTCCTGGTTGTTCTCCTTGAACTGTCTCGTCTGTACTTTAGCGTCATCACCTATGCCTCCGGTACGTGCCACTATGTCATGCACAGGATTAGTCAGGAACTTGGCTGTCCTGATCTCCTGCTCGGTGATGCCACTCAGCGTGAATATGGTGTTGAACGATGCGTACTGGTGTAGCACGTTGGGTTTCAAGAAAGGTTTGCTGGCAGAACCTGATGTGGTGTATTTCTCCGCCATGTTATATTCCTAGGTCTGAGTTTACATTGCTGGGTTTAGGCAACTGTATGGTCACTCCTGGTTTGAAGTCGTATATGGGATCCTCTATCTGGTCTGGGTTACGCTGTGCGAACACCCACCATAACCTCGGTGAGCCGTACAGGTCATAGGCCAACAGGTCTGGCCTGTATGCGTATGTCCTCTCGATGGTGTAACTCTGGTCATCGTCCTCCGCAGTTATGGTCCTGGGCACGAATGTTTCCAAGTTAACATCATTCTGTGGTGTAGAGAAATATGGTGATGTGGAAGAATACTTGGCCATTAGATGAATCCTATCTCGTCTGTGCCTTTACCGTTCAACTGGCCACGTGCGAATTCTGACAGTGAGAATTTCTTGATCGATTCCCTGCTGTAGATTGGTGTCACCAGCACTGATATGTTTGACAGTGTGGGTGCCCAGGTTTGATCTGCAGAGTCAAGGTCAAAATCCTGCACATTAGATCTATAAACTTCTGATTGTTTTGTTGAAATGTAATCTATGCCCGGTCTGAGTTCCACGTTGAACGTGTTCACTATCACCGGCACTTTCTGGAACATGTGGTCACCGTAACCTGACATGTGCATTATCGGTGGTGGATTGCCTTTCAATGCCTGTTCCTTGCCGAAGTACATCTTGGTTATGGTCCTCAGGAAATTCACGGTCGCCACCCAGTGCTTGGCGTCATCTGAATTCTGCACGGGGAACTCTCCGATTATGTTCATGGAGTCCACCTGTGAGTTCTGGTAAGCCTGGAATGGGTAGTTGCTGTGTGTCTGCGATAGTGGATTGTAGTTGGCCGAATGCTGTATCACCACCGCTGGTGTCAATGGCCAGAATATGCCACGTGAAGGCACCAATGGCGCCATTAATTCGTTGTTGGCCAGTATGGAGTCGTAGACCGCGTCTGCGCCGTTTGGTATCTGTAGTCTCACACGCCAGTCGGTCTTGTCCGAACGTCCGGACCATTTGGCTCTGGCGTTGACGATCCTGGAATCCGTGGAAATACCAGCACCCGTGAGCCTGCCCAGGGTCCTGTTGAATATGCCCCCTCCCACGTTCTTGACTATCTTGCCTATGTCTCCGAATGCCATTATATGGTTGCTTTCCTTTGTAAAATTTCGTATACTTTAACTATATTTATAGGCATTATTTTAGGCGCACTTAATTCACCATACGGCACGATTCAACAGACCTGTTTGTGGTCAATCTCAACAATATAAAGTAAAGGATTTATGAAGAGAGTCAAGTACCTAAACAACCGAGATCTGCTGGCACAGATACACGCCAGCAAGAACACCTACTGCTCATACGTGACGCCCGAGGACGCACAGTATGACCTCATAGTGCCCAATCTAAAGAAGGTCAACGCCAGTGCGGTGGCACAGGCACGTAAGGCCAAGGCCAAGCGTTTGACACAGGAAGCATGGGAAGAGGCCAAGGCGGCCGGACTCAAGAAGATTAAACTGGTGGACTACACTGTGAGTCCCAGGAAGATAGACAAGACGGATCTGGTGTTCAGGGTCATGATGTTTGACCACGTGCCCATGGACGACGAGCGGAAACGAAATCCCAAGACCACGGCGGATCATCACTCAAAGGTGAACTTCCCACCATTCCAGCACTACAAGTTTGACAAAAAAGGCAACCTGGTGTGCGTGGGCAAAAGCCACTGGGTGGGTGGAATGAGCAACGGACACTTCTCCGTTGATCATGGCAAGATGACCAACCAACTGGCCATGATGTACATGAAACTTTGTGAGAGATATGGTACCAGGGCCAACTGGAGGGGTTACACCTACAATGACGAGATGCAGTCACAGGCCTTGATGCAACTTTCACAGATCGGACTACAGTTCGATGAATCAAAGTCAGACAATCCATTCGCATATTACACAGCGGCAATCACAAACAGTTTCACAAGGATCTTAAACATCGAAAAGAAAAATCAAGCGATCAGGGATGACCTGTTGGAGTTCAATGGCATGATGCCCAGTTTCACGAGACAGAACGAGAACGAGACCGCAGGACCGTCATACCAGAAAAGAATGAAGACCGCACACGGTGACGTGCATGAGGTCAACAAGACCACATTGAAGAAGTTGAACAAGACCTTGAAGAAGAAAGGCAAACTGGACTCTGATGATTTTGACGACGTGCAATTCAAGAACAAGATCGACATGACCAATCACAAACCAACAGTCAAGAAGAAATGGTAATAGATGGCATTCTTTAAAAAGGTAGCCTGTTTCACGGACATACACTTTGGCCTCAAGGGCAACAGTCGTGTACACAACGATGACTGTGAGGAGTTCGTAAAATGGTTCATAGCACAGGCCAAGGCAGAAGGTTGTGAGACCTGCATATTCCTGGGCGACTGGCACCATCACAGATCAGCAACAAATGTAAGTACCATGAACTACACAGTTTCAAACATGGAGAGATTGGGTGCGGCGTTCGAGAAAGTGTACGTGATCATGGGAAATCATGACCTGTACTACAGGGACAAGAGAGAAATAAACTCCATGGAGTACATCAGGAACATTCCAAACATACACATAGTCAACGAATGGTTAGTGGAGGACGATGTCGCCATCATTCCATGGGTTGTGCAGGACGAATGGAAGAAGATCGAAAAGATGAAACAGAAGTACGTGTTTGGACACTTCGAACTGCCGTACTTCAAGATGAACGCCATGGTGGAGATGCCGGACGTTGGCGGAATACAGACGGACCACTTCGCAGGCTGTGGCAAGGTGTTCTCAGGACACTTCCACAAGAGGCAGTACATGAAGAACGTCACGTACATGGGCAACGCCTTCCCACACAACTACGCAGACGCCTGGGATGATGATCGTGGCATGATGATACTGGAATACGGCGGAGAACCCAAGTTCGTCAACTGGCCAGAAATGCCAAGATACATCACGATAAAAGTTTCAGAATTATTGGAAGATCCAGACAAGTATCTCAAACCCAAGATGTACGTGAGGGTCACGCTGGACATAAAAATTTCATACGAAGAAGCAAACTTCGTGAGGGAAACATTCATAGACAAGTATCAGCTCAGAGAACTGCAACTGATACCAGAACAAGTGGACAACGCACAACAACCACTGGTCGAAGTGCAGAAGTTTGACAGCGTTGATCAGATAGTCATCAAGCAGTTACAGGGCGTGGACTCGGAAGTGTATGACAAGAATGTTTTAACAGCAATTTACAACGATCTAGATGTCACGAATTAGTAAAAAGAAATTGATAAAAGTGTTGAAGGGTGATTTTGAACAACCGACCATGTCTAAAGCACAGATATTTGACATGTTCAAAAATCCACCAACACAGGAAGAATGGCTGAAAGGCTACAAGGAATGGAAGAGGAAACAACTTGCTGACGATTAAAGAACTTACGGTAAAGAACTTCATGAGCGTGGGCAACCAGGCCCAGGCCATAGACTTCTCCAACAAGAGTCTAGTGCTTGTCATTGGTGAGAACATGGACTTGGGGGGTGACGACGCCGGAGCCAGGAACGGCACAGGCAAGACCACCATCATAAATGCATTGAGTTACGTGTTCTTTGGTGAAGCATTGACAAACATCAGGAGAGACAATCTGGTCAACAAGACCAACGAGAAGGGTATGTTGGTCAGCGTAAAGTTCATAAAGAACGGAGTGACCTACACAATCGAGCGAGGGCGGAAACCTCAGATATTCAGATTCTATGCCAACGACATAGAGCAGAACACGGACAACAACGAAGCACAAGGTGAGAACAGGGAGACACAGGTAGAGATCAACAAACTGATGGGCATGACCCATTCCATGTTCAAGAACATCATCGCGTTGAACACATACACACAACCTTTCCTGTCCACCAAACAGGCAGAACAGAGGGAAATCATCGAACAACTGTTAGGTATAACTTTACTTTCGCAGAAAGCAGATCTCTTGAAAGAGAAACAGAAAGCGACAAAACAGATGCTGACCGAGGAGAAGATGCGTATAGACGCCAAGGTTGCCTCCAACGAGAAGATACAGGAGTCCATAGAAAGTTTGAAAATAAGATCAAACGCCTGGGCGAGCCAGAAAGACGACGACATAAAAAGTTTCAAAGAAGCAATCGCTGAACTGGAGAAAGTGGACAGTGAGATCGAGATAGAGAAACACAAGAAACTACAGAAAAGGAATGAACTACAGACCATGCTGAGGAGCCTCGAGAAAGAGAAAGCGTATCATGAAGATTCGTTAACAAAAGCGGAAAGCACTGTTAGTAAAACAAACGCAGATCTAGAATACGCTGAACAACAGAAATGTCCAACGTGTGAACAGGAACTGCACGACGACAAGCACACACATCTCGTTGACAAACTGAAAGTACAACTTACAGAATCTACAGACTACGTGACGAAACTGAAGTCAGATCTAGCGAAAATACAGGAAGGCATAGACGAGGTGGGAGATCTAGGACAGGTGCCAGAAACATACTATGACACCATAGACGAAGCATACAATCACAAGGGTTCGTTACAGGATCTGAAGAGACAGTTGGAACAGACAGAGAAGAAAGAAGACACATACGCAGAACAGATTGCGGAGATGACCAAATCCGCGATACAGGAAGTGGACTATGAAAAGGCCAACGAGTTGGAGGACCTACACAGGCACCAGGAGTTCTTGTATAAACTGCTGACAGCAAAAGATTCATTCATAAGGACCAGGATCATAGAACAGAACTTGACGTACCTGAATCAGAGACTGGCATACTTCCTGGGCAAGGTCAAACTGCCACACACGGTCACTTTCCAGTCAGACCTGACAGTGCGTATCGAGGAACTGGGCAGGGAACTGGACTTTGACAATCTAAGCAGGGGTGAAAGAAACAGATTGATCCTGAGTCTGAGCTGGGCATTCAGAGATGTGTGGGAGAGCCTTTATCAACAGATCAACTTGCTGTTCATCGATGAACTGGTAGACGCTGGAATGGACATATCAGGTGTTGAGAGTTCAATGGCAGTGCTCAAGGACATGAGCCGGACACAGAAGAAGAACATATTCTTGATATCTCACAAAGACGAATTGGTAAGCAGAGTGAATAGTGTACTGAAAGTAGTGAAAGAAAATGGTTTTACCAACTATGCCAATGATGTTGACATAATTGTTTAATTTTCCTATTGACAAAACCACTTCTTACGTGCTTTAATTACAATGACGTTAATTAATGTTATCGTACGACAATAAAGGAAGGACAATTAATATGTCAAATGAAACACACGACGCTATAATGACAGAGATACAAACTTACTCAGAAGAGAATGGGAAGTTCGTTGATAAGGGTGTAAAAGCCTCTGCAACAAGAGCCAGAAAGGCCTTAGCAAACTTATCTAAACTGATCAAAGCAAGAAGAAAAGAAATTCAGGAAGTCAAGAACGCGGCAAAAACTACGGCGTAATCGATCAATTGAATTGCAATTCTATTAACCCTCGGCTTTTGCGAGTCGGGGGTTTTTTATGACTTGAGGATTCCCTTGCCATGCACCCGCACTCGTATGTGACCGTTGTAATAATCATTAGACTCCAGAACCTTACGTGCAAACTGTTCACGTGCCTCCACGTATGACAGTTCCGCCTTGGACTTGCACCAAAACAGTATCTCCCTAGTGAACTTGTCCTTGCCCAGTTTGTTGACATCTAACGTTAGATCATCGCTAGATCCGTAGTAGTCCTGCCAGTCAGAATCCACCTTGTACCTACGCTTGTTCTTTCTGCCTTTGAGTGGTGGCCTGGATCTCTTGAACCTGGCTAATTTCTTGCCTATGTACATCCTACCGTTGGTCGTGTTGGTTATGAGATATACAAAACCAACTATGTCTTCTGGGATCGTGGTAATTTCTTTTCCTTGGTACGTCCAATGCATCTTGGTATTTAAAGCCAAAAAGATTGACCTCGAAAGAAAACTCGTATAAACAAGTGCGATAGGCAAACTACAATTTCATAAAAATTTCCAACAGGCAAACATAGCATCGCAACCAGTGAGCAAGGAAATGCGGCCGACAAGGCGACAGGTGAATCCTTAGATGCACACAGCAAAAAATGATGGGGCTCTTAGAAAAAGTTAATCCCCAGGTCCGCCAAGAACTATTATACAAGGGTTTGACGGGCTCGCGTTGTAATGAATGAGCTAACGGGTACAGCACAACCGCCCGACTACGGTAGCGATGTATAGTGACTGCGAACTCACCACAGGGTTCAAGTCGGTTCGGCTAGAAATAGCCGAATTGTGACTGCTCATCTACCACAGGCGACGCATAACTGCGTCATTTAGTTTTACAACTGCGTAAGTTAAAAAAAGAAACGAGCGTAAGCGAAGTTTCAGATGGCGTAAGCCGTCTCTGACAATGCATTAAGTACTGTACGATGGAACTAATCTTTGATCACACACTGGGCAAACAGGAACACCAGGATCTCGTTATATGCCGGCCCATGGCCATTGTTGACACGGACGAGGAACACGAGGCGTTGGATCGAGGTTGGCTGGCGCTGGACCACCCGGTCATGAACCGTGAGGTTTTCTACCAATCACGTAGCACACGCATAAACCTGGACCTGTACAAGCCACGCTACAAGCGACACGAGTACCAGGGCGAGGACATCGGGATAAAAATAATTGACGCATCTGAGATGGTCAAACTGTTGGGACTGCCGCATATCTACAAACAATACATGGAGAGAAAAAAATTTACGCAGGACTACGACCCATTCGCACACTACCATGCCCGTGACCAGTTCATGATATTCTACACAGGATCCGCTGACAACATCATCGGGTTCACCAAACAGAAGCGTTACCGTTGGGAGGACGATCACTACAGCACCATAGACAGTTATGACTCCAAGGACCTGCACGGCCTGGAGAGCGTGATACACGCCAACACGGTGCCCATATCGGACATCACGCTGGACCTCGAGATAGAGTGGGCCGCCAACAACTACGTCAGTTACTTCTACATGGGTTCTGGATACGAGGCCTCATCGGAGTACAAGGCCAACTATAAAGGATTCGAGTGGTGGACTGGCACGGAATGGAGCCGCGACAAGAAACAGTATCGTAGGTTGTGCAAGAGGGATTCTAGGATCGAGTCTTTGCGGGACGTCGGAAACCTTTCACTGATTCAAGATAAGTCTTAGACCAATTCCTGTAGTAAGGGCCCTTCTCCAACATCTCAGAATACCTGTTGAGTTTGGATAGACGCTGTGCTAGAAATAATATGTAGTGGCCGTTGTTGAGTTTGACCTGCTTGACCTTCTCTTTTATTTTGGGATGATCCTCCAGTATCACGATGTCACGTGGCATGAACGCCCAGTTGAGTTTTTCCGCTATCTCCACTGTCTCTTTTGCGGTGTACTGGTCTGGCTCTGCTATGATCACCAACACGTCCTTCTCGTCGAAGTCGAAGTCCCAGATGTGTGTGAATATTGTGCCGAACTCGCCAATGCCATCCAGTTCCAGGAACTCTACCTTGCCGTCCACGATGGCCTTCTGTGCGAATGGACATGGCGGTAGGTCGCCGAACACGGGATTTGGCTTCGTTACGAAGTCCTTAATCCAGGTCCTGATGGTCTCGGTCGGTGTCTGTTTTTTGCGTTGAGTCGTCATGTATGTCCTTGATCTTCTGCAGGGCCTCGTCCAGCAGTCGGTCCTTGGTGTCCAGTTTGGCTTCCAGTTCCGCTATCCTTTTGTTCTGCTCACCGATCTTGTGTCCACAGTGGTGCACGTCCTCGGTGGCGTGTTCTAACTTGATCAACACCTGCTTCATCCGGCTCTCCTTGGATTTCATTTTCTCCAGGGCATCATCACGGTCTTTTGTGATTTCTACTATTTCTGCTTTGAGTTCCTTGACTAGGTCTTTTTCGGACATATGTAAGCGTTAATTATCTGCATTTTCAAATACCATAATAGTATACTATATTCTAGAAGAAAGGTTGACCACTTTTCTTGGTGGTCTCTAGGTTGTCTTTTACCAACTGTGCTATGATCTCACGTTCCGTTGGACTCAGCGCCATTGCCTCCGAATATGAAAGTCCACCCCTCATGTACCAACTGATCTTGACCAGTTCGTGCTTGAGTTCTTTCTGGCCGTTCTCCATGTCCTTCAGGGTCTTGATGATGTCAGATTCCGTTTGTGAAAGCAAGGTTATACGAAAAAATTTGATGTGTCGAAAGTTACGGGTACCTCGTAAGTTGCCGGTGCACCCTTCTTGATCTGTTCTTCCGTGGCTTTGAGTTTAAGTGGTTTCACCGCACCCTGTCCACGCAGTTGCATCAGTTTGTCTTCGATCTCTTTGACTATTGTGGCGTTAGCGTTTTCTATGAATTCTTTGATGTGGCCAGGATCAGTTATCTCTGTGCCTTCCGTCATCGTGACCTTCTCGATGTTCTTGAGCAGTATGCTGGCGTTCAATTCGGTCAGTGTTTTGAATGCGTCGTTGAATCTAGCGGCCTTATCCTCGTCCGACAGTTGGGAATCTTGAATGGCACTGTACATCTTCTGCTGTTGGAAAGTCTGTAGCGATGTCGATGTCATGTCCTTGTATGTCAACGGCCTTACAGTGATCTTCAAGCCATCCTTCAACACAATATCACTGTCCACTTTCGTGGACCTCAATTGATCCAGTATTGCAGGAAGATTTACCGTGTGTGACACGTTCTCGTTTGCACCCGGCACATTGAAATTGATCTCCATGGTCTCACCGTATGTGGCGATCCTTATGGCAACCAGTATGGTGTCTAGGTCGTAGCTCTTGATCTGCCATGCGTCCTTGATGTCAGGAACACAACTCTGTATCACGTCTACCACACCCTGACCATTCATCAGTGCGTCTGGTGTCTTGAACCTGATCTCGTCCTTGGCTGTCATGGGCATCACACCCAGTTCACCGGTCTGTGCTGGTGTGACCACGTGTGGTGGATAGGCAGTACCCGACGGCAACGACACGTATATGGCCGGCTGTCTGAAGTACTTGTTTAATGGGTTTGCGTTTTCCGTCATTTTTTAATTCTATAAATATACACTAAAAGCGTATGGATGTCTATATTTATATGCGTATAAAAAGGTAAAATTTAAAGTCGTATGGCAACACTAGAACAGATAATCAAGGATCTACAGGAAATAGCAGACAGCGGCCAAACCGGTGGTAATTCCTCTAGAAGGAGAAAAGCGGCCGAGGAGTCAAAACGATTACTGGAATTAGCCAAAAAGATCAACAAGTCAGACGCAGATTCATTAAAGCAAAAACAAATATTGCTGACACAGGCTAGGAACCAGTTCAAGATCGGTGAGAAGCAATACGACCTCATAGACGATCAGATCAAAAGCACAGAAAAATTAGTCGAGACAAACAAAGAATACAACGAGACACTCAAAAAAGTTGGCAGTGCGTTTGTTGGTCTTGGTAAAGCGGCATTCGAAGGCCAGGGGAACATCAGTGCCTTCACTGACAACGTCAGGGGACTGGGCACACTCGGCAACAGGTTAGACATCAACATAGAAACGTTCAGGCAACTGTCACAAACAGGTGCTAACTTTGGACAGTCGATAGTTCAATTGAGGACAGCGGCGGCGGACGCGGCATTGCCTCTGGATGACTTTGCGGCATTGATAGGAAAAAGTTCTGAATCTATATCGGCACTGTTTGGGTCAACTACGGTTGGAGCACAGAGAATCGCAGAACTTGGACGAATAACAAGAGAAGTTGGAATAGAAAGACTAGCACCACTGGGGTTCACTGTTGATGAAATCAACGAGACACTGTTACTGAACTTAGAGTCACAAAGAAGAACAGGAATATTTAATCAATTGACTGATAGGCAGAGGACACAGAGTGCTATTAGATTCGCAGAGGAACTAGATAGACTTGCCAAACTGACAGGTGCTCAAAGAGATGAACTTAGATCACAGATCGAAGCACAACAGAGCAATGAAAGATTCCAAGCGGCATTACAAGGTGCCACCGAGGAAACGAGAACTAGGTTACAAGGTTTTGCGGCCACGGTCGGAAACATAGCACCAGGATTAAACGAAGGATTCCAAGACTTGATCGCTAACGCAGGTGTTCCGGTCACCGAATCAGCACTCGCACTGGTACAGAACATTCCAGAAGCACAAGGAATAATAAGGAGCCTTATCAACGGCACCGTGTCGGCGGAACAGGCATTGGGACAGATCAGAGATGCATCGTCCGCCAGCATAGACAGGTTCAGGAAAGCCACTGTAACAGGTCAAGTGGAATTCTTATCATTACAAGGTGACATAATAAACTTAGGTAGAAGGATTGTTGACGTGGACGGGGCATTCGCAGATCAGAATGCACAGGCAACCAGCCTAGTAAAAAACTTGACTTCATTTGAACAGGCTTCGAAAGTGTTGTCAAGCCAATTCCAATCTATTGAGACGGGACTGTTGAGTGCGTTTGGTCCAGCGTTAGGCGGTCTGATAGGAGGCATACAAGGTATCATGGGAGGCGCTGGCGGTATAGCAACAGCTCTAGCCAAAGCACCATACCTGACAGCATCATTGTTCACTGCAGGTTTGGCAGGAAAATTTTTATTCAACAAGGCAATGCAGATAGGTATTATTGCCGCTGGTACTAGATTAGGAAACAGTGGTGTGATGCAGAGCATAGGTGGCTTGAAATCAGGACTAGGAAAAGCCGCAGGTGGATTAGGCAAGGTCGGAATGGGTGCCGCTGGTGTGGCCGGACTGGCATATTCAGGCGGACTGGCAGAAAGTGCCGAAACTCCTGGAGGCAAGGCACTGGGTATAGCAGGTGCGGCCGCTTCTGGCGCCTTGACAGGTGCAGTGTTTGGGCCAGGTGGAGCCATAATAGGTGGCCTATTAGGTGCGGGATATGGTGCAATCAAGGCCTACGACGGCGAAAGAGCAGTGGGTGGACCAATGGACGAGGGTAAAACATATCTAGTTGGTGAGAAAGGACCAGAGGTTGTCACCGTAGGAGCAAAATCAACAGTGACAGCGAACCAGGATCTACAGAAAACATTTGATACATCTGCATTAGAGACCAAGATGGCCGCTATGTCAACCGAATTGAACAACGCCAACAAGGCACTAGCAAGTATGGTAAATGGCGTAAATACGCTTGTAGCAGTAGAATCCAGGGCCTTGAAAGCAGTTGAGACAACAGCACGTAAAGACCGTAACCAAGTTGGACTGGTTTAGGTTGCTTAAATGAATAAAAAAGTGTAATATAAAGCATGGCTTGGAAAAAATATTTTAAAGACGCAAACATGTCTCCCATCAGTGGAGAGAAGGTACCGAACTTCGCCAAGAGGAACTACAGTTCTTACTTGCCGGACGTGTACACAGGACACCCCAACAGGATACAGAGATACTTCCAGTATGATCAGATGGATTCGGATTCAGAGATCAACGCGGCACTGGACATCCTGGCAGAATTCTCAACACAGAAGAACACAGAGAACGAGACACCGTTTGATCTGGTGTTCAAGGACGAGACCACAGAACACGAAGTGAAACTTCTCAAGAAGGCACTTCAACAATGGACCAAGAGTAACAAGTTCAACAAGAGGATCTTCAGGATTTTCAGGAACGCATTGAAATACGGAGATTGTTTCTTTGTGAGAGATCCAGAGACACAGAAATGGTTGTACATTGACAACGCCAAAGTAGACAGGATCGTTGTGAATGAATCAGAGGGTAAGAAACCTGAACAGTATGTGATCAGAGACATAAATCCAAACCTACAAAGATTATCAGCAACACAGATTACACCCAACCAAACATACGGCGGCGGTGGAACAACAGGTGGCGGTACTGCGGCCTATGGTTCAAGTTACGCCAACGCAGGTGCCACAAACAACATGTCAGGCTTTGCGGGCGGAAACTCCGGTGGAAGATTCTACAAGACCATGAATGCCTACAACATAAACGCAGAACACGTGATCCATATGTCAATGTCAGATGGTCTAGACAACCTATTCCCATTTGGACAGTCGGTGTTGGAACAGGTATTCAAAGTTTACAAACAGAAAGAATTATTAGAAGACGCAATCATAATTTACAGGGTACAGAGAGCACCTGAACGTAGAGTTTTCTACATTGACGTGGGTAACATGCCAACACACTTGGCCATGCAGTTCGTCGAGCGAGTGAAGAACGAGATCAACCAGAGAAGAATTCCAAGTGCATCGGGTGGAGCAAACTTCATAGATGCAACATACAACCCAATGAGCATAAACGAAGATTACTTCTTCCCACAGACAGCGGAAGGTAGAGGATCTAAAGTTGACACATTACCTGGTGGTACTAACCTAGGTGAGATCGATGACTTGAGATTCTTCACTAACAAACTGTTCAGAGGATTGAGGATTCCAAGTTCTTATCTACCAACAGGTGCGGAAGATGGTGGACAACAGTACAATGACGGTAGGGTAGGAACCGCATACATCCAGGAACTGAGATTCAACAAGTATTGTGCTAGACTACAATCAATGTTGGCAGAGACTTTTGATAGTGAGTTCAAATTATGGGTGAAAAACAAAGGCTACAACATAGACAATGGTATGTTCGAGATAAAACTGAACCCACCACAGAACTTTGCACAGTACAGACAGACAGAAATGGACCAAAGCAGAGTGAACACGTTCACAGCAGTTGCGGATCTACCTTACATGTCAAAAAGATTCGCACTGAAGAGATATCTTGGACTTTCTGAGGAAGAAATGGCAAGGAACGCAGAACTATGGGCAGAAGAAAATAATGTGCCTCAGAAGAAACAGAGCAAATCAAATGAACTGAGGGGTGGCGGTGTCACACAGTCAGGAATCAGTTCAGACCTAGATCAATTCGAGGAACCAACAGCGGATCCAGAAGCACCAGAACCAGGATCACCACAACCAGGTGGCCCAGGACAGACCCCAGGTGGACAAACTCCAGGTGGTACAGGTGGCGGAGGCCAAGTATAAGGATTAAATACCGTTATGAAACTGAATGAATTCTTCACATATGGCGCAGATGGCTTTGAACAGGACAAGACCTATGAGCCTGAGAACGATATTTCAATCCTAGATTCAGAAGACACAAGGAAAACGAGATTAACACTCAAACAGATCAACTCTATGAGGTTGGCATCAGAGGCACACGATGCACAACAGAAGGAAGAGGCAGTATTCGTCCAAAAGATGTACGGACAACCTGCCCAAGACGATAACTTAGAGTTATAATGTCACAAACAGCATTCGTACTGGGTAACGGTGAGTCCCGTAGGGGCATAGATATCAACGATCTAAAACAAAAAGGCACGGTTTACGCCTGCAACGCCGTGTACAGGACACACCAACCGCACTGGTTGGTTGCAGTTGATCCCAAGATGATGATAGAGATAGCGGAGACGGATTATGTGGTACACAATAAAGTGTACTCCAACTACAACAACCAATATGAGAAACATCAGAAACTGCTGGATCACGTCACATGGAGCAAACCCAGCCTGGGTTGGAGCAGTGGCCCAACGGCACTTAAACTGGCCTGTGATCACGGATTCAAGGACATATACATACTGGGATTTGACTACCAAGGGCACCGGGAAGACAGCAAGAACAACAGATACAAACTCAACAATGTTTTTGGCGACACCCGTAACTACAAGAAGCGTAGCGACGAGGCCACTTTCTACGGCAACTGGATGAACCAGACCAAGCGTTGCCTGGAGGACTACAAGGACGTGCAGTTCCATCGTGTGATACCCAAAGGCTGGTTCCAACCCAAGGATCTAGAGTGGAAGGGCAACATAGATCACCCCACAACAGAGCAATTCCTAGCAAAATTTGACTTGCAGGTCAAGATCTAGTAAAAATACACCTTTTCTCACCAATTACAGCACCGTTTCTGCCACTTCACAGTAAATACAAACACTTATAAGTACAAATCGACCTAATTAGAAGGAGCACGTGTAAAATGTCAAATAATAAATTTGAGAGTTTATTAGAGTTACTGATAAACGAAGAAAACGATAAAGCGGAGGCTTTATTCCACGAGATCGTAGTTGAAAAATCTAGAGATATCTACGAGAACCTAGCAGACGAAGAAGTGACTGCTGAATCAAAAGACGAAGAAGTTAAAGAAACTGAAGCATCTGAAGAAGAGAAAGTAGAAGAAACTACTGAGGAAACTAAAGACGAAGCAGTTGAAGAGGCTTCAGAAGAGTCTAAAGACGAACAAGTAGACGAAGTTGTTGAAATCGAAGACGAAGCAACTGAATCAGAAACTACTGAAGAAGAATCAATCGAAGAAGTAGGCGGCGATGCAACTGACGAATTGGTTAAAGACATCTCAAGCGAAGAAGAAGGCGAAATGGATGCGGACCACGGCGAAGAAATGCCAGCAGACATGGACGCTGAAAAAGACGCAGAAGGCGATGTCGAAGACAGAGTAGTTGACTTGGAAGACGCTTTAGATGAACTAAAAGCAGAATTCGAAGCAATGATGGGCAAGAAAGACGGTGAAGAAGAGAAAGAAGACGAATCTCTAGCACCAGAAGTTGCACCAGAGTTAACTCCAGAAGTTGAAATGGAAAGCAAAGAAGCGAAAGAGACTGTGAAAGAGTACAAAAATCCAGTTAAAGCGGACACTGCCGACCATTCAGACAAGTCAGCAAAATCACCAGTAAACGCTTCTGTTAAATCAGCAGGCGGTACAACGGCAAACATAGCAAAAGGCGGAGCAGACGACAACGGAAGACCGGCTCCAACTGCGGCTAAGATGCACGGTGACTTTGAGAACACAGGCGGAAAAGCAAAATCTACTTCTTTCAAGAAGCAAGAGAAGGCAAACACTGCTGATGGTTCTGACAAATCTGCAAAATCACCAGTTGCCAAAGCGTAATTGTTGATTTAACGGAGAACATCGGATGAGTTCACTATACCTAAGAGAGAATCTAACATTTGATCAGGCCAGAGTGCAGGTCTTACACGAGGGAAAAGACGGTAAGGATTTGTACATGAAGGGCATCTGCATTCAAGGTGGGATCAAGAACGCTAATCAAAGGATCTATCCAGTGCAAGAAATCGCTAAAGCGACGAAAACGCTGAACGATCAGATAAGTTCTGGATACTCTGTGTTAGGTGAAGTAGATCACCCCGATGATTTAAAAATTAATTTGGATCGTGTATCACATATGATCACTGAGATGTGGATGGACGGTCCAAATGGATACGGTAAGATGAAAATCCTACCAACACCAATGGGTCAACTTGTCAAAACTATGTTGGAATCAGGTGTGAAACTAGGCGTTTCAAGTAGAGGTTCTGGAAACATGAACGAATACGGAAGCGGTGAAGTTTCAGACTTTGAGATCATCACAGTAGATGTTGTGGCCCAACCTTCGGCACCGGGTGCTTATCCCACGCCAATTTACGAACACCTAATGAACACCAAGGGTGGTAACATGGCAAAGGGTTTGGCGGCTGAAGTTAGAAATGATCCAAAAGCACAAAAGTTCCTGAAAGAGGCACTAACAAACATAATAAAGGACCTGAAATAAAATGATTGATGCAATATCAAAATTAGTAGAGTCTGGAGCAATCTCGGAAGATGTTCAAAAAGGCATCCAAGAGGCTTGGGACTTGAAAATCAAAGAAAACAAAGAAGTTGTAGGCGCTGAGTTGAGAGAAGAATTCGCTAAAAGATACGAGCATGACAAAGCAAACATGATCGAAGCGATCGACTCTATGATGAACGAGAAGTTATCTGAAGAGATCACCAAGTTCGTTGAAGACAGAAAAGCACTTGCACAAGAAAAAATCGCTTACAAAGAAAACGTAGGCAAACATTCTGCCAAGTTAGAGAGTTTCATACTCAACAAACTGTCAGAAGAGTTAAAAGAACTACACAGCGACCGAAAAGGTGTCCACGAAAACTTCAAGAAGATGGAAGAATTCGTAGTTGGTGCTCTTGCCAAAGAAATCAAAGAGTTCCATGAAGACAAAAAAGGCGTTGTGGAAACGAAAGTCAAACTAG
>Ga0255757_10002428_pt1 | contig 17561 bp, 7 predicted proteins | sample 071ome_27_FD_179957 | JGI IMG/M metagenome (GOLD analysis project Ga0255757, IMG submission 179957) | Coastal salt marsh microbial communities from the Groves Creek Marsh, Skidaway Island, Georgia - 071409AT metaG (version 2) | ecosystem: Environmental > Aquatic > Marine > Intertidal zone > Salt...
CTTCCTGAATCAAGCCCCAATCACCCGTAGTGTAAACCCCAAGTTTTCCTAACTCCAAGAGAGCTTTCAAAAGTTCAATGATTCTATCTAAGAGTTTCAATATGGGATCAAGAAGGCTCGTCACAAAAGCCTTTACGAACTCCAAGATTTCAAGTGTCACATTGAGAATCACATTGATTTTCTGCAAGACCTCTTGGATAGGTTCAATCCAATCAAGGTTGAGTGGGATCGGATATGTTTCTTCAAGACGAAGCCATTGGTTTTCTGTTTGATCTTCAAGACTCATCCGAACCTCCTTTCTTTTCATATTTGTTTTTCAAATCATCAAGGCGACACAACTCGCTTTGGAGTTCCACAAGTTCTTGTTCCAACAAACCCCTCACCTGAGAAAACAGCTCCACTTGCTTTTCAACAAACTCCCCTTGAATCTTGACCTTTTTCTTGTCGGTTTTCATTTCCTCATTTACTTTCAATCCAAGTTGATCGAGTTTCTTTCGGATTTCGTCTAGTGGGTTGCTCATAGTTTCTCCATACTTTCTTCAATGACAATAAGAACCTCTTGTTCGGACAAGTTTCTCTCAAGGATCTCTTGTGCAAATTGGGCTTCTCTCAATGTACCATTGGCAAGGTTTGTTCTGAAATTAATCCATGTGTATCGTAAATCTCTGAGTTGATCTGAGAAATCAAGTATCTCATCAATCCTATCTATTTGTAATGGTCTCCCTGAACCCGCAGAATAGCCCGCCAACTCTCTTTCAATAGAGGCAAAGGGGTTCGCACTACCAAAGGGTGTCAAGTAATCTAATCGTGTGTCTTGGCACCAATGTCGTCTATCTAGGATACTCACACAATCACTTGTGTTCATAAAGGGTGCGACCATCGTTTCTCCCGATAGAGAGAAAATGGTTTCATTGGAGATAACACCCAAACCAATGTCGGTGTCCGTAGGATCATTCAGCTCGGAGATATGTATTTCTTTTTGGAAATCGTGATACAGCCCTGACTTGCTATTCAACATAGGGATGCGGAGTTCTTCAATCCAAGAGAGGATTCTCTCACGATGGAACAATGTATAATCTTGCATCTCGGTAGAGAACAATCCCGTTGGTCGAATAATCTTGTAAGAGAAAGGCTCAATGGAGTATTGATTCCCCTTGAAAGAACCATCCCCATCTGCCACTTGGGTTGGTCGTAGGTCATTCTGTGCTTCTTGTTCCCCATCAACGCCCACCGAACTGATTGTGGGGAGGACAGCGAACTCTTGACTCGTTAGGCTTGAACCAAATATTACAGGATTGTCTGCCGTACCCGCGTATGTATGCACAGGAGAAACGAGGAGTGTGTCATCTACCAACTCCACAACTCGATAGAACCCTCGATTGTCGTCAAGTTCAGAGGGGGGACCTCCGACATAATCAGCACGAGATGGAACACCTCTATCTCCAAATGGTCTAGTACCTCTTTCATCTTCAAGATTCAAAGCACCTTGTGGATCAATAATCAAGATGTCGTTCTCTAAGACTCCCGCGAAAGTTTGGTTGTCGTCCTCTAAGACATTTCTAGTGGTGACCTTTCCTGTTGTTCCCTCAACAAGAACTTGGTCTAACATCATATCTTTCAATTCTTCGTGAGATTGTTCAAGGGGAATCAACGGGGTTCTGAGATATATCTCAAAGGTGAAATCACTTGGATTGGCAAGAACCAATGAGTTTCGGATATAGGGTGGTGCAAGTGAAAGGGTTGTATCAGAAACGACAGCTTCAATGACAGCTTCATCTACGAGCTCTCCTTGAGCGTTGTATATTTTTACCAAGTCACCAAAATTAACATTGACCAATTCTTCTTGAAAACCTCCAAGTTGAGTGCCATTTGTAACGAGAGTATCTTCTGTTGTTCCCGCAAGAATTTCCCCTCGCCTCATTTCATAGACATAGGGCAATCGTTTGATTGCCTCATCTATTGCCAATGTGGAGTTGTTCCACCTACGAACACGAGAAACCACATACTCAATTTCTTCCCAATCTTGAGTGGCGACTTGGTCTGACATATTTCTCATCCCAATACTCGTTAGAGAGTGGTCGGCATCAACGACCTTTTCTTCTGTGCCATTGAGGTCTTGAGAGGACAAGGGGATAGAGGGTTCAAAGAAAATCCCACCAAGAGCATAGAAATCTACAACAAAGGTGTCACTCTTATCCAACCAAGCCAACGCATTGACACTCGCCCAATCAACATTTGAGATGTCAATGTATGTTCCAACATTATCATATACGGTCGCATAGGGATTCTCGTCAAAATCCTCAGAAGATATCTTTGGTTGAATATGAAGCCCTATTTCATTTGCACCCGTAAGAGATCCCACATCAACCAATGTGACCCCTGCAACATCAAAAGATGTTCCTGAGATATCAATGGAGAGAAAGCCTCCTAGATATGTTCCAGCGCCATCGTCATATCCCACAATGTTGTCATACTCCCATTCAACAGGGAGATAAGCCATTCCTGAACAAGCCTTGCCTGAAAGAGAACCAAGATTGCTCTCAAAAGGATTCCCATCTGCAAATACAAGGGGGCTAGATGTGTCGATTTCAAAGGATACAATCCCATCTCCAAGATCGGTTTGAGATAGATATGTAATTTCAACAGTATCCGCGAGTGTTGGTGTGGAGGTGGTCATTACATAGATTTTCCCACTACTCTTGAAAGAGTTGCCCGTTGGAGAATCCACAACAAGATGTGTGTTCTTCAAGACAATCTCAGCACTTGTGATGGATTGCACTTTCGGAAAAGAAACATTGATTCCCTTTTGGTTGTTTGTGCCAGCGGAGAAAGTGGTGTTCTTCTGTTGGTAGAATAAGCCAGCGTCATTTGGGATAGCGTGTTTCACAAGATATGTTCCTGTCTTGACTGCCCCAAATTGAGTTCCACTTGTTGAATCGAACCCGTTTGCGATATAGACAACATCTCCTTTTCCAATGTTTGCGATATCGCCAGCACTTGCCGCAAGGGGTGTTCCTGACATCCTTGTTTGGTAATCACCAATGATAGCAGGGAGTCCATCGTAGCAGAATCCCACACCACTTGCGATATCACCATTCTCGTCTTTCGTTGATCCCACAACTCCCGCGAATCGAATGTCCTCTCCAAGAAGCTCAATGTTTCCATAGCCTTGATTTGGTAGTGTGATTCGATGGGTTTCAAGCAAGTCCTCTGTCAATACAAAGGGCAAGCCCCCATTTATCTCAAATGTTCTATTAACAGAGAGAACATTCCCATTTGCGATAATGTCACCCGTAAAGAGCGTCGCTAGGAAAGTCAAACCACTATTGTTTGGGTGTTCTTCTACGAGAGCCCCTTTTCGGAGGTCAAACTCGGTACTAATCTGACATCTGTTTGAGTAGAAAGTCAGATTGTCGCCATTGTATTCAGAGGTATTTGAAATGGGATCATTGAGTGCATAGATATTTATTGCAAAGTCAAAGAACTTGTTGGGGTCACCACCGATAGGCAAGCCAAGAGAAGCAAAGTCGAACCATCCCGTCAATCCCGTAAAGGTAATGATTTCTTCTGTGGGATCAATTGACATTGTAATCACAGGAGAAGAAGCCCCAAGATTCTGACTGAACAGATATCTATCCCAAGAGGTCGCTGGCACAAGGTCGTGATATATCGTAATGGTTTCAACGACCGTTCCCGTTGTGTGTTCAATCAATTTAATCTCAATGGCATTTCGATTCCCCCCTGTCGCTGGATCAAGGGGTGTATTGAGAAAGTCCATCCATCCTGACAATTGAAATCCACTGATGCTTGAAATATCGAATGTTGTGTCAGCCCCGTTGTCTAGGACAACAATGCCATTCAAGGAGTTCCCTGTGCCATCGGTAGCTGTAGCGATATGGACAGCATAGTTGTAGTAATCGTATTGGATAGTGCTTCCTGCAAAAGTTCGAGTAAGTACTCGTGGGAATTGAATCACGCCATTCCCTATACGACCAACCGAATGGATGCCTCTCCAAGATTTTGGATCGGTATCGTCCGTTTCGACAAGAACAAAATCCCCCTCTTTCAAATCACCCAAACCTGTATGAGGAACATAGGCAACACCTGAGGAGGCGATAGGTGTGAGATCAATACTTGTTTCAAGACCAAATACCGTAAGGACACCATCGTTCCCTATCCGTTCATTCGGATATACGGATGAAGAAAGGTCAAAGTTGTCCTTGTCTAGGAGAACCTCAAACTCCTTTGCAATCTCACCCAAGATAGAGAGTTCGGTTTCCCCCCCTCTCAGATAAGGTAAGGCATAATCTCCTGTGTCATCTTTTTCTTCTCCTTTAAGGGCGGGGAGTGCAACGGGTGTTGTTCGACTATTGGAAAACTCAACGATACCCTCAAGACATTCAAGGGGTTTTGGGGGTGTCTGTCCTAACCATTTTTGGAGATCAAAGAAAGCACCAAGAGTGGAATCTTCTTCGGTCAAGAGTGTCTTGTCAAAGTATTGACCTGTTTTGAGATTCCGACCAAGATCAAAGCCTCTGATAATAGGAGAAGCGTTTTGCAAGGCACTTGATTGTTCAAAGTCTGTAATCTCTGTGAGCTCTGAACCACTCCCATCATCGTATGTGGTAGCGGTGACTCCCATAATGGTATCTCCACCTGTCAATGAGATGGGTTCTTCATTGAGAGCCGAGAGCATTTCTTCCATTGTGGTAATGTCATTCCCTTGAAAATCTGCAAAGGTGATAATACAACCCTCAATAATTTCTTTGACGAAAATACCTTTCCCCTCGCTCGTCATTACAGGAACAAGTTTTCCATTTGGATGTCCGAATCCTATCTGTTGCCCAATCTCAAGAGGTGGGGTTGAGAGGTCATAATCTCCCGTTGTGAGATCAATCAAATCTCCACCATTGACTATCAATCGAGAAACATCAGGAACACCCACATTGTCGATAGGGAAATCTTTAATTAAGAGAGGAGTTGCAATCGCAACAGGTCTTTCTCCGATAGCCAAGCCAAGAGCTGCATCAATATCGGGCAAGCCTCTTGGACTAAATCTTTCGATTCTTGCACGAGGCAATCTCTTAAAGGTTTCTAAACTAGAGATGTTGGTGATAACACCCAACGCGGGATTCTCTACCGAACCATTTTGAGTTCTTCTTGTTGAGCGAACCTTATCATCAAAAGTTCTGCCTGATGTGAATACACCTCCCTCGCCATAGACTTGTGTGAGTGTTCCTGAGAACAATCTCGTAAAGGATGTTGTTCTTTCAGGATACAAACGAGAGAGTGCGTGAGGTTCTCCCATATACTCAAAAGAACCAATTGATCTACGAGGGAACAAACGGAATCTTGCCCTCCCCGTAAGAACTCTATCATCAATGTCATTTCGCAGGAATCGTTTCTGTTCAAGGATAAACTCTTTCAGCTCGTCCATATCTGTGAAATCACCTTCCATTACAAAATCGGTCAATGTTGCACTTGCGGGATCAACAATGCTGTCATCCTCAAGGAAAGGGATTCGACTCAATCCAAGTCTTTTTCGTTGTTTGTTGAAATAGATGTTCCAAGTGTTGCGTGGGTTGTAGATGCCCGAAAAGGGATCTTCGTACCCATTGGGAGTGAAATCCTCATTTCTCCCAATGAAAAACTTGAACTTGCCATCTCTATCTCCAATGAACCCTCCCGTAATTGTTTCTCGGATTTGCTCAAAGCCTCGAATGATTTGGTTGTAGAGATCAACAAATAAACGAGCCGCTTGATCTTTTCTGAGAGATTCTTGTAGTTTGCCTCGTTCGTCCAATGAACCCTTTGTGTGATTATTCGTATCAAAAGCAAACAAAGAGCCACCACCACTATGGGCAGTTCGCATACTTGCGGAGAAATCACTCGCTATCTCGGACATCTGTGTGGAGTTGAGCACCACTCTCGAATAAAAACTATCGGGGGCAAGGTGCTTATACTTTGCGAGAACCTCCCCCTCACCATTTGGGATAATGGCAGATAGATAGCGACCAAGAACCACAGGAACAATCAAGTTTCCATTCTCCATCTTAGGAGAGATGTTTTTGCGAACGACCGAATAGAAATACAAACTTTGTCCTTGTGCGATTCCTGATAGGAACAAGGGGATGAAAGAGATAACTCCCGTTTCAGGATCAATCTTGTATTCCACTTCTTCAACGAGTGTTCTCGCGGGGAGCTCGACTCCATTCTCGGTCGTTCCTCCAAGAATCAATTCGTATGGTTGGTCGGACACAAAGGGCTTGGCAATAAAGTCACTCCCACCCACAAAATAGATTGGTCTTGTGGATATCTTGAGTGTGTCCTCTGATCGTTCGTACGCTGTGCTGAAAGGTGCTTGGAAAGTCACAAGGGTATAAGAACCATCTTCTGACAAGGACACAGCCTCAACAAGATATGGCTCTCCTGAGAGATCAAACACATGGTTGATGGTCAAGAGATCGTAGTGATTGCCAACCAAGACAAGTTTGTTCATTCCTTTATCTACATTTTCAAACTCAATGTGGTTCGCATCAAACCAAAAGCCATCGTTCTCGTCCAATGCCCTATCTGAAATAAACAACCCTTGTTCTGAGGCAGGGGCATTAGAGCCATGTTCTTCCGTTGTCGCAGGGTAGAAATCTATCGTTGTAAAATCATTTGAATAGGTCGCACCTGTGACATAGAAGCAAGCCCCTCCAATCAAGACAATTTTTCCTTGTGTGAATTCACTTGTCTTGTCACCCCACACCTCAAACTGAGAAACATCTTTTTCTATCTTGAAAGGAGGTCTCCAAATAGGGAAGCTCGGTGTCTGATAAGCTCTTTCTTTTCCTGAACTTTCGTACGCAAAGTAATTGATTTGTACAATGGTCGCTTCGTTTTCAATAGGCTCAACGAACTCAATGCGATTGTTTGCCAAATCAACTGTCGCCTCAACTTTCCCATTGAGATTCATCAAATACGATCCTCTCCAAATACGAATAGTGCCGTTGCGATCTATTGTCCGATTCTCAGCATTGAACTCGTAGGTGTATTTGTCGATTCTCGTTGTGGGTTGCAACTTGTAAGACACAGGGAGTCTTGTATTGACATATAGCGGTTGTCCATCGGCATCCAATCTTCGAGTGCCATCGGTATCCGCGACAAAATAATCGACCTCAACTTGTTTGTTTTTCTTCAAGATTTCGTTGAAAGCGATTGTTCCCGTTATTGGTGCTAGTGTCACATCTTCATTGAGTACCATCTCCTCAACGATCTCAACAACACCATTCAATCCACTCACATACACTTGGTTCAAGTTGTATTGGATTTCGTCTATTTCTCGGAAAGTTTGGGAGTAGAGTACTTGTTGCCCCCCATAGAGTGCGAGTGCCTCATCTCCGAACTTAATCTCTCCCGCAATCGCAGAACCATGCTCTCCTATTTCTATGATATTTCCGACCAATGGTTCTGTGAAAGCATTGGTTTGTACAATATTTCCTAGATCAATGGAATAGAGAGATGTTCCTAATGTGAGAGAGAATCGCCCCTCTTGGAGATACTCATCTTCATTGAGTTTCAAAACATCGTTTTCAACTTTTCCGATTTGGTACGAAGCCATTTGAGTTGCGTCTTGTCGAATACCACCTACTTGAAAATAAAACACTCGTCCTTTGTCAAGGATCTCAAAACCCTCAAATTCGAAAGTTGCAGGGAGTGTCGCCACCTCTCCAAGTGCGGTTATCACTCGAACCTTAAAAGGTTCTTCTTTGAGATGGGATGTTGGAACAAACAGCTTATCCACAACAAGACTCGGATCGTAAGAATCCAAATCAACGCCCTCGTATATCTCCCAAGACTCTGTTGGGAACAAGGAGTTTACTAAAAAGGGTGGCTTTACTATTAAGTTAACTCCATCATTTGAGGCAACATAATACGAACCCTTGTTCTCTCCTGAGAGAATTTTCAAACGATTTCCGACAGATATTCCTGAGAAACCGACCGCGTCATAGAAAGAATCTCCTGAACAAGTTCCCGCAGCTCCCTCTGCCAATCTCTCATTTTGAATATCAATGTGTTCTACAATTCCTTGTTGTCCATCTCTCAAGAGATAGTTTTGGTCTTTCACCAATAGTGTAGCGGTAGATCCCCCATCAGAAAGATATATCCCTGTTCCCAAATGAGGTGTCATAGCCTTTGGTATCACAGGGGGATTCAAGTTGGTCGTATTTGTTTGTTGGAGTACTTGTGTGGCGGGCATATTTGTGTAGGCACACCATATAAAATTGTTTTCTCCAAAGTTATGGACAATTCTCTCGTAGTTTCTCAAGGGGAAATTCAACAAACCCAATTGGAGTCTGAAAAAGACACTCGGTTCAAAGCCTATTTCATCTTCAAGGGGTGTCTTGTCCAACACTTGAAAATAAAATGAAGCTGGAGAACCAATGGGTGTTTCGAGCTGGCGTATTTGTTTGAAATCGGGGAAACCTTTTGCTTGTCCTCTATCCTTTGGGCTACGGAACATTCCAAAAGAAAAACCACTATCATTCAAGGCATATATTTCGTTCTGTGTATCAAGAATCCAACCAGCGTTGAATCCAAGAGAGGCACATCCTGATAAATCTCTGTCCTTGTAATCTCCTGAGGTAAGACCAAAACCAATCTCAATGCGACCTGTTCGAGATGTCGTTTCAAGACAAAGATGTTCATCTACAACGGTAAAGAGCCCATCACCATTTGTCGCCAATCCTGCTGTTTCGGTGTTGAGAATCTCTGCCATTTCTTCGGCGGTATGTGTTCCACTTGCGGTGCAAGTCCATGTGTATGTGTTCAAAGAACCCAAGCCGTTCTTGAGTGCAAAGACAAAGACATCCCCAAAGGTCACTTGGTATTCTAAGATTCTTCGAGAGGGCATCCGACATTCTTTGATTATTCGTGCAGGTGTCAGATCTCCTTGTGCGAAAAACAAACCCTCCTCATTGAGAGTCTTTGCGGCTCGATTTGATACAAAGGCTTTCTTGGTATCAAGGGCAACATAGATGGTATTTCTCTTTCTGAACCATTTTGAGGGAATTTCTTCTTCTGTTCTTTCGACAACAACCTTGTCAAAGGCAAATGACTTTCCAAAGAAAAGAGTATCTCCAATGCCATGTATATCAAGTAGCAATCCCTCGCTTGGTCGAGGGGAATCAATGGTGCTAGATGTGGGTGTTATTCCTGTACCATCAGGTGTCTTTAAGAGTCCTGATGTTCTCACATCTCCTTGAATGGCATAGGGAATAGTGTAGTCATTGTCACCCAAATCGGTCAACTCAACAGGCTTTGCCGTTTCAATGGATTCTTGGTTGAGAGAAATACCATCGTACAATACTTGAGCACCAAGAAAATTGATGTCGAACCCACTTGCCTCTTGGTCTGCTTTATCGATCAAGTCTTGATGGAACTTTAATTTTCCCGTACTTGCACACCAACCAAAGGTTTTCTCGTTAGGAATTACGAGGCTAGAAAGTTCAGCCTCATTCAATGTAGGAATCGCAATCAAATGCTTTCTGCTTCCGATACGAATCATTGGTCTTTCAAAAAGACTAGGAATCGGACAGATAAATAGGGAATCTGCGTCTATCAAGTTGCCAACAATCCCTCCAACTTTCTCTTGGAAATTGGGGTAGGCGTACCAAATGATGTTCCCTGCGTTCGTTGTGACATAATTGGGGTTGAAAATAATCTTGTTTTCTTGTTGCCCAATGACTCCATCAGGATTGTCTGTATCCCCCGCAAAGTCATAGTCATCTTTCACAAGATCATCCGAGATCACTTTCACTCGGATAGGTATTGCACCCTCCGATGGTTGAGTTCCTAGTCGAAGAAATGCTTTCTTGTCGGAGACACTCCCTTTCAAGAAAGTGCCGAGCTCTAGGTCGGTCAGTTTGGGTGACAACGCGTAGGTTTCATTTGGGAGGAGTTTCCCCAAAGAGAGAACCCCTTGACCTTTCAATGGTTCCCAGCGACCCTCTTTGTCACTCCATTTGAATCTTGTTTTTTGTGTGTCGTTCCTAGACCACCAAAACCTTGATCGTTCAAGATAGTAGGTCGCACCATAGAGTTCATCTCCTCGTTCTTCCGAAAGTCCTCCGCCTAATGCAGATTCTCCAGCAGAGTTCAAAGCAATCACCCCAAACTCGTATGTGAAATGTGTGTTCTCTACGAGCTCGATAGGATCAACGGGCAAGCCTACCTCAAGATAATCCCCTCTCCGAATATAAACCTTTGTCACTCCTTTGATAGACCGACTGTTCGCATCATCAATGTATATTTGACTTGTAGAGGGGTAATCTACCCCTATCTCATTGGTAAAGCGATTGCCTATGTTTCCAAAAAACAAGACCGCGTTTTCTTTTTCCCAAGAGGGATCTTCAACGAGAGCCATATTGGAATTGTTGGCTGCCCATATAAGATATTCTTCTTCCGTTCCATAAGGTTGATCTAAGAAAGCACACCGATATTGGGAGGCGAGTGTTTCTCCAAAAAGATTGATATGTTGGAGAGGTATATCAGAGATATCTCGAAGCACACCATTGATAGCACTTGCCGTTTGTGTGGAGTTGCTGGTCGCATTTCGAGAGGGTTGTAGGACATAACCTGATAGAAGGTCTTTGATACTCATAGATTTTTCTCACATTAAAGCCATACGATTTATCGTAGGAAAGTTTTAGATGTGCCTGTGGTGAAAGAGGGAGAACCCGAACCAACCACAGCACCCACACCTGTACCTGATAACAAAATAGAAGAAATACCATTTCCAACTCCAATTGCCACCTGTTTTGATACTACCCCATTCAAACCAAAGGCAACGCAACACGATTGGATTGATTGGATCATCTTTACGGGGTTTGCATACACAACCTTAGCGATGTCGCCTCCGATTCCAACACCCAGCGATGTTCCATAGTACTCACATCCTATGTTCAATGCGACTGTCGTTCCACTGATACACCCAATGGCTATTTCGGTGGCTGTCTGACCATTGACACCATTTGCCGTAAGATGTCCTTTCATATCAGGAATAGGTGCAAAAAACATTTTCCCCGTAGGTATTGTTCCAACCCCTCCCGATCCTGTCGTTATGCCTTGAGCATTGACACTAATCGGATTCACAATTTCTTTGTATATGGCAAGTCCAAGTGCTTGGCACATTTTGATCCAATCGACACCATTGACACTTGGAGTGGCGGCTTTGATATTACTACTTATTAAACTAGGAGAGAGTGCCATATTAAACGATGTTGGTTGAAGGGTTTCCAAAACAAAGAGATGTCGCAAAAGGTGTCCCTGTCATTGGGTTGATAGTACCACTTGTGAGAATACCTCCCGCAAATGTTGTGGTTGTTGTGGCTAGTGTGATGGCACTCCCTGAAATAGAGGCAAGACCACTTGTGCTTAGGGAAACACTCGTTGAACCACTCATAGCAAGAGAACCTGTGGCTTGTATCGAAACAAAAGTAGATTTAGCGATAAGAGAAAGTGGGGACAAGGTCATATTTGTTCCTCCTGAGGATAGAATAACTTGACCAACATTTACCTTATGTTCGATTGTTCCCGTTGTGACTTGCGTTCGGACAGCTCCTGTTGTTTTTACTTTCGTGAGTTTCTCTCCAACAAGGATTTCGGTCACATCTACTTTTGCTTTCGTTGGAATAATAGAGTTGATCTTGGTTTCTCGGAGAGGAAAATTTGTAGGGAGAGAGTTCTTTGGTCCTGAATATGTGTATGTTGCTCTCGTTGTGATGCTTTGATTCATCTCGGTCGCTTGGATATCAACATTGTCTGTTTCAAGCGAGAATCGAGAGTTGAGTGTCATCTCCATTTTGTCGGTGTTCTTGACAAAGACACCCGACTCTGCATTTATACGGAGTTCTCGCCCCGAAGAAATGCCAATGTTTTTCCTACCAACAAACTCAATGCTATTAGACATATCTTGAGCTGATTGTGTTGCCGTTGGATCATCTCCTGCACCCCCCGATAACATCTCGCCTTGACTCTCAAATCGCAATCCCCCTGCCGTATTGATACGAAAGCCATTTCCACCTGCATCCTCTCCAATGTTGAACTCAACGATTCCTGTGGTGTTGAAAACCAAACTTTTTCCCAAAGAATTTGCCCCAGCGAAAAGGTTCAATCCGCTAGATAGATTGACCTCTGCCGATGGTCGAACAGCTCCAGCCCCTTCTCCCACAACATTGAGGAGAGCTCGTCCATTTTTTGTGACCGCCGAAAAGAAAGAATTTGAGTCAGATGGGTTTCCATTTTTTAAGGGATTGATTCTCAAGAGATACGCAAGATGTTCGCCAACAAAGTTGGAGGGAGTGATGGTCGGTTGAACACCCCCCTTTGAGGATATCAAGGCTGTCAGAGGCTTCCCATATTGTTTTGAACCCTTTGATGTGAAAGGATCATTCCCAATGGCGGTGCCTAGAACAAACTCTACGAATGGTGCGGTGCTTTGTGTCAAAGACTCCGTATCGAAACCCTCTGTTCCATCATCAACAGGGAGTGTTTCATCTGTACTATGTGCGAGTTCTATTCGATATTCCGTTAGATTTCTCTCTTGGTTTTGGACTCGGTGGAAATATTTCCCACCATAAACACGATAGGGAGTGCGAACATTTGTAAAGTCCCCTTGCAAAAGAGGTGTTTTGTTAAGAAAGACATTAGGTCGAATCTCGTTAGAGATAAAGAATTGTTCTTGTGAGAAATCAAAGATGGGGTGTGGTGTGAGTGTTCCCTTTATTTTTTCGTTGAGCGTTGTGGGAGGTTCAACGATCCCACCCTCTGTGTTGAATAAATCGTATCTTGCCCAATCAAGACCATCGGAGGTCATTTGGGTGGGTAGTAATTGGGCATCTCTTTGGACGACACCACTAATGATTTTTGTGCCTCCAAGTGCGTGGTGTTCTCGTAAGGCACGAAAGACTATCGTTTGGTCGGAAGATCGTAGGTTGATCTCATTGGCAGCTCGATTGTTGAGAATGAGATCTTCGTCTAGGAGAACATCCGCTCCTTTTGAGGATGACAAGACGATATCCCCCTCAGAGAGAGATCGCATCTTGTGTCGAATAAAGTTGTACGCACCCTCTAGTCGAACTTTTTCTTCAGGGCTATTCAGGTCAAACTCTTTTTTGGAGAAAGAAGATGTTGTGAGCCAATCTTGTGCATAGAGAGTTCCCGCTGGCATCCAATTCAAGATGATTGCTTTCTTGTTCTTGATTCCCTCAATTGTAAAACCAACCACACAGATATCTCCCACTTGAGGCATCGCACCGAAGAAATGCCTCCTACCAATAGAAGAAAAGGTGAGTGGTGATTCAACAACAACTCCTTCATCTGCATTTTTGATTCGGAGAAGTACCGAGAGCTCCTCAGGATTGACCGACACAATCTCTGCGGCGGCAAGAGAAAGATATCTTGGAGAATGTGGATTTTCGGAGGAGAACTCCGATAGGGTTGTTCCTAAGACCTTTCCTAACTCGTGTATTAAACTCGCTGACATTGTTATTCTCCATTATCTTTCTACTCTGTTCAATAGTCTTTTTATTGAAAGACTCTTTATAGAGAGTGTGTTTCTCTATTTTACCCATTGAGAGGAGTTTATTATGCCTGCTTATCGCCAACCCCCTTATGTTGCTGGAATCTCTAACAATAAAGGTGTTCCACAAACTCGTGTTGCAACCACAGGACAGCCTAATGTTGGATGTCCTACAAAAAACCAAACAGATGGTATCGGAAACAGAATTGTGTCTGACAACCGTACTTTCAAGATTGGACAACGCATTTAATCCTAGATTCTTGGGATGGGGTTAAAGAGGGGGGTTCGTTATGAGCCCTCCTATTTTTTTATCTACATAATCCTTTTATATTCTTTTCTTGACAAACAGGTGTGTAGGTATGGCTCATTTTTCTGAACAAGTGCAATTTAAGATTATGTCTGACATGGTTCGCCTCTCCTTTAGAGTGCAAGACCAATGTGTGATCGAACATTTGATTCTCGTAGAGGATTTCCAAAGCATTGTGCATTGTTCTTCTGAGGTTTGGGTTGGTACAGACAACATCCAAGCCAAGAGAAAGGATCGTAATGTATTGATTCGGATTCTAGGAAACACAAGGTATGTCTATTCAATACCAACGAGAACTTTTTCAGTTATCTCGAATGAGTTTTTGTCTAGGGAGGTGTAAGTGTCGTTCAGCGAAATAGATAGAATTAATCTCGTCACAAAATCATTGGCAGCAGGTGTTATTGATTCCAATTCTCTATCTCAATGGTACGAGACGGTCTTTCCCTTTACTTTTCTGCTCAATGCTGACAAGATTCTCGTTGAACTTGAAACGGTTCGCCAATATCCCGCGAGTACCATCGCACAAGCGAGGACGAACGCCACACAGATACCGAATATTCTTCAAGATCTCTCGCAACCAATCAATGCCATTCGTTTGACAGAGGTTATTGATACAAATGGCACAACTTGGGCGGCGTACGAAACCTACAATGATTATTCAAGTGCAGTTCTAGGCAATTGGTTACAACCTCAATTAGTGCCACAAGCGAACGGCTTGCCCTCAAATGGGTACGGGATTCTCCTTTACAATGGTGATCCAAATACAGGAGCTGTTCCAATCTCAACCACAAAGTATATTTCAGGGGTAGGTGCGAGTCGGAGTGTTTCTTGGTTCTTCAATTATTCAAATGGTCTGTTGCTATTGAGTGAGGACTTTGTTGCGGGAGAGGGTGTGGGCTTTGATCCATACATTGTGGGCTTTCGCTATGTTGGAGAAACAGCTCAAGATGTGAAGAACAGCACAGACATTCTGACAGAGGACTTAGCAACTCTCGAAGCCTCCTTTGCACAACATCAACTTGATGTGCAAGCGGCATTGGACAATCTCCAAGATCAAATAGACAACATCTCCGTAGATATCTCGGTGACAGATATTGGGAGTGGTGTTTCTTTGGGGAGTGCGACAGGGCAAACATTGAATCTTAAAACACTTGCATCGGGAGATAACATTACAATCTCGGAAGAACCCGATGGCACATTGAAGATTAGTGCTGAGGGCGGCTCTCGTTCAGGATTGACACATAGGTTCGTGAAAGGGGGGTAAGAAATGTCGATAGCAACCATAGGAAATGTGGCGAACTTTCATGTTCTGTTTGTAGATGGAGATAACAATCCAATCAATGTCGTTTCTGCGACCATTGAGATATTCACATTCAATGGGAATCCTGCAACAAAGCAAGTTCTTGTTGCAGCAGGGACAAATATGTCGGCTGTTCCCGCTGTCACAGGACAATATGTTTATTCGTATTCGATTGCCTCCGATTACAACTTGAATCCGAATCTCTTTGCACACATGATTGGAACAGATGCCATTGGCACAAAGTATCTCATCGAACAAGAGTTTGATATCTTTGATGGTTCAGGGGATGTCATAGAACCACCGCCTCCCGATCCGACTCAATCACATTGGAACACAAATGATGGTGAAAATGGTGCGGGTGGGATTGTCACAGCTTCAGGATTGGGTTTTACCTCTGCATATATACCAACGCCAAGTGGCGGAGAGGGTACTCCTTTCTCTGTTGGGAATTGGGGTGGAACAACACAGAGCCGAGTGACAGAGGATACAGTAGTCACTATCACCTCAGGAGGAACAACGACAGGTTTCGGTGGCGATAGTACAATGACCGTCATTGTATATGACGCAGATACGGTCACACCATTGGAATCTTTTACGACACCCTCTCTCCAAGCGAACGCGACACATACATCTATAAGTGGTGCAATTGTAATAGACATTACCAACTATGCACCTGACACACAAGCCCACACAAAGGCACAAGCAGAGGTGACAATAGACTTAGGTGCTCTATTGACATCTTTCGCAAGGAGTGGTGGTCGGATTGGTTCAATTGTGGTGACACATTCGACAGATACCGTATCCGATGGCACAGGGGATTATACATTCACATTGGCGGGATTCTTCATCGACACCAACCCTAGCACACCTACAATAAGTGGTGTGACCTTTTCAGAGAACCTTGTGGTTCTCAAATATCTGAGTGGTGTTGCTTATTATGACAAGACAAGTACCTTTACTGTCAATGTCATAGGGATAGATGGACTGAACGCAAATACCGCGAGATCAAGTGCGAATCTCTCTATCTCCGCAACAAATATCTCCTTGCCCAATTTGAATGTTTCTCCCTTTGGTACAGGTGCAGGTGATTTTACGGGATGGAACTCCAATCAGAATGTGAATGGGGTTGGTTATTCCAAATCAGATTGGACAATCACACAAGACGACTATCGTGTTCTAGGCTTGCCTATTTCTGTGACAGCTACGGTTCGAGATACATGGGCGACAGGAACACAGATAACCACGCCCATACAGAATGTATTGATTGACACTTTTGAACAACCCTCCACAACTGTGTCGGAGTTCTTTGACGATGAGAATCTTCGGATGGAGAGTGATTATGTCACATCTTGGAACAATCAAAAGACTTTGGTAGATGGGGAGGCATTGGTATATGATTCAAAACTCCAAATGCCCCATACGGATTTCTCACCTTTCTTACCAACGGGTGTCAATCCTGACTATTCTAATTTGCCAAGTGCAGCTTCTTATTTTCGGAATTTTACAACAACAAATGCAACAACATCCTATTCGGGATTTTCTTTGACAATAACAGGAACATTCTTGAATAGTTTGGAACAAGACCTTGCTAATGGCGACCTTCAAATCTTTGTGAGGCGAGTCGATAGCACAGCGGGAGATTCTACTCCCTCCGCCAATCCTCTCTTGATTCATGGACAAGAGTACAACAACACTCTTTTTGATGATGGGGTGACAAATGGCTACATCCGCGAGGCAATAAATGGGAATACCATTCAATGCACCTTTGGGGGTAGGGCTATGAAAGGTGGAACACACATAGAAATAAAAATCACACATCCGAACATCAAGTTGGAGCAATTCTTGATGTCTTTTTAGAGGTACGAATGAGCAAACTCTTACAAATCAAAACACTTATCGAAAAATTAGGAGGAACCCTTGTGTTGGGTTCTGACAATGACAATCACATTGGGGCATTTTCAATCCCCAAACAAAAGGAGCAAAAAATGACTTGGGAATTCAAGTGTAGCGACAAATATCTTATCCCCCTTGAAAGAGGACAAGCCGTTGGACATGGTTGGAAAGGGATCACAAACAACAAGCCTATGGGTGTCACTTGGCATTGGACAGCAGGCTGGGACTTAGAACGAGGATGCTCAAAGGTTCTTGGTGGGGCAAATGCTTCCCGTAAAGGAAAAGCCTCCGCTCACTTTGGGGTAGGTCGTTCTTTCGAGGAAGGGATCGACAGATATGTCACTATTGAGAATCGTTCTTGGCACGCAGGTGCAAACCAAACTCTCCGATGGGATGGCAAGCCTTGTGTTATGAATGGGGTTCGATATAGTGGTGCTAGTACGACCATTGGTATCGAAACCGTAAATATCGGATATGCTCGCAAGAATGTGAAA
>Ga0255757_10002432_pt1 | contig 17527 bp, 20 predicted proteins | sample 071ome_27_FD_179957 | JGI IMG/M metagenome (GOLD analysis project Ga0255757, IMG submission 179957) | Coastal salt marsh microbial communities from the Groves Creek Marsh, Skidaway Island, Georgia - 071409AT metaG (version 2) | ecosystem: Environmental > Aquatic > Marine > Intertidal zone >...
TGGCGGACGCGTTTCGAGGCGCTGCCGGGCTGGGGCAGCCAGCTCGACCTGATGCCCAGCCCCAACTGGCCGCCAAAGAAATAGGCGTACACGCATGACAGACACCTCCATCCGCCTGATCGGCCAGAAGCAGTCGATCAACACCCATAAGGCCGCGCTGATGCTGGCGATGACGGACACACCCTTCGTGTTCGAGGTTCTCAACCTGCTCGGCGGCGCCCACAAGACCCCGGAATACGAAGCCATCAATCCTTGGGGCCGGGTGCCGACACTGATCGACGGCGACCGGGTGCTGCACCAGACCGGCCCGATGCTGCGCTACCTCGCGCGCAGGACGGGCACGTACGGCTCGGACGACGAGTTCGAGAATTACGAGATCGAGAACTGGTTCGGCTTCGCGACCGACTACTTCTCCGCCGGGCTGGCGCGGCTGCGCTACATCAACCGCTTCATGGGCGGCGAGCCGGTGGTCATCAAGGACCATTACCGCCCCAACATGCTGCGCGGTATGGATCTGCTGGACCGGCACCTGCAGGAGAACGACTGGCTGGTCGGCGGGCGGCCGACCATCGCCGAGTTCTGCGTGCATCCGTTCGTCCATGTCTGGCCGGACGCGGAGATCGACATCGCGGACTGGCCTGCGGCGGGCGCGTGGCTGGAGCGCTTCCAGGCCCTGCCGGGCTGGTGTGAACCGGAGGCGATGCTCCTGGAAATGTCCGGCGAAAGCGATCTTTCGTAGGCAATTCGTTAACCGCCCGCGCGTAACGTCGCCGGGCTATGGGCATCGACCACAGACATCGCGGGAATCCCGCCGGCGAGGATCCGTTCCTGGAGGATTTTTTCCGGGACATGTCGCCTGCGCTCGCGCGCAGCTTCACCGACGAGCAACTTCTTGAGATCAAGAAGAACTTCGCCGGGCGTTCGCGCGGCGCGCATTCGGTCGATCTGCGCTTCTCGATCCCGTTCTTGCGGACCTACATCGTGTTCCTGCTGGGCCGCGAACGTCGCTCGCGCAAGCGCCGCGCCCATGACCGCAAGTTCCATCCCGTCGCGACCATGGGCAACCTGTTCGTCATCGCCGTGATCGCGATTGTGCTCTCGGTGCCGGTCTTCATCACCGGCTACGGCGTCAAGTCCTCGCTCGGGATCGACGTGGCCTCGACGGGCGGCGTGCACTCCACCATCGAGGAACTGCGCCAGAATCTGGTGAGCGCCGAAAAGGGCATGTAAGGCCGCGTCCCGGGGCGGAGCCCTGTGGACATCCGCGCCTGTTTGGCCGGGCGCAATTGCGCTAAACCTAGCGTCATGGCTGCCTCGAAATCCACCGCCGGTGATGCACCGGCCCGCCTCTATCTGATCGACGGTTCCGGGTTCATCTTCCGGGCCTTTCACTCCAGCCCGCTGGAGGCGTTCCGCCGTTCCGACGGCGTCTATACGAATGCCGTCAACGGCTATTGCTCGATGCTGCTGAAGATGATCGACCGGGCGCGCGACGACGGCGCCTATGACTACATGGCGGTCATCTTCGACGCCGCGCGGAAGAACTTCCGCAACGACATCTATCCCGAATACAAGGCCAACCGCGACGAGCCGCCCGAGGAGCTGCGCCCGCAGTTCCAGCTGATCCGCGAGGCAACCGTCGCCTTCGGCCTGCCGTCCATCGCGGTCGAGGGCTATGAGGCGGACGACCTGATTGCGACCTATGCCCGCGAGGCCGAGGCGCGCGGGATCGAGACCATCGTCGTGTCGTCCGACAAGGACCTGATGCAGCTGGTGCGCGAGCATGTGCGCATGTTCGATCCCATGAAGGACCAGGTGATCGGCGAGGACGAGGTGATGGAGAAGTTCGGCGTGACGCCGGACAAGGTGGTCGATGTGCAGTCGCTCGCCGGCGATTCCACCGACAATGTTCCCGGCGTGCCGGGCATCGGCGTGAAGACCGCCGCCCAGTTGCTGGAGGAATACGGCGACCTCGACACGCTTCTCGCGCGCGCGGAGGAGATCAGGCAGCCCAAGCGCCGCCAGAACCTGATCGAGTTCGCCGAACAGGCGCGCATCTCCCGCGAGCTGGTCCGCCTGAAGGACGACGTGGAGACCGACCACGGCATCGACGATTTCGCGCTGAAGGAGCCGGACCCGGCGACGGTCGTTGAGTTCCTCAAGGCGATGGAGTTCCGCACGCTGACCCAGCGCGTCGAGAGCCGCTTCGTCGCCGAGGGGCTGATGGACCATGCCGAGACGGGCGCGGCCATTGCCGCGGAGGCCCCCGCGGACGCTGAATACGAGCTGGTGCAGGACGAGGCCGCGATGAACCGCTGGTTCGACGAGGCCCGCGCCGCCGGCTTCGTCGCCTTCGACACTGAGACCACCTCGCTGAATGCCATGCGGGCGGAGCTGGCCGGGTTCTCCCTGTCGATCCGGCCGGGCCGGGCCTGCTATGTGCCCGTCGGTCATGTGGAGCCAACATCAGACGAACTCGATCTCGGGCTGGATGGCGGCTCAAGTGGCGGCAACGGCGCGCTCAAGCAGGTGAACCTTGCCGCCGCGTTGGCGGCGCTGAAGGACCTGCTGGAAGACCCGTCGGTCCTGAAGGTGGCGCACAACGCCAAGTACGATTTGCTGGTGCTGCGCCGCGCGATGGAAAAGCACCTGCCGGATGCGGGCGTGCTGGCGCCGGTCGCGCTCGACGACACCATGCTGCTGTCCTACGTGCTGGACGCGGGGCGCAACAAGCACGGCCTCGATGACCTGTCCTATCTCCACCTGGAGCACGAGAACATCAAGTTCGAGGAGGTGGCGGGCAAGGGCAAGAACCAGATCCCCTTCACCGAGGTTGCGCTGGACAAGGCGCTGGACTACGCCGCCGAGGACGCGGACATGACCGGCCGCCTGCACACGCGGCTCAAGGGCCGCCTTGTCGGCGAGCGCATGGCGACGGTCTATGAGACCATCGAGCGTCCGCTGATCCAGGTGATCGTCGAGATGGAGCGCGCGGGCATCAAGGCCGACGCCGAGACGCTGAAGGACCTCTCGAAGGATTTCGCCAAGCGCATGGCGGAACTGGAAAAGAAGGCCCACGAGCTGGCGGGTGAGGAGTTCAACGTCGGCTCGCCCAAGCAGCTGGGCGAGATCCTGTTCGACAAGCTGGGCCTCGAGGGCGGCAAGAAGGGCAAGACCGGCGCCTACACCACCTCTGCCGATGTGCTGGAAGGCCTCGCGGCTGAGGGTCACGAACTGCCGCAGACCGTGCTGGACTGGCGGCAGGTGCAGAAGCTGAAATCCACCTATGCCGATACGCTGGTGGAGCAGATCAACCCGGATACGGGCCGCGTCCACACCGCCTACGGCATGGCGATCGCCCAGACCGGGCGGCTGTCGTCCAACGACCCGAACCTGCAGAACATTCCGGTGCGCACGGAAGAAGGGCGGAAGATCCGCGCCGCCTTCGTGGCCGAGGACGGCAACCGGCTGGTCAGCCTCGACTATTCCCAGGTGGAGCTGCGCGTGGTCGCCCATGTGGCGGGCGAGGAGGCGCTGATCGAGGCCTTCCGCGACGGGCAGGACATTCACGCGATGACCGCCAGCCAGGTCTTCGGCGTGCCCATGGAGGGCATGGACCCCATGCTTCGCCGCAACGCCAAGGCGATCAACTTCGGGATCATCTACGGTATCTCGGCCTTCGGGCTGGCCAACAATCTCGGCATCGGCCGCGACGAGGCGCGTGACTACATCGCCGCCTATTTCGACCGCTACCCGGCCATCCGCCAGTACATGGAGGAGGCCAAGGAGCAGGCGCGCGAGCAGGGCTATGTGGAGACGATCTTCGGGCGGCGCATCCACCTGACGGGCATCAAGGACAAGAACCAGGCTGTGCGCGGCTTCGCCGAACGCCAGGCGATCAACGCGCCGATCCAGGGCGCGGCGGCGGACATCATCAAGCGCGCGATGATCCGCGTGCCCGATGCGCTCAAGAAGGCCGGGCTGAAGTCAAAGATGCTGCTGCAGGTGCACGACGAACTGCTGTTCGAGGCGCCCGAGGGCGAGGTGGACAACCTGATCGAGGTCGCCACCGACGTGATGGAGGGTGCGGCCGCGCCGGCCGTCAACATGTCCGTCCCGCTGGTCGCCGACGCCGGTGTCGGCGAGACCTGGAACGAGGCGCATTAGAAATACCCTCCCCAAAACGTGATGGGATGACCTGCACCGGCCTCTGGCGAAGCGCTGTGCGCCGTGCTTAGTCTTTGACCTGCCTGCTTGCCGCACACGTCATGTTTCTATGGGGAGGAAACCACCATGACACGCACGACCTGGGTTGCGGCGGCGGCCGCATTCCTGTCACTCGCACTTCTGGCCGCTTTCGCGCTGCCCGCCGCGGATCTGTCGATGGCGACGCTGGACGACACCACGCTGGACAATGCGCTGACCGACGCGCCCATGGGGACCCCCATGGATGAGCTCGACCCTCCCGTGTCGGAGCAGCTCGAGGCGCATGTGAGATTCATCGAAAGCGGCGGTGCGGACGGCGCGCCCGCTGATTTTTCAGGTGTCGATCTGCGGCCCCTCAAGCTGTTGGCGCACCTCAACCTCGCCACGCTGCGGGCATCGGGCGCGACCTTCTATGGCATTGATCTGTAGGGCGTGCAGTTGCAGGGCGCCGATCTGCGCGGCGCCGATCTGCGCGCAGCCAACCTCGAAGGCGCCGACTTGCGGGGTGCCAAACTGACCGATGCGAAATTATCTGGTGCCATACTTCGCGACTGCAACATGGGTCCGCTGGTCATCGATTCGAACCGGCGCATGGTGACCCAGATCGCTGGCGCGGACCTTTGCGGCGCAGACCTTCGAGGCGCGGACCTCGCGCAGGCCGTGCTCGACAGCGCGAAATTGTCCGGCACGCGGCTTGAGGGCGCGAAAATCGAGACCGCCTCGATGAAGGACACGGAGATGGATTCGCCCGCCTCGGAATGATGCGGCGCAGCATGGCGGCGCGTTTTTCTGACTCGCTTTCTGCCCGGAATCCTGTGTTAAGCTTTCTCGGTTAACGTGCTCCGCGGTGTTGAAGCCGCCTTCGGGCGGGTTTCAATAAAAACGATAGACATCGCGGTGCCGAGTGCGTCGGGAAACGCCAGCGATGAGTGACTTTGAGGGGCCTGGCAACGGCGGTGGAGAGCGGATCACCGCCACGGTCAAATGGTTCAACCCAATCAAGGGGTATGGTTTCGTCCAGCCGTCGAACGGCTCGGGAGATGCCTTCGTTCATGTTTCCGTTCTTGAAGCGGCGGGACAGAAGGATCTCCAGGACGGTGCGCAGCTCGAATGCGAAATCGAACAGGGCCCACGCGGTCCGATGGTTTCCGTCATTCACAGCGTGACGGGAGGCAGCCCAGAGGCCGCGCCCGCGAGCAGCAGCGACGCACCGACCGTTGACGGCACGGTCAAGTTCTTCGATCCGAACAAGGGCTACGGCTTCATTGTTCCGGATGGGGACGGTCAGGACATTTTCGTTTCCGGCCGCGTGGTCGCCCAGTCGGGGCTGCGGATGCTGGAAGCGGATGCGCGCGTGCGTGTTGCAACGCGCGGCGGCGACAAGGGACCGCTCGCCGTGTCGATCGAGTTGATCGGCTGACCGGCAACACCTGACGAAACCGCTCCGGCGCTGTGCTGGGGCTCCCTTGCCGAAGACCGACTATTCGCGGACGCTGCGTAGCTGCGGCGTCATCGTGATCGTTTCGGCATTTGCCGTGCGCGTCCGTACCTCCAGCGTATATCCCGCTTCGAGCAGCACCCCGGCAACGATGTCGAGATCGCGCTCGAGTTCGGCTGCGAAGGCGCTCTTCACCATCCAGCGCATCAGGGCGTGGGCGTGTCCATCCGCACCATTCTGCCGGGCCGCAATCAGGTTCAGCAGACAGGTCTCGTCATGGCTGATCCGGCAGCAAACCGGCCGGTGCAGGCGCACCCGCCAACGGGCATGACGGCCAAGCGTCTCGAAGGCGGAGTCGAGGGCTTCGCAGATCTGGGTGGCGGCGTGGGGTCCGCAAATCCGGTTGAACTCCAGGACCACACCCGACCAGCGCGAACGGTCGGCGACCCACTGGCGCAGCGCGTGAACCAGAAGCCGCTCCACATAGGTGGGTTGCCGGGACGATTCCGGCAGGGGCATGGACCAGGACATTTCGATCATCGCGCACATCCGTTCCTGTGAACTCTTCGTCGGATGCGAGTTATACTGAAAATGATAATCATTCTCAATTACAAACGATGGACCCACACGGCGTGGCGGGTGACCGCGCGGTTCAGGTCAGGTGCGGGGTACGGGCGGCCTCTGCCAGGCGGACAAGTTCCGTGCGCGCGGAGACCGCGTCGGTGACGAGGTTCACGAAGCCGACGCGGGTGAAGGTATCGTTGCGCGTCAGATCGCAGCCCTCGGGATCAAGCGCAGTCATGGTCCAGTCGAGACCGGGCCGGTCGGCGAGGTTGTTGGCATAGTTGCGCACAGCGTCGGCGTGATCCGCATTCATGTGGTCGACGATGTCCGCCTCGGCGTCAGCGAGTTCGGTGAAGGCCGAACCGTCAAGAACAACCTCATCGGCACTGACGGTCTCGATCCTCCCGAAGCCGCCGATGAAATGTACAGATTCCGCTTGCAGGCGGTAGAGGTGGAAATCCGCGAACGCCATATGGGCGCTGCCGCGCGCGTGCTGGCGCAGGAAACGGTTGTGCAGGCGTTCGTCCTCGCAAGGCTCCATCCGTCCGATGACAGTGGCGCGCGACAGGTTGATCGCCTCGGTGCCGGGGCGGGCATAGAGCATCGAGACACGCGGGTCGTTCTTGAAGTTGCGGGTGTGCCGCGCGAGGTCGGAGAGCAGCACCAGCGGGGCGGCGTCATGGCCGCAGGCACAAAGGACGAGGCTTGCATAGGGCGCACCGCCGGTTTCGCCGTCGATGGTGGCGAGGGTCGCCGTGCGGGCGGTTCGGATAAGGCGGCGGGCGAGTTCGCTGCTCGGTTTGTCGCGATCGTCGATGGTCATGTCGGCGCGGAGATTAGCGAACGCGGCTGCGCCCGGAAAGGTATGCGGCCTACTTGTGCATGCCTTTGTGCATTTCCGTGTGTGTGTGCTGGTCCTCCGGCTTCATCGGCATTCCGCTGTTCATCGTGCGCGCCGGGCCTTTGTAGCCTGCGGACTCCACAATGGCCTCAATCTCGACCTTGCCGGCGTGTTCGAATTCCAGCGTCACATCGATGGTGGTCTCTTCCAGCAGAGGCCCCTTCAGGCCGATCAGCATGACGTGGTAGCCACCCGGCGCAAGCACCGCCGAGCCGTCAGCCGGAACTTCGACGCCGTCCACACGGCGCATGCGCATGACGTCGCCATCCTTGAAGTGGCCGTGCACCTCGACAGTATCGGCCTCGGGCGACGAGGCGCTGACCAGCCGGTCGGCATCATTGCTGTGGTTCACGATCTCCATGAACACGGCACCGACCTTCTGGGTGGAGGCAGTGGCGCGCGTCCAGGGGTGCGAAATCACGAGGTCTCCCCGCCTCTCCTCATGAGCCTGGGCGGCGGCGAGGGTGAGCAGGACCGTGACGGCGGCGAAAATGGTGCGGATCATGATCGACGGACACTTTCGTGTTCGGGTGTGTCTATGAATTGGCTTTCATGTGCTGGCGGATCGCGGCGGCCATCTCTTCCGGCGCGGTCCCGTAACGAAACATGCCCACCACGCCTCCATCCGGTGCCAGGAGATACACAAACGAGGAATGGTCCATCAGGTAGTCGGTGTAGCTCGGGTCCTCGAATTTCCGGAACAGGACCCGGTAGGCCTGCGCGACGCTGCGAATCTCCGCCTCGGTGCCGGTCAGCCCGACAAGGCGTTCATGGAACAGGGGTACATACTCGGCCAGCACTTCCGGCGTATCGCGCTCCGGGTCGATGGTGATCATGACCGGACGGACTCGCGCACCATCGGCGCCGAGTTCGTCAATCGCCGCAGCTATCTGACCCAGCTCCGTCGGGCAGACATCGGGACAGTAGGTGTAGCCGAAATAGATCAGCGCGTAGTCGCCGGCGAGGTCGCGGTCGGTGAATGTTGCGCCGGTCTGGTCGATCAGCTCGAACGGTCCGCCGATCTCGACACCTACCACCATGCCGGTCGTGGATGTCCCCTCGGCCGGTTCGCCCTGGCGCAGGTTGAGCCAGGCGCCGAAGCCGAAGATCGCGACGACCAGAAGGACGACGCCGATATGGAGTGTTCGGTTCATGGGCGATGTTTATGCTGCTGCTTCTAACTGTGCAATGCGTCTGCCGGTCGCACGGATTTCACGTTCGCGTTTGTGGCGAGAACATGGCCCGACCCTTTGCGGGCCCGGAAATCCAGCCGGTTTGGGCAGGAAAACAGGCCGTAAATGCGCCATAATGAAATGTGACATTGGGATATGGCGGCCCTCGACACTTCCATCGAGCCTCCCGACCGCAACATGAAGGGGACCCGAGCATGACCCAGACAATCGCCCTGGTGGATGACGACCGCAACATTCTGACTTCGGTCACGATGGCGCTTGAGGCCGAAGGCTATAACGTCAGCACCTACTCCGACGGTGACGAGGCCCTGACCGGCCTGAGCCAGACGCCGGTGGACCTCGCGGTTCTCGATATCAAGATGCCGCGCATGGACGGGATGGAACTGCTGGGCAAGCTGCGCAAGACATCGCGCATGCCGGTGATCTTCCTGACTTCCAAGGATGACGAGATCGACGAGGTGCTGGGCCTGCGCATGGGCGCGGACGACTACATCACCAAACCGTTCTCCCAGCGTCTGCTGATCGAGCGTATTCGCGCGATCCTGCGCCGCTCCGAGGTCGAGCAGGCATCACGTGACGCCAATGGCGATAGCGAGGCGGTGATCCGCCGTGGCGATCTGATGCTCGACCCGAGCCGCCACCTTTGTACCTGGCGCGACAAGGAGGTCACCCTCACGGTGACCGAGTTCCTCATTCTCGAGGCGCTGGCGCAGCGCCCGGGCCATGTGAAAAGCCGTGACCAGTTGATGGACGCGGCGTATGGCGAGAATATCTATGTCGATGACCGCACCATCGACAGCCACATCAAGCGCCTGCGCAAGAAGTTCCGTGACGTGGACGATGAGTTCAGCCAGATCGAGACGCTGTACGGCATCGGCTATCGCTACAAGGACAACTAGCCTGCGGGCGGCGCGGCCCGCGCGTCCGCGCCCTCGGCACCTGCTTCACCCCCGGGGGACGGGATGAGCATCAACGCCCGTTTCACCAACAGGACCGAGTCCGGCCGTTCAGATGACGGCCGTGACGGCGCACGCGCGGCGACGGCCCGGAGGCCGGTCCGCTATGCCGCGGGCCGCGTGTGGTCCTGGCTGCTCCGCCGGCGCCCCTCGACGTCGCTGACCCGGCGTATCCTCGCGATCAACCTGCTCGTGCTTGCCGTCCCGGTGGGCGGTTTCTTCTTCCTCGATGAATATCAGGAAAGCCTGGTCGATGCGGAAATCGAGGCCCTGCGCGTGCAGGGTGAGGTATTCGCGGGCGCGGTAGGCGCGGGTGCCATTGTCGTGGCCCCGGGGATCGGCCAGCGGATCGATCCGGTGCGCGCCAGCCTCATGCTGCGCCGCCTGACCGAACCGACCCTGACCCGTGCCCGGCTGTTCGCGGAGAACGGGCGGCTGGTGACCGACACCCAGGCGCTGATCTCGCCGCGCGGCCAGGTGCGTGTGCGCGAACTCCCGCCGCCCGACGGCTTCGCGCCGGTGAACTGGTTCGAGCGCCGCTTCGATGCCTTGCTCGACTGGCTGCCCGGCCAGGGTGAATTGCCGATCTATCAGGAGCGCGTGCCGCAGCGCGCCACCGACTATCGCGAAGTGATCAAGGCCCTGGCCGGCGACGCTTACGCCGTGGTGCGCCGGCATGAATCCGGCGGCATGGTGATTTCCGTTGCCGTGCCGGTGAAGCGCTACCGTCAGGTGGTCGGCGCGCTGATGCTCAGCCATGGCAGCGGCGAGGTGGAACGTGCCATGCGCGCGATCCGCATCGACATCCTGCAGGTCTTCGGTGTGGCGCTGGCCGTTACCATCCTGCTGTCGGTCTATCTGGCCGCGACCATCGCGCGGCCGCTCAAGCGGCTGGCGGCGGCGGCGGAGCGCGTGCGGCTGGGGGCCGGTCGGACGTCGCAAATCCCGGACTTCCACGGACGCCGTGACGAGATCGGCGAGTTGAGCCGCGATCTGCGCGCAATGACCGAGGCGCTGTGGGAGCGCATGGACGCCATCGAGCGGTTTGCCGCCGACGTGTCGCACGAGATCAAGAATCCGCTGACCTCGCTGCGCAGCGCGGTCGAGACAGTTGCGCGGGTGGAAGACCCCGCCCAGCAGAAGAAGCTGATGTCGATCATTCTCGACGATGTGTCCCGCCTCGACCGGCTCATCAGCGATATCTCCGATGCGTCACGCCTCGATGCGGAACTGAGCCGCGACCCGCCGTCCGATGTCGATCTGCGCGCGGTGCTGGATGCGCTCGTGGATTTGCACAGTTCGACATCGGATTCGGTGGTTGAACTTGAAATGCAGCCTGGTGTGGACCTGACGGTGTGCGCCTTTGAGGACCGCCTCGGCCAGGTTTTCCGCAACCTCATCACCAACGCCCAATCCTTCAGCCCGGCGGAAGGCCGTGTTCTGATCACGGCGGCGCGCCGGCGCGAACGCGACGGCGAGTATGTTGTGGTCACGGTCGATGACGAGGGACCCGGGATTTCCGAGGTGAATCTGGAATCGATCTTCCAGCGATTCTATTCCGACCGTCCCACGACGGGCCCGGACGGGCGCGCGGAACGCGCAGGCACCCATTCCGGCCTTGGCCTTTCCATCTCGCGCCAGATCGTCGAGGCGGCAGGCGGACGAATCTGGGCCGAGAACCGCCGCAGCGCGGACGGCTCCGTCGCCGGGGCGCGGTTCGTGGTGCGCTTCCCGGCGGTCTGAACGCCGCTCAGAGGACGACCAGCAGAAGAAGCGGCAGGGTTGCGAGCGACATCAGGGTCGAGATCATGATCACGCCTGCGACCTGTTCGGCACTGTTGTTGTAGAGCTGCGCCCACAGGTAGGAGAACAGGGCGGCAGGCCCCGAAGACTGCAGGATCACCACCCCGCGCGTGACGGGGTCGAGGTCGAGCAGGCCGGTGACCACGAAGGCGGCGGTGAAACCCGTGCCAAGCCGCAGCACCGATACATACACGCTGTTCTTCAGGCTGGTGATGTTGAGCCGGGCCAGCGCCACGCCCAGTGCCAGGATGTTCAGCGGGATGGCCGCGCCGCCGATCAGCCCCGTGGTGTTCAGTGCCCATTCCGGCGGCTTCGTGCCGGTGCCCAGGAACACCACGGACAGGACGGCGGAATAGATGATAGGCTGGCGCACGACCACCTTGAAGGAAGCATGTCCGGCCGCGATCAGCTGGCAGACGGTGTACTGGAACAGGGCATAGATCGTGTAGCCGGCAATCGCGAGGGCGAGGCCAGTTTCCCCGAAGGCGAAGAGGCACAGCGGCAGACCGAGATTGCCGGCATTTGGAATCAGGACCGGCGGCAGGAAGGCGCGGAGAGACAGCCCCCTCAGCTTCAGGCCGATGATGGCGACCGCCGCCACGGTGGCGAGCACGCCCAGGGTCGCGGCAGCCACATGCCCGTAGGCCGCGAGCGAGATGTCGAGGCCGGTCATGGTCGAGAAGACCAGGCAGGGCGTCAGAACATAGACGGTGGAGCGGGTGACGAACTCGGTCGGGAAATCGACGCCGATCCGCTCCCAGCCGAAGCCGATGGCCACGGTGACGAATATCGGGATGAGGATGGCGGAGAGTTCGGAGATCACGCGGCGATTCCGGGTTCACGGAGTTTGTTCGGTATGCGGATTTCTCCGGTCCTTAGCATGCCGGTGGCCGGGACTCTATGCGCGTGAACGCGTATTGTAGGACGTGGAGCCGCGAGATAGGTTTCCCGGGAACACGCGCGCCGGAACGTGCCGTGGATACCGGCCTGAAAGCCGGACAAAAAACAGACTTGGGGATGTGAGATGAGACAGATCAATGTTGCCGTGATCGGACCGGGCTGGTGTGGCGGAATTCGCGCGAACGCCTGCGCCGACCATGCGCTGGTGAACGAGCTTCATCTTGCCGAAATCCGGCCCGACCGGCTTGCCGAGGTCACGGCGGAAACCAATCCCACATCCACGACCGACAACTGGGAAGAGCTGATCGCCAACGATTCCATCGACGCGGTCATGATCTCCACCACGCCGGAGACGCTGCACTATCCCATGGTCAAGGCGGCGCTCGAGGCGGGCAAGCACGTCCTGGTCGAAAAGCCGATCGCCTCCACCATCGACGAGGCCGATGAGTGCATCGCGATTGCCGAGCGGAACAACCTCAAGTTCACCGTCGGCTACTCCCAGCGCTTCCGAGAGAAGTTCGCCTTCGTCCACAAGGCGCTGAACGACGGCACCATCGGCGAGCCGGTGACCTGCCTCGTCAGCCGCAACGTGACCCGTGAACTGGGCAACAAGATCACCGGGCGTACAAAACTGTCCCCGGCAGCGATGGAGGCGACCCACGACCTCGATTTTCTGCTGTGGTGCCTGCAGCCGCGCAAGCCGATCCGGGTGTATTCCCAGCAGGCCGGCAAGCTGTTCAGGCAGAAGAGCGACACGCCCGACCACCAGTGGATCATGGTGACCATGGATGACGGCACCACGATCACCGTCGGTGCGGGCTGGATTCTGCCCTTCGGCTACAAGAACTATTCCCAGTGCTGGATCGAGGTGATCGGGACCGAGGGTGCGCTGACCATCGACGACACCCACAAGGAAGTGCAGATCAACACGACCAAGAACGGCATCCAGTACCCGATGTCCACCATGCCGGGTGAGCCGGTGGACCACATCTTCGCGGGCCCGATGAAGCTGGAGACCGATCATTTCATCGAGGCGGTCGCGCTCGACCGGCCCGTCATGGTCAAGCCGGGCGAGGCCCGTCTGGTGATGGATGTGTACACGGCTGCCGACCTGTCCGTGGAGCGCGGTGAGCCGGTGCTGCTGCCGCGCAACGACACTTCAGCCGCCGCCGCCCAGTAGAGGGCAGGAGCGATGAGCTTCAGCGCCGTCACGGAGCTGTCGCCGGGCCGCGTCTATGCCCTGCACAACACCTTTGATCTCGACGGGCGCGTCAGCGCCTATCCGCGCACCGCGCGCGGCCATTCTCCGTCCAACTGCTATCTGTTGCTGGACGACGGCGCGGCAATGCTGCTCGACACCGGCTACACCGCCCATGAGGGCGCGATCCTGGACCAGCTTTCGGGGCTGCTGGATTCGAAGACGCCCCTGTCGCTCTTTCCGCTGCGCATCAACGAATTCATGTCGGTGTGCAACACGATGGCGATCGCGAAACAGTTCAACGTGGTCGAGTGCTTCTCCAACGTGCCGGACATCGAGGACTGGGTGGAGTTCGAGACCCTGCGCGGCGAGGAGCGCAACCCGACCCTGAAAACCACGCTGATCGAGCGGGGCGACCACTGCCAGGTGCAGATCGGGTCCGGACGATTTGTCGATGTGATGAACGCGCCGCTGCGGCTCATCAGCACGCGATGGATCTACGATCCGGAAAGCAAGACGCTGTTTTCCTCCGACATGTTCAGCCATGTCTGGAGCGACCGCGAGGACGGGCCCTGGGTCATCGGCAACAACGAGGACGACGGGGTGACCGACTTTGCCTTCGTGCGGTCCTTCCTGCTGAACACGCGCTACTGGTGGATCGAGGGCGCCAACATGTCGCCGATCCGCAAGGCCGTGGCCGACGTCTATGACAGTTTCGATATCGAGACCATCGCGCCCGGTTACGGGGCGATCCTGCGCGGGCGCAACCATGTGGACCGCCAGTTCGCGGTGCTGGACGACGTGCTCGACCAGCTTGACCGCGGGAACATTCCGCCGGCCTATGTGCCGCGCGCGCTGGAACGATAGGTTGCCGCGATGACCCACAAGAACCCGCTTCCCCGTGAGATCGCGCCCGGCGTGTTCTGGCTCGGCGACTGTCTGGAGCAGCAGTACCAGGGCCGCTCATATCATTCCTACAACGCGGCCTTCCTGATCGTCGGCGACGAGGCTGCAATGCTGGTCGAGACCGGGCATCCGAAGGATTTTCCCGAGCTTGAACGGCAGATGATCGAACTGCTGGATGCCGCCTCGGTACCCCTCAAATACCTGTTCATCACCCATCAGGAGACGCCCCATTCGGGCGGGCTCGGCCGGGTGTTCCAGAACTGGCCCGATATCACGGTGCATGGCGATATCGCCGACTACCACCTGGCCTTCCCGCAATACGCCGACCGTCTGCACGACATGGAGGTCGGCGACGAAATCGATCTCGGCGGGCGAAAGCTGGTGGCGGTGGAGCCGATCATCCGCGATCTGCGCACGACATTGTGGGGCTTCGACACGGGCGCGAAGTGCCTGTTCCCGGGCGACGGGTTCGCCTACAGCCACTATCACTGGGATGGCCATTGCGGGCTGGTGGCCGAGGAAGCCACCTCTCTCGATCTCGTCGATGTGCTCGCCGTGTTTGCCGAGCGCGCGCTCTACTGGACCTCGACCACCGACATGACGATCTATGTCGATAAGCTCGAGGAGCTGATGGAGAACCTGGGCGTCGAGGTTGTCGCGCCCACCCATGGTCTTCCCGTCACCGACCTCAAGGTAACCATGCCGAAGGTGCGGCACGGGTTGATCGAGGAAGGCGGTACAGGCCGCCGTGACCGCGAAGCCGCGCAGTGAGCGGTTCGTCGCGATGATGGACAACGCCATCTGGGCGACCTGGTACGACCTGCCGGACGACCTGTCTCCGGCCCGGCGGGACGAATATTTCGACTGGCTGCACGGCACCTATCTTCCGGAAATGCAGGCGCGTCCCGGCATCGCCTGGGCGGCGCATTACGAAAACGACGGCGGCGGCGAAGGGATGGCCGCCGTTCGCGACAACTTCCCGCAGACCGATGACATCAAGGGGCTGGGTGACGGCACCCAGTATGTGATGCTGGCCGGTGCGGGCGAGGCGTGGACCTTCTTTGCGCCCTCCATCGTCGAAGACGAGGCCGCACTGACGGGTACTGCGCGCGACATGCTCGACCTGCGGCGGGGTCTGCGCACCTGCGTGTTCTCGGTCTATGCCAGCGTCAACGGGCCGGAGATCCACACCCGCGCCAAGGGAACCACGCCCGCACCGGCGATCCAGATGGGCAGCTTCCGCGCGATGGATCTGGAGACGGAATTCGATACGGCGGCTTGGTATGCCCAGTACCGCCTGCCCGCCATGGCGCGTATGCCGGGCTGTGTCGCCACCCGGGTGATGGTGTCGGTCGCGGGCTGGGCGAAGTACTCGATCCTCTACGAATTCACCTCGCTGGACGCGCGCATGAAGAACTTCGAGGAACCGCACGAGGCGCTTGCCCTCGACGAGAAGGAATGGAGCGGGCGCGTCATCCGGCGCCTGTACCACACTGCCGGGTCGCCCATCGTGGGCCGCCGCATTTGGCCGCCGGTGGAAAGCGAATAATTTTCCAGGGGAGTTTCCGATGGCCGAATTCGACATCACCTTCAGCGGCTATCAGGGCCCGCGTTCGGTCCACAACCGGGCGGTGCAGGTGTTTGCCGATCATCTGGCCGGATCGCTGGGTGACCGCGTGGGGTTCGAGCACGTCCTCAATGTGACGGAGCACGGCCGCAAGGCGGCGGACCTGCTGGATATGGTGGCGACGGGTGAGACCACGCTCTGTTATTTCTCGTCCAGCTATCTCGCAGGCCGGGTGCCGGAAATCGCGCTGTTCGACCTGCCCTTCGTGATCCGCGACCGGGCCCAGGCCTACGCCATGCTCGACGGGCCGCTCGGGCGGCTCATCATGGACAAGATGGCCGAGGCAGCGGACTTCCGCATCGTCGCGTGGTGGGACAACGGCTTCCGCCATTTCTCGAACGGCGTGCGACCGATCCATACCCCAGCCGATTGCCAGGGCCTGCGCATCCGCACCCTGTTCAGCCAGCTGCAGCAGGACAGCTTCGCGGCCATGGGCTTCGATCCGGTCCCGCTCGACGTGGCCGACCTGCCGGGCGCCTGTGCCGACGGCACCGTCGATGCCCAGGAAAACCCGCTGACCAACACCTTTAACTTCGGGATCAACGAGCATCACCGCTGGATCACCATGAGCGGCCATTTCTTCGGTCCCTGTGTGGTCCTGGCCCACAAGGCAACCTGGGACGCCTGGCCGGAAGATGTGCGCACGGCCGTGCAGGCGGCGCTGGCGGAAGCCACACCCGCCCAGCGCGGATTCGCGGCGGGTGAAGACGACGAGATGAAGGCACGGCTCGACCCGGCGAAGAACGAGCTGATCGAACTCACCGAGGCCGAGCGCGCGGAATTCGTGGCCGCCGTCCGCCCGGTGGTGGACAAGGCGATGGCGGGTTTCCGCGACGACCTGTTCGAGTACCTGCCACGCGGGTGACGCTTACTCCGCCTCGCGGATGTCGTCGAAGACCTTGTAGAGCAGGGAGTAGTCGTCCTCGGCCATGCCGCGTTCGATCGCCTTGTTCAGGAAGGCGCTGGTCTCCTTCGCATAGCGCGCATCCATGCCGAGCCCCTCGGCCATGCGCACGGCCATCCCGAGATCCTTGTTCAGGTTATAGACCCGCGAGCGGGCGTCCCATTTCTCCGACAGGATGTGGGCGGGAAAGCGCGCCTCGCTGGAATAGCTGCGCGCGTTGGACGAGTTGAACACGTCGATCATGTCCGACAGCTTCAGCCCGGCGCGCTCGGCCATGCGGCCGGCCTCGCAGGTGGTCAGGAAGATCGAGTGGGTCACCATGTTGTGGATCAGCTTCATCGCGTGCCCCGAGCCGACCGGCCCGAGATAGAACTTCTTGTCGGAGATGGCGTCGAGCTTTTCCCGCGAGGCCTCGAACACGGCTTCGTCGCCGCCGATCATCAGGGTGAGCGTCCCCTTGTCCGCGCCGGTCGCGCCGCCGGACATGGCGGCGTCCAAATAGGAGATACCGGCTTCTTCCGCGCGCGCCGCAATCTGCTTCGTGTCGTCGGGATAGGAGGTCGTGAAGTCGTAGATCACGGTGCCCTCGCCGGTCATGGCGAGGATGCCGTCATCGCCGTCGAAATACTCCTCGATCTCCGGCGTGGCGGGAACCACGAACACCATCAGCGCGCCGTCGGCGGCCATCTGACCGGGTGTCGCCGCGAAGGCGTTCTCGACATCGTCGTAGCGCGCGACGGCCGCGGGATCGGAGTCCCAGACCGCGGTGCTGTAGCCCGCCCTGGCGAAGTTGCGGGCGACCCCGCCGCCCATGTTTCCGAGGCCGATGACCCCGACGTCTGCCTTGCTCATGCTGTTCTGTCCTATTCGTAGAAGACGTCGAGATCGACCGGCAGATCGAGTCGCGCGTTGCGCTTCGACGACAGGTCCA